>Ga0070707_100002057_pt1 | contig 19275 bp, 14 predicted proteins | sample KBSK5502metaG_FD_65468 | JGI IMG/M metagenome (GOLD analysis project Ga0070707, IMG submission 65468) | Corn, switchgrass and miscanthus rhizosphere microbial communities from Kellogg Biological Station, Michigan, USA - KBS K5-50-2 metaG | ecosystem: Host-associated > Plants > Roots >... | reverse complement strand
GCGCGAACTAAGGTTGCTTCGCGACATTTTCTTGATCGCGCATCCACCCCTCCTTTTCAAGGAGGGGAATAATGCCTGATTCCAATTCATTCACACGTTCTCAGCCCCTGGGCTATGTTCTAACGCCGCTGCGCGGCTTTCGCGGCTCAATCGTACTTCTGGTACAAAGCCGGTCAGAGGTAAACTGCACCGCATGATGCGAGCATTCAAAATTGTCATTTTTTGCTTACTGGCGGCGATTTCGCTCAACGCCCAATCATCCAGGCGGCCGATTGCGGTCGATGATTTATCAAAGATGAGGGCTCTTGGTGACCCGCAGGTCTCGCCCGATGGAAGGTGGGTCGCCTACACCGTGGGCACCGTCGACGCCGAGAAAGACAAGCGCGACACGGATATTTGGATGGTCAGCTGGGATGGAGCCGAGCAAATCCGCCTGACCTCCACCACCGACAGCAGCGAAAATTCGCCGCGCTGGAGCCCCGACAACAAATACCTCGCATTCCTGACCACACGCGGTGATGAATCCCAGAAGAAGCAGGGGACGCAGGTGTGGCTGTTCAACCGCGCCGGCGGAGAGGCCCAGGAGTTGACGAATGTGAAGGGTGGCGTTTCCGAATTCGACTGGTCCCCTGACGGCAAACGCCTGGTCCTCGTTGCCAGGGATGCCAATCCCGACGACGAACCCGAGAAAAAGGACGGCTGGAAACGCAAGACGACGCCACCGATCGTGATCGACCGGTATCACTTCAAGCAGGATCGCGAGGGCTATCTCCGCGCGCTTCATTCCCACCTGTGGTTGTTCGAGATGGATACGCGAAAAGCCGAACCGTTGACCACCGGAGAATTCAACGAGCAGTCTCCCGCATGGTCTCCCGACGGGCGATTTATTGCTTTCGTCAGCAACCGCACAACGGATCCGGATCGCAACAATAATTCGAATATCTATGTGATCGAAGCCAGGAACGGAGCGCAGCCCCGCCAGTTAACCAGCTATGCGGGAAGTGACGGCGGGGAGCCATCCTGGAGTCCTGATGGCAAATGGATCGCGTATCTCCAGGGCGACGAAACGAAGTACTCCGCTTACAGCATGAATAAGCTGGCCATCGTTCCCGCGACCGAGGAAGGCCAGCCGCGGCTACTGACGGCATCGCTCGATCGACCCGTTTCCGGAAATATCGTCTGGACTTCCGATAGCCAGCAACTGATGTTCGTGGTTGCCGATGACCGCATTAGTTACGTAGGCAAGATTGCTGCCTCCGGAGGACGTGTCGAAATGCTCACCACCGGCCTGCGCGTGGTTTCGAACGTTTCGCGCCGCAATGATGGGGCCATGGCGTTGCTGTCCACCACGCCCACCGAGCCCGACGAAGTCTACGCTCTTGAAAACGGTGCGATGCGGCGTCTCACGCATCAAAACGACGAGCTGTTTCGAAACCTGGAAGTCGGTACCACCGAAAACTTCACATCTAAAAGTAAAGACGGCACTGAAGTACATGGAGTTCTCGTGAAGCCTGCATCGTTTGCCGCCGGCCAAAAGTATCCAATGATTCTTTATATCCACGGCGGACCGAACGGACAGGATGCGCACAGCTTCAACTTCGATCGGCAGCTTTTTGCGGCACATGGTTACGTCGTGATCTCGGTGAATTACCGGGGAAGCGCCGGACGGGGGAGCGACTATCAGAAAGCGATTTTTGCCGACTGGGGCAACAAGGAAGTCGTCGATCTGATCGGAGCCGTGGATTACATGATCGCCAGCGGCATCGCCGACCCCAACAGGCTCGGCATCGGCGGGTGGAGCTACGGCGGCATCCTGACGGACTACACGATCGCCACCGACTCACGGTTCAAGGCCGCGTTCAGCGGTGCCGGCAGCGCGCTTCAGACGTCGATGTATGGCCTCGATCAATACACCCGCCAGTACGACAACGAAATCGGGCCGCCCTGGAAGGCGCAGGAACAATGGATCAGGATCTCGTATCCGTTTTTCCATGCAGACCGCATCAAAACCCCGACGTTATTTTTGGGTGGAGAAAAGGATTTCAACGTTCCCGTGGCCGGAGGCGAGCAAATGTATCAGGTGCTTCGAAGCCTTGGCGTAGAAACCCAGCTTGTCATTTATCCCGGCCAGTACCATACGCTGACCACGCCGAGCTATCAGAGAGACCGGCTGGAACGTTATCTGGGATGGTTCGACAAATATCTGAAATGATGAAATGAGAGAAATGGAATGCGGAAAATTCTCGGCCTGATATTTCTATGCGTGGTTGCAACGGCAGTGGCAGCGGAAGTGGCGATAAGGGACCCGAAGCAGCCCATCGACGAAGAGTACACGAAGAAGATTCGGGAATACACGACTGAGCCCTTTTTCAACTCACCGTGGACGGACTACCTTCCCGCGTCGGCTACCGTACCAACACCGAAAGCGGTCCTGGGTGATGTCGCAGGAGCGCCGAACAAACTACCGTATTCGGCCGAGGTATACCGCTACATGCGCATGCTCGAGCGGGCGACGCATCGAGTGAAAGTTTTCTCAATCGGCACGACCGAAGAAGGCCGCGAAATGATCGCCGTCGCCGTGGCATCCGAGAAACTGATATCCGAGCTCGATGTGAACCGGGACCGGCTCGCGCGCCTCGCCGATCCTCGCCTCATCAATATGGATGATGCCGAGGCCGACTGTCTGGTTGCGTCTTCTGTTCCCATTTACTACATCACGGGATCCATCCACGCCCCAGAGACGGGAGCTCCCACCGCACTCATGGAACTCGCGTACCGATTGGCTGTCGACGAGAGTCCGAGGATTCAGGGCATCCGCAACAGGTTGATTACCCTCATCACACCGATCGTCGAAGTCGACGGACGCGATCGTGAGGTGGATGTCTACAAATGGCATCTGGCGCATCCCGGTCAGAACTCACCCAACCTTATTTACTGGGGAAAGTACGTGGCGCACGACAACAATCGCGACGCGATGGGCCTGACTTTGAAGCTCACGCAGAACGTGCTCAAGACGTTCATCGATTGGAAGGCACAAGTCCTTCATGATCTGCACGAGTCCGTGCCGTATCTCTACGATAATACGATCGGCGACGAGCCCTACAATGCATGGCTCGATCCGCTCCTCACCGATGAATGGCAGATGATCGGCTGGCACAACACCTCGGAGATGGCCAAGCTCGGAATGCCCGGCGTATTTGCGCACGGCGATTTTGATACATGGTCTCCGGGATATCTCATGTTCATGGCCGCGACCCATAACGGCATCAGCCGGCTGTATGAAACGTTCGGCAATGCCGGCGCCGATACTCTGGAACGTACGCTGACGCCGCAGCAATACGAAAGAACGTGGTACCGTCAGAATCCTCCGCTGCCGAAGGCGCGATGGTCCCAGCGCAACAACAACAATTATGAGCAAACCGGAGTATTGATCTCACTCGATCACTTCGCCCAAAACAGCTCGCTTTTCCTGCATAACTTTTATCTGAAGAGCAAACGATCCATCGAAAAGGCGAAGAGCGAAGGCCCGGCCGCCTACATCTTTCCCGCCAACGATCCGCGGCCTGGCGGCCAGGCTGAACTGCTGCGCATTCTGCAACGACAGGGATGCGAGGTGGTGCAGGCCACTGCTCCCTTCTCTGCGACGATGCGCAAAGTGAAAGCAAACGATGACAGGAACAAAGACAAAAAGGTAGTGCAGACCGAAACCGTGCAGTTTCCAGCGGAATCCTATCTCGTACGCATGGATCAGCCCTACAGCCGCATCGCCGACATGCTGCTCGATTATCAATACTGGAGCCCGAATGATCCTCAGCGCCGGCCATACGACGACACGGCCTGGACGTTCGGTGAACTCGGTAATGTGAAGGTCGTGCGGGTCACCGACACAAAAGTGCTCGATGTGCCTGTGCGAAAGGTTCCAGCGCCGCTTCACATTCCCGGAGGCATCCGGGGAGACGGTTCTGTCTTCATCGTGAATCACAATAGCGACAACGCGCTCGTTACACTGCGATACACATTGAAGAAAGCGGGCATCGATGCCGCAGAGGAGCCCTTCGAATTCGAAGGCACGAAGTTCAATCGTGGATCGTTTATCATTCGCGGCATTTCAGCCAACGAACTTCGGCCCATTGCGGCGAGCCTCGGATTGCAGGTTATTGCAGCGTCCAATGCGCCTTCCGTCGTCACACATCCCGTCCGCGCCGCGCGTGTTGCAGTGCTGCACACGTGGCTGACGACACAGGATGAAGGATGGTGGCGTCATGCATTCGATGATGCGAGTGTTCCGTTTACATACATCAGCACGCAGGCCGTTGCGCGCGAACCAAATCTGCGATCGAAATTCGATGTCATCGTGTTCCCGCCTGCGGGCCGCAATACGCCGCAGACCATCGTCTCGGGGCTCCCGATGTGGGGAAATGCGCTTCCATGGAAGAAGACATCGGAGACACCGAACATCGGCGATCTTGATTCCACGGATGACATGCGGCCGGGCCTTTCCTGGACGGGCGTCGATCATCTCCGCTCATTTGTTCAGCAGGGCGGTACTTTGCTGACCAGCATGAACACGGCGGATCTGGCGATCACGTTCGGCTTGACGCAGGGCGTGTCGTTGGGATCCAAGCAGAAGTTCAAGGCGACCGGTACAGTGCTCCGAAGCAAGCTGGTCGATGCCACCAGCCCTCTCGCTTATGGTTATTCCGACGATCTGGCTGTGTATTGCTTCGAGTGCTCGATTTATAACCTCAGCAATCTGGCCAACGGCGGCGGACTGCGCCCTGCGACCGAGCCGGAGCGACGGACAGGACGCGGAACAAAGGATGATCCGGATCTTCCGCAAGGCCGCCCCACGACGGAGCTTCCGGAACAACCAAAGGCCGAAGCATGGGAGGCTTTGCCCCTGACCGATGAACAACAAAGAAATAACCCTTCGGTCATCCCTCCAGCGTTTCGTCCACGCGTTGTGATCCGATATGCCGATTCAAAAGATCTCTTCGTGTCGGGCTTACTTGATGGGGGCAGTGAAATCGCCCAGCATCCCGCCGTTGTCGATGTTCCGCTCGACCGCGGCCACATCGTATTGTTCTCGAACAATCCGATATGGCGCGGCGAGACCCAGGGCAGCTACTTCCTCGTATACAACGCGATCCTGAACTTCGACAGCTTGAACGCCGGCCGCAAAAAAGCGGAATGAGGGCGTCGGTTCGCCGGGTTCGCGTCACCACAAAGACACGAAAACACAAAGGCTTTGTGTCTTTGTGCCTTTGTGGTGAACCAAACCCAGGCCTGACGCCTCAGAATTTGAATTTCGCCGTGAGCTGCAGCTGGCGGGGATTGCTCGAATAAACCTGGTCCCATTTACTGAAGACTGCATTGCCGGGTGTCAGGTAATTCGTTTCACCGGAATGACTGGATGAATCCACTCGATCCGGCCTTCCGGGAATGTATTGCGGATGATTGAACGCGTTGTACATATCCACGCGGAATTCAACCTTATAGTGCTCCTTGAACGGAACGATCTTACCGACGCTGATGTCAAAATTATCCACTGGCCGCATTCGAAGAATGTTTCGGCCGGAAACCGTGTACACGCCCGGCCGGGCGCGAACGTAATACGAGTTTGGATTATTCACCACATAAGCAACCGTCTGGTTTACGCCATTCCTCGGCGACGTCAGAGCAGTCACATCACTGCTGAGGGATCGATCGCCACTCTGATTGATCACCACGCGGTCGGCCGCAGCGTCTCCGTTGAGATTCGCATCCATTGCACTCTGCGGAGTTGCATATTCCGGACTCTCGAAGATCCATCCACCGCTGAACAACCAATTTCCGACGACCTTCTGCAGAAGGGGATTCGAGCTCTTCTCAAACCATGGAGTGTCGTATTGCCACGCAAACGATGCCCGGTGGCGGCGATCCAGAGCCGAGCTCGCCCATTCCTTGCGGCGATTGTTGAAATCTTCGGGACGGCGCGGCGACAACGTCGTGGAGTTGACTTCGGCCGTACTGTCGTCCATGAGATGACTCCAGGTGTATCCCGCCTTGAAAAACATGTGATTCGAGAAACGCCGATCCACATCGATGGCGAGGCCGTGATACTCCGAGTTTCCTATCGGCAGGTACGCGGTGATTGGCAACGGAAATCCGAAGGGCAGGAAAGGATTGCCAGCGGCCGAGTCCCTTTCCGAAGTCAGCTGTGCAAGTGTCAGAGGAAGAGCATCAAGCGTGGCCTGCGCGGGCCGAGACATGAACAACGGCAAATTATGATTCGCCGTCACCACGGCGTTGCGATTGAGTTGCGTCTGAGCGATCAGGTGTACTCCACGATTGCCGAGATATCGGACTTCAACGGTATAGTCCCTCTGAAACACTCGCTCCACGCCGAGACTCCAGTTGATCGAATATCCAAGCTTTTGATCTCCCAGGTACGACGAAGTTCCGGCGCGAGCCGCCTCAGGCGTCAGCGCGGGCGCCACCGCGTCGGGACGAATCCCGCCGGCGGCCAGGTATCCGGGACTGTCATTCTTCAGCGTTTCATCGATGGTCGACGTGGCCTGCGGCGGGCGCGCGTTCAGGCCGACGTTATCGAAGATGAGATCGTAGGCCAGGCCGAACCCGCCCCGAATCGAAGTCGTTGCGCTGTTCCCGGGCGAATACGCAAACCCAACGCGCGGCGCCCAATTATCTTTCTGCGCCCGCGGTGCGGCGAATGTAATGACTCCGGGCACATTCGCGATGCTGTTGAGTTCGAATTCTTTCATCGACCTTGGAACCGACGAGAATTCGTAGCGCAGACCCAAGTTGAGAGTCAGATTGCGAGTGGCCTTCCACGTATCGTTCACGTAAAGGTACAACTGATAATTGTTGCCGACGTAAAGCTTGCCGCCGTTGTTCCTCTGTGCAATGAAATCGGGAGGCAGGTCTCGCAGGAAGCGATCCAGGTTGCTGTAGTTGTAATCGCCGCGTATACGTTGGACGAAAGTGCCTTCGGCGATCAGGTCACGGCCGTCAAAACCAAACTTCAGATCATGGCCTCCCTTGAGCCAGCTCAGATTTTCGGAGAGCTGATAGGTATTTTGAATCGTCGACTGGGGCGACTGTGGATTAGGGCCGATTTGCAAGTTCAGGTCTTGCTGTATCTGGAGGTTTGGAAAAACATCCAGTCCCGGATATTTGAAATTTCCTGAGGAGGTTACGCTCGTATATCGATTGAATGCCAGGCGCAGCTCGTTGGTAATCGTTGGCGTGAAGACGTGGAACTGGCTGACGGATATCAGCGTCGTGCGGATCGGCCTGGGCAGGAAGAAAATCGGAAGATTCGTCTGACCGTTACCTATGTCAATCAGATCGATCCGATTTCCGACGTAGCGGCCCCGCCACTGATTTCGATCGGATTGCTGAAAGTCGATCGAACCCAGCCATCGATATTCGTTTTGCCAGTTTGGAGCCAGGATTTGGAATGTGCCCAGCGGAACATTCACAACGGAAGCTGTCGGGCATGGAACGAGGGAGACGGCGCAGACGGGCGTTGTTTGCGTCTGAGATGGCGCCGGAGGGACGTACTGCTTCAGGATTCCAAGATTCGTTTTAGAGAGTCCGGGAATTGTATCGAGCAATGCATATCCCGCTGCGGTTGGCGCACTCCGGATCGCGGACGGCGTGCTCGCCTGGCCCAGCGGGTTGTAATCGAATGCCCCGAAGTAAAAAAGCTTATTGTTGATGATGGGTCCGCCAATAGCGCCCCCCAGAAAGCTCTGATCGTATCGGGGCTTCTCGAGCGGAGCTCCAGATACCGCCTGGCGCTTGGCAGATTCGTCGAAAGCGTTCAACTTCCGGTTCTGAAAATATTCATAGACGGAACCGTGAATCGCGTTTGTTCCGCCTTGAAGGACCAGATTGAACTGACCACCCGATGAATGTCCAAATTCCGCGGTGAACTGATTTTGAAGAACCGAAAATTCCTTGATCGCATCGACAGGAACATCGACAACAGTTCCTGTGACGTCCTTCCGGTTGTTATCCGTACCTTCGACTGTGAAATTGTTATTGCGAGGGCGCTGTCCTCCGACGGACGGACCATAACCCACGCCGATACCTCCCGCGCTGGCCACGCCCGCACCGGCAAGCGACAAGTTATAAACACCGCCGGCAACAGGATTGGCGGCTAACGCCAAGTTGATGACGGCTTGATTCGCGTATGTGTTGGTCACCTGCGCCGTCGTCGTATCGATGAGCGCGGGCGTTTCGGTTACACTGACTTCCTGAACGATGCCGCCAACGGAAAGCGTCAGGTTTGCAGTCGCCGTTTTGTTCAACTCCACTGCAACGACGCGGGAGGAAGGCGCGAGGCCCGCCGCTGATGCGCTGACTTTGTACGTTCCAACGAGAAGATTATTAAAGCGGTAAAAACCAATCGCATCGGCCATCGTTGCGGCCTTCACATTGGTTGAAACATTTTCCACTTCCACCCTCGCGCCGGGTACCGCCGCACCGGTGCTGTCGAGAATCGAACCCACGAGGTTGCCATCCTGTACTTGAGCGATCGCGCTGCCTCCGAATAGCGCCGCGAGCATGAACCCCATCAGTGTCTTCACAATTCCCCTCCTCAGCCGAGGAGGGGAGCAAACTCTTCGCCCATGTGTTGCTTCAATGCAAGCCTTGGGACTGGAGACAGGAATCGCGTGACAGAGCTACACGTCTGTGGGACGAACGTGCGGATTCCGGACGCAAAAATAGTGTAGCCAACGAACGAATTGTCATGACGGAATGGTTGCAGGCTTCCACTTTTCATAGCCCGAGTGGCATGAAACTATGAAGTTCGGTAGAGGATTTTTCTTTCGCGCCCGGGTCGAGCGTACGGAATTCCGGGACAGAATCCGGAACCAGCCACGCGCTTTTGTATTAGGCTAGCCTTCAATGAACCGCGTCACAGTATTAATTGTTGAAGATGAGGGCCTGGCGGCGGACGCCGTTCGTAAGCTGTTGGAACGGGATCCGGAAGTGGAAGTTGCCGGCACGGCGCGTGACGGCGTTACGGCTGTATCGCTGATACGGCGCCTCAAGCCGGACATCGTTTTTCTCGATATTCAGATCCCGGAGCTCGATGCGTTCGGCGTGATCAACGAGATCGGCGCGCCCCGTCTGCCGGTCGTGGTGTTTGTGACCGCTTATGATCGTTACACGCTGCAAGCGTTCGAAGTGCATGCCGCGGATTACCTTCTCAAGCCGTTCGACGAAGACCGTTTTTTTGCGGCCTTGCGTTGGGCGAAGCGAGAAGTTCGTTTGCGTGGACGCCTGCAATCGCGGAATCAAGTCAAACGCCGGCTTCCCATCAAATCATCGGGGCGGATCGTGTTCATTGATCTGGAGTCGATCGATTATCTGGAAGCGGCGGGAAACTATGTTGTGTTGCATGCCGGAGATCAGGAATACCGTACGCGTGAAACGATGAACGCGTTTGAAGAGCGGCTGTCCAGGGCGGAATTCGTGAGGATTCACCGCTCGGCGATCATCAATCGAAAGCGAATCCATGAGCTTCGGCCATGGATCACCGGCGAGTATGTTGTCGTGATGACGAACGGGAAAGAACTCACATTGACGCGAAGTTATCGAGACCGCCTCCCCTTACTCCTCGCTGCCGAGTGAAAAACGTAGCCTATCCCGAGAAATTCTCAGGGCCGCGGATTGCGGTGCTTGGCGCGTTCATTCTCCTCGCCTGGACATTCATTGGCTTGATTGCTTCGTTCCAGATGTTCGTCAACACCGACGACGAGCGAAAAATGTTTCCTCTTTCACTCGTCCTGGGTCTCTCACTTGGAAACAATCTTCTTAAAGGCGTTTTGTCGTTACCGTTCATCTGGATTTTTTATAAAGCACCGATTCCACTATCGGATTGGAAACGGCGCAGCATTTTGTACGTCTTCCTGTTTGCGTTGTTCGTGACAGCTCACGCCGCGGTGCGCCCCCTTGTAATCCCTTTCGTCTTGAGCGGACCTGTCCCCGCCGGACTTCAGATGACATACGGCTACAAATTTGTAATCGGGGTGCGTAGCTTCTTTGTCGATAACCTGTGGGGCTTTTTCAGCGGCGTACTGTGCTTTCACCTGTGGCAGTACGCGCGCCAGGTCCGCGAACGCGCTCTCAACGAGACCAGGCTCGAAGCGCGTCTCGCCAGTGCGGAACTGCAGGCATTGAAGATGCAGCTTCATCCCCACTTCCTCTTCAACACCTTGAACACGATCTACAACCTGATTCCAGTGAATGCCAGAGAAGCACAGGGGATGATTACGCGCCTGAGCAATCTCCTGCGGTTTTCTCTGGATCACGTGGCCACAGAAACGGTGGCACTGCACGACGAACTGGATTTTCTGATGGAGTACGTTCAGATCGAGAAGACACGATTCGAGGAAAGGCTACGAGTGGAGAAGGACGTCCCGACCGATACTCTGCAGGCCGAAGTTCCTAATATGATCCTGCAGCCTCTGGTCGAGAACTCCATCCGCCACGGCATCGGAAAGAAGGCCGCCGGCGGCACTATCAAGATATCCACCCGGCGCGAGAATGGCCGGTTGTTGATCATGGTAACGGATGACGGTCGGCCCCCTTCCAGTTCCCTGCACGGAAACACAGGAATCGGACTCGCTAACACACGTGCCAGGCTCGTGAAACTCTACGGCGAGGATTTCATTTTCGGCCTTGAACCGTTTGGCCAGGGAACACGAGTGCATCTGAATATTCCATTCAAAGCCCGAGGTGTATGAGGAATTCATAAAGCAATCGCATCCAAGTGTACGCTGAGTACATGGATCGGGCAGTCACGCATTACGAAAAGGGCAACTCGTTTTACGAACAGGGACGCATGAATGACGCGATCGACGCATATCGCGAAGCCTTGCGGTTGAAACCCGATTATTCTGAGGGCTACAACAATCTCGGCGCCGCGCTGCAGGCCATCGGCCGGATGGATGAGGCGATCTCCGCTTACCGCGAAGCCGTACGACTCAACGCGGCATACGCGACGGCGTGGAGCAATTTGGGCAGCGCGCTCCAGCACCAGGGAAACATCAACGACGCAATTACGGCTTACGGTGAAGCCATCCGGTTAAAACCCGATTACGCGATGGCGCATTACAACCTCGGCAATGCACTGCGCGCGCTGCACCACGCGAATGAAGCCATCGGCGCCTTTCGTACGGCGGTCCGACTGAAACCGGATCTCGCGGAGGCCCACTCCAATCTCGGCGCCGTCCTTCACGAACAGGAGCGGCTGGATGAATCCCTGGCGGAATACCAGGAAGCTTTGAAGTTGAGACCGAACTGGGGAAGCGCGGCCGCTCAGGTCGTGCATCTGCTTCGGCAGCTTTGCCGATGGGATGAGCTTGCTCCTCGAGCGGAGGCGCTGCGGCACGCGATCGTTACCGATGGCCCGCTTTCCAAAGGAATTCCTCCATTCAGCATGCTGGTCGCCGACACGACTCCCGCAGAGCAGTTGCGATGCGCCCGGCAATGGGTTTCGTACAAAAACTTCGTCACGCGCGACAGCGTACGTCGCGCATCGGGCCGGCGGAATGATCGCCTGCGCATCGGCTATCTTTCCGCAGATTTTCGTGAACACGCTGTCTCTTACCTGATCGCAGGCACGCTGGAATCGCACGATCGGAGCGCGGTGGAGATCACGGCCTACTCTTACAGTCCTCCCGATTCGAGCCCGATGCGGCGTCGCATCGAATCCGCGGTCGAGCACTTTGTCGACATCGCTCACATGCAGGACCAGACGGCAGCGGCGCGCATTGCCGATGACGGCATCGATGTTCTGGTGGATCTGCAGGGGTACACGCACCACGCCAGAACCGGCATCCTTACTTTCAGGCCTGCGCCGATTCAAGCACAGTTCCTCGGTTATCCCGGAACGATGGGCACGCGCCTCGTCGATTATTTGATCGCCGATAAGTTCATCATCCCCGAATCGCATTTCCGGCATTATGCGGAGCGCATCGTTCACCTCCCGGATTGCTATCAACCCAATGACCCGCAGCGCGCAATCGGCCCCGCGCCCACACGCTCTGAAGCGGGTCTGCCCGGGACTGGTCTCGTGTTTTGCTCGTTCAACGAAACCTACAAAATCTCTCGTGCGATTTTCGAAGTCTGGATGCGGTTGCTGAGCGCGGTGCCGGACAGTGTACTGTGGTTGATGTCTTCCAATCGCTGGGCACCGGAAAATCTGCGCAAGGAAGCGCAGCGCCTCGGCGTGGACGCGCAACGGTTGATCTTCGCTCCGCGAGTGGCGCCTGCCGCCCATCGCGGGCGCCTTGCCCTTGCCGATCTCGTACTCGACACGCTGCCTTACAACGCTCACACAACGGCGAGCGACGCGCTCTGGTCCGGCGTTCCCGTCTTGACCTGTCCCGGTGAAACGTTCGCATCGCGAGTGGCGGGAAGCCTGTTGCAGACAATGCGTCTGCTTGAGCTGATCGCAGGCAGTCTCGAGGAATACGAACAGAAGGCGATGCAACTCGGCGGGCAGCCCGAGAGACTGGCCGCGTTGAAGGCGAAGGTGAAGGAATGCCGTCAAAACTCACCGCTGTTCGACGCAGCGCGTTTCGCGCGGCACCTGGAAGCGGCTTACCGCGCAATGTGGGATCGTCATACACGAGGCAAACCGCCCGCGGCATTCTCGGTGTAGACTAGGGTTCCTCATGGCGTGGGGGTACCGGCCAAAAGGCCATCAAAGAGGCCGCGAAGCGGTGTACCAACTATGGCTTGGCCGGTGGGCCCGACGCTAATAATCAGGAGGAATCCATGCGCATACGAGTGTCGCTCGTCGTCGTTGGTGTTCTCGCCATTTTGGCCGGCAACGCAACCCGCGCCCAAATCACCGGTAATCGCGTCGTGGCACCCATCGTGAAGAAGGGGCTGGTTGTTCAGATCAAGGATGTCGTGCGACTACCGGAGACGCGCGGGCTTCGGCCTGCGGATCAGGATGTGGTGCCGGCGGGCTGGGCTCGCGTCAGCTATGTCCGGGATCTTCCGGATGGCCGGCGTTTCGCAAACGACTCGCGCGGGTTCCTGTACCTGCTCGACAGCAACAACAAGCCGAGTATTTACGCCAACGTCGGCGAGGCCTTCCCGCTCGGTGTGTACAACAGGCTGGAGAGCGGGTTCATCGGGTTTGCGTTCCATCCGGAATTCGCGAAGAACGGATTGTTCTACACCGTGCATGCCGAGCGAGCGATGGGCAATCCGAAGACGCCGGACTTTATTCCACCAGGGTTCACGAAAGCCGACGTCAACAACCACGACATCATCACCGAGTGGCACGCTACGAATCCGGCTGCGAATACGTTCGCGGGAACGAGGCGTGAGTTGCTGCGCGTCGGGCAGGTGGTGGCCAACCTCACGCATCCGTTCGGCGCCGTCGAGTTCAACCCGACGGCGAAGCCGGGTTCTCCCGATTATGGGCTGCTCTACACGAGCGGCAGCGATCTCGGGTTCAGCAACGGCGGAGGACCGCACGCCGCTAATCCGGGCCAGACGCAGCGCCTCGACACCGTAGTCACCGCCATCCTTCGGATCGATCCGCGCAGCCCTTCGGTATCGGGAGGGATGAAAGGCCTCGGCGATTATACGATTCCACCAATCAACAAGTTCGCAGCAGACGGCGATCCGAAGACGCTCGGCGAAATCTACGCCTACGGTTTCAGGAACGCCCACAGGCTCTCGTGGGACCTTACGGACGGCACGATGTTCGTATCGGACATTGGCATGAGCAATATCGAGGAGATCAATATCGTCCACGAGGGTGCCAATTACGGATGGATGAAGCGCGAGGGAATTTTCGATAACGGCATCACGAGACCCGGCGGAAACCTCAACCAGCTTTTCCCGCTGCCGGCGGACATTCTCGACGGCAGGACGAAAGACGGCTTCACCTATCCCGTTGCGATTTACGACCACAGCGAAGGACAGTCCGTGACGGACGGATTCGCCTACTACGGACGCATCCCCGCATTGCGAGGCAAGTTCATTTTCGGCGACATCGTCCGTGGACGCATTTTCGCCGCGGACCTGGCCGCAATGAAAAAAGCCGATGACGGAATTCCCCAAACTGTCGCACCCGTCGAAGAGGTCCAACTCTACACACGCGACGCCAGGGGGAATCGCACATATGTCACGCTGCGCGAGCTCATCGAAGCGACAAACGGCGCGACCGTTACCCGCGCCGACCTCCACATCAGTCGCAGCCGCGACGGCGAGCTCTTCATTACCTCGCGGCAGGACGGCGTGATCCGAATGCTGGTTCCGGACACGCAATGAAACGCGCACTCGCCTTCGTCGTCGTCATGACACTGGCCGGATGTAGTGGGGAGGAGCCCGTCCGCAAGACCGAAGTAAGATATGCGCCCCCTGCGTCACAAAAAGCGCCGGATGAAATTGCAGCCCTGGCCGCAATCTCCGATGTGAACGCAGCGCAGAAAACTTACTTCGCACGTAATCGGCGGTACGCGCTCACCTATGAGGAGCTGACAGGGGCCCTGTTCTTAAAGGAAGAACCGACGGCCCAGAAGACCGGGTATGACATCAAACTCAGGCCCGCTGCGGACGCCGCAACTTACACCGTGCTCGGTATTCCTTCACCACCCACGGCCTCGTCTCCTGGGGCACGACATTTCTTCAGCGATCAAACCGGGATCATTCGAGCCGAGGAAGGCAAGGATGCGAACGCCCAGAGTCCCTCGATTTCGCATTAATGAGGCCAGCACCCCAACACCAAAGCGGCTTCCTGCCACCCGCTAAGGCACTCGTTCGCCACACATTTACTGGAAAGCGGCCACGATATTCGCACTGTTCAAGAACTTCTCGGCCACACCGATGTCCGTGCAATGCTTTCACTTCAGGACTCACCCGCACCGTTCCTGGATAGAGCTGAGAAATTGTTGGAGCCATTCGCGCTTCTCGCTGCTCCACGCGAGTTCGTAATTGGCGATCCACTTGTTCGGCCGACCACGTTGTGGTCGCTTTCCTCAGACGCCAAGGGGAGTCGCACGCATGTGACGCTGCGCGAGCTCATCGAGGCAACAAATGGCGCGACCGTCACGCGCCGACACATCAGCCGCAGCCGCGACGGCGAACTCTTCATCACCTCACGGCAGGACGGCGTGATCCGAATGCTTGTTCCGGACTCGCAATGAAACGGGCGCTCGTCTTCTTTGTCGTCATGATCCTGGGCGGATGCGGAGGACAGCCGGCGGCCCGGCAAGCGACCGAAGTGAGGCAAGCTCCGGCCACATCACGAGAAGCGCCGGATGAAATTGCGGCTGTAGCCGCCATCTCCGATGTGAATACCGGGCAGAAAACGTACTTCGCACGCAATCGAGGATACGCGCTGACCTATGAGGAACTGATAGAAGCGCGATTCCTAAAGGAAGAGCCGACGGTCCAGAATACCGGCTATGACATCAAACTCAGGCCCGCCGCAGATGCAGCAACCTACACCGTCGTGGGAATTCCTTCACCACCCACGGCCTCGTCTCCTGGGGCACGACATTTCTTCAGCGATCAAACCGGCATCATTCGGGCCGAGGAACGCAAAGACGCGAACGCCCAGAGTCCGGCGATTTCGCATTCACAGCAGTAGCTGTTCGTTGACAAAGTTGACGCAGTGGCCGAGAATCTGATCATCAATCTCGCTGGGTCTCAGTCCACAGGTTTTCTTGCGGTTTTCTGCAGAGTGCGGAGGTTTACCATGAGCGCTGACTTTTTGTTCACCAGGTTTTTCAGGGCTGCCGGGCTAGTTCTGCTTGTCACTGCAACGGCTCTCGCGATGGTCGCCACTGTCGTGACCGCGCAGCAGGCCGCCCCGGCCCAGGCGCCGGCCCAGGCGCAGGTCACGTTCACAAAAGACGTGGCGCCAATTCTCTATCGATCCTGCGTCCGATGCCATCGCCCGGATGAGATCGCACCGATGTCCCTCCTTACGTATAACGATGCGCGGCCGTGGGCTCGCGCGATCAAAGAACGCGTTCTCAAACGCGAGATGCCGCCATGGTTCCTCGACAAGACGATTGGCATCCAGAAGTATCAGAACGATCCTTCATTGACGGATGAGGAGATCGCGACGATCGCCAGGTGGGCGGACGGAGGCGCTCTCCAGGGTAATCCGGCCGACATGCCGCCGAAGCCGGCGCTCGAAGACCTCAGTACATGGCGGATCGGGAAGCCGGATCTGGTTATCCAGTATCCAACGTTCAGGGTGCCTGCTCATGGAGCCGACCTGTATGGAACGCTGGACGCACCGTTCGGGACGACAGAGGATCGCTACATCAAGGCGATTCAAAGCCGCGTCGTTGACAGCACCTCGCGTAAGATCGTCCATCACGCCCTTTCGTACGCCGTTGAGCCCGGCGACAACGCCGAAGGAGGCGACGACAGCGGTGGTGGCAGCGGGTTGTTCCTGGTCGAGTACGCCTCGGGCAAGAACGCAACGTTCTATCCGGAGGACGCCGGCCTGTTGCTGCCGGCCGGCCGGAATGCCAGGGTGAGCTACCATTTCCACTCCATCGGCGAAGACGCCGATGCGAAGATCGAGCTCGGCGTCGTTTTCTATCCGAAGGGGTACGTGCCGAAGCACATTCAGTGGTCGAAGCAGCTCGGGCAGGAAGCCGCTGCAGATATCGACATTCCGGCGAACACCACCGTGCGGCGGGACGGGTACACCCGTTTGAACTCGCCGGCGCGCATCATCGCCTGGCAGCCGCACATGCATATTCGCGGGAAATATCAGTGTCTGGAACTGATCTACCCGAGCGAGCCCGTCAAAACCGAAACGGTCACCTGCGCCAGGTGGAACTACAACTGGCATACCATCTACAACTACGATCCAGCCGTGGCGCCAATCGTGCCGGCCGGGACGCTGCTGCACGTCATCAGCTGGTGGGATAACACCACCAACAACAGGTTCAACCCGGATCCGAAGAACTGGGTTGGAGCCGGGACAGGCCGCACCATCGATGAGATGGGCTTTTCCTGGATCGGTTGGTACGACTTGACTGACGAGGAGTACAAGGCGGAACTGGCGGCTCGCAAGGCAAAGGCCGGCCAGGTACTGCAATAGGCACGCCTGTCATGACGGTCATAAAGGTTTTTGTGGGGCATTGGTTGCGATCGGTTTTTGCGGCAGGAATTTTACTTGCCGCTGTGGTTACACCTCATCGGGTTGCCGCTCAGGGCAACCCGGATCCCTTCGGCTTCAAGTTCAATTCCGGTCAGAGTATCCAGCCGATTTTCGAGGGGTGGGCGCAGAATCCCGACGGCACCTTCTCGATGTATTTCGGCTACTTTAATAGAAACTACGCGGAAACTCCGGTCGTGCCGGTGGGGCCGGACAATAAGTTCGAACCTGGCGTCCCGGATCGGGGACAGCCGACGTTTTTCGACACCCGGATTCACCGCAAAGAATTCAGCGTGTCCGTACCAGGTGACTGGGGCAAAAAGGAACTGGTATGGATCCTGACGGTTGGGGGCGTAACGGAGAAAGCAGTCGCCTGGCTCCAGCCGGAGTGGGAAATCGATCCTATCTATGCGGGAAAAGCGCGAAATGCCGAATCACTCAAGAACAAGCCGCCCTCAATGATATTGGAGGTGCCGTCGGCGGTCACCTTACCCAACACGCTAACCTTGGCCGCTTCCGTCCAGGACGATGGCCTTCCGACCCCGAGGAAGGGGCCGCCCACGCGGGCGATCGGGCAGGAGACCCCACCTACTCTCAAACCCCTGCCTAACCAGCCGGAGGTGCCAGTCAACGTACCGGTGATTGGTAGAGGCCGTGGGGACGCCGCCCAGGGCGCTCAGGGACTACAGGGACTCCGTGTGAATTGGCTTCTCTGGCGTGGGCCTGCGGCGGTCACGTTCGATCCCGCTGCCGTTCCGGTAAAAGACGGCAAAGCCGTCACGACTGCAAAGTTTGCCAGGCCAGGAACGTACGTATTCAGAGCGCGCGCAAATGACGGAGAGTTGACAGAGCAGAAGGAGTTCACTGTCACTGTGCGCGGGCCTTCTCAGTAATCTGTTCACGGCCTAGTGGACCTTTCCAGGCGGGCTGCCGCCTCCTGTTGTTACGGCAGGCTCCATTCCGCTGGCTCGAAGAATGGCGGCGCCTTTGCTGCTACTGATGAATTCGACGAGCGCCCTGGCACGATCCGGTCTTGCGGATCGCGTACCGATACCGGCGCTCAGGACAACGGAACTCTGAAACTCTGACGGCAACAGACCGAGAAAATCTACGCCCGGAACCGACACGATGGCTCCGGCTGGTGCAATGACAAGGTCGATCTTACCCGCGCCAACAGCGTCGGCGGGACGTCCTGACTGATCCGCGCGGACAATCCTGGGATTGATCACACTGGCGATGCCCAAACGCTCAATCATCTTCTCGATTACCGGGGTTGCAGATCCCACCTTCGCGAAGGTGATCGAGCGTGCCGACAATAGAGTTTCCTTCACCGCTTCAACCGTGCGGATGTCACGTCTGGGCGCGCCGGATCGAACGCCGATCCCGAGAGAAGTTTTCGCGAGATCGGTCCGCGTGCCGGCTTTAATCTGTCCGCTCTTGATTAAGTCGTCGATGACCTGCGGAACTAAGATCGCAAGATCGAACACCTGTCCGCTCGCGACTCGCTGTTGGATCACAGCCGATTCTTCGTACTCAATGCTGACATTCTGACCGGAGGCCCGCTTGTACTCGGGCAGGATCTTTTCCATGGCACCCTGCATGCCGAAAGTTGCGAGGACCTGCAGGTCGGCCTGCTTCACCAGGTCGGCCTGCTTCACTTTGTCCGTGGCTGGTGGCCGCGCCGTTTGCTGACCGCGGCCCCCCACTGCACACAGCAGGCACAAGAGCGCAACTAAAATGGCCTTCGAATTCATGCAGCGAAATCTCGGATTCTATTTCAGCAGTTCGATGTAACCGATCCGGCCCGAAGTATTCCCGGTCCACCAGATGCGGTTCGAATTGCTCGGATCGATCTCGATCCTGCGATGATCCTCTTCTGCGTTAGCGAGAGGGAACTCCGTAAACGTCCGCGTCGCAGGATCGAAACGCGCAATCTGATCGGCATGTTGCTGGCTGAACCAGACCAGTTTGCTTTTCGGATCGCCCTGAACGGAATACGCACCCGAGTCCTCAGTTGGAGGATCGAAGAGGGTCATCTGCGTTGTCTTGTAATCCACCTTCATTAATTTGCCGGGAACGTGGAGTCCGACCCAGATGTTGCCTTC
>Ga0070707_100002055_pt1 | contig 19278 bp, 21 predicted proteins | sample KBSK5502metaG_FD_65468 | JGI IMG/M metagenome (GOLD analysis project Ga0070707, IMG submission 65468) | Corn, switchgrass and miscanthus rhizosphere microbial communities from Kellogg Biological Station, Michigan, USA - KBS K5-50-2 metaG | ecosystem: Host-associated > Plants > Roots >... | reverse complement strand
TTTAACATCCCATGCCATGCCATCATATTCAACATGTTGTTGACATATTGGGCACGGGAGATAGATTAATGAGCCGGTGCCTGGGATGGGGTTGTTCCCAGTACCAGGTCTGAAGTAGCCATATTTCAGTGATACTGCGGCTCTCTTTCTAGCCTCGGTCTTAGTCATACTTCTCTCCCCACAATCTCCACGTCGACTCCGTACTCACCCACTCGCTGCTCATATCGCCAAGTATACAGTGGAGACCCATCGTCTATACCTACTATTGTCGCGATCTCGTCGCGGATATATTTGCAGGCGCTGGCGAGATTGTCGTCATCTAGCTTCCTCCGCCCTACTCGCGTGATAGTGATTACGAGTGGGAGGGGAGGGATATCCTCACCGTACAGAGCGAGCCTAGTAGCCCTACGTTGTTTCTTCTTCAGGCTTGCTGTTGCCTGCCAGCACTGCCTGGTATTAGGTAGTGACGGCAGACGTATTGGTACGTGGATGCGCACCTGCAATTCCCCTCCTACTAATAATATCGATTATGATTGTGTCTCCTGTATCCTGTATCCGGATGCGCAGACCTCGCGCACTGGCATTATTCCTCACACTCTGCGACATGGTGCTCTGGGAGCACTCGTAGTGAATTCCCCGCACCAACACAATGCGAGGTCTCTTCAACCACTCTTCCCAAGGGTACTTCCTACGCATCTATCTCTCCATTCCACATAAATTATAACGATATCCGGCCCGGCCGTCAATAGCTCTTGACACGTGGCCCACACATTATTATAATGATATCGTCCGGGCCGAGAACCGTGTGGCCTCGGCGTCTGACACCATCCTATCACAGAGGGGGAATCCAATGAACGAGACTAGACCGCGTCGGATGCTGTTGGAGGAGTGGAACTCGCCGTCCGATCCAACTGACATAGTGGATTGTGAGGAGTCCTCGGACGTACAAACCGTCGCCCCCCGCGCGCACCGATACCTCGGAGAGATTGTCACGTGCGGTGGTGTGTTTTACCAGAGGTGCGGTGGAGGAGTGAGAATAATCAGGAAGAAGACTGGATCAGTCTGAACAGCACTACCAACCATCACTCATTCTAGGAGTAGTCCATGCCAAGTAGAGCAATAACCAGACAGGAACCGGCTCTGGCAGAACCGCAACCGACTCCAGCGCCCAAACTTCCAGTCATATACGACCGAGTCGAGATCACCGAGTACAGCACTACGTCGGATCATGGACCATTCACCGTAGAGGACGTGGTGACGATGATGGGCTGGGAGACGGAGGAGCAGTACCAGAAGCGCATGGTAGTGGAGAAGCCAGGCACCAAGCCAGAGCACTGGCTATTTGGAAGCATCGGCCCAAGGCGCGAAGATACCGGCGAGATCCAACCAATCCACTGCGTTGACACCTACGGGCAGAAGGTTGTGTGCTGGAACAACGCCAACAATCGCCCATTCGACATGCCCTGGTGCGAGGAACTGATCCACACCGTCCTCTGCGGCCAGTGGGCAGGGCCACTGATGATGCCTGGTGAGACAGTGAACGGAGAGACTGTGCGCATAAGTCGCCACGGGAGGGTACTGTCCGGGCAACACCAGGGAACCGCTCTCAAGTTGGCAGATGAGCGCCTCCAGCTCTCTCGCACCGAGAAAGATAACATCCTCAGTCCCAAGTACCCTGCGTGGAATGGTCATGAGCATCCAGTGATTGAGACCATCGTCATCACCGGGTTATCAGAGGATGAGAAGGTGCTGCGAAGCATCGACTATGTCAAGCCGCGCAGTCTCGCAGACATGCTATTCACCATGCGCCTATTCCGGGATAATACGCACAAGGACCGGCAAATACTGACCAAGATGCTGGCCTCAGCGGCGAACCTACTGTGGGACCGCACCGACGCCAGGGGGTACAAGACCCACACAGAGATGGCTGAGTTTTTGGACCGGCACAAGCGCCTCCTCAAGTGCGTCGAGGACCTATTCGTCGAGGATTCAGCGAAGGGCGCAGACGGTGGCCGCAAAATCAGTAAACTGAGAGTCAACGCAGGTCACGCTGCTGCCATGTGCTACCTGATGGGCAGCGCCGGCCCAGAGACCGACGGCGACGTTTACCGCAATGAGTGCCCACCCTCAGAGAAGAACCTAGACTGGTCCTACTGGGACCAGGCGCAGGACTTCTGGACGTGCCTCGCAAGCGCGCGAGATTTCATGCCGGTGCGGAAGGCACTTGCGCTGCTAGCTGACAGTACTCCAAGTAGTGACGACAACCAAGGGCTCGGTGGGCGCCTACCGGAGAAGTTGGCAATATTGGCGAAGGCTTGGGAGGTCTACAAGGACCACCTGACCAGCGCAGGACCCGCATTTACTAATGAGGATCTTGCTCCAAGTGGCGCGCTCTGCCTGTCCTACAGTGACTTGGGACCACCGAAGATACTCAACGGTGAAACGATTGGTGGTAAGAAACTATCGGATGGGGAGGTGCGTCTCATCGACGTGGCAGACTTCTATGGTATAGACTGCCCGGAATCGATAGGTGCGACAGCTCGCGGACGGCGATCGACCGAGCCAATGCCACCACCACCTACGCCAGAAGAGATTGAGGAAGGAAGGAACAGGGCCATCGAGATTCGCAGGCAGAAAGCGAAAAAGTGATTCGCCCACTAGCCCCGCTGGTAGCCCCGGAATCACGGAATGGCTCCGGGGCCACACCCTATCCTAATATCCAGTCCTGAGCGATCCTGGACGCCGCCGGCCATATCCGCCGCGATTTCATGTGGCTGGGGCGGGCGGTTATGTGGATGCTGGACATACACCCGTCCAGCACTGTGAGCTATCGCTGCTGCCTCCTTAAGGGAGAACCTGTAGGCCAGTGCCAGGACCAGGTGTGCCGCGAAGCAGTCGCCTGCGCCGACATGGTTGATGCACGGAACCTGCGGCCTCTTCCCACTTATGTTGTCCTCGCCGGTTATCCAAGGGTCTGCGTGCCCGCACGTAATGATTCTTCCCGGCATTAGGTCACAGTGCCTCTTCCAATACTCCGCGTTGCCCTTCAGTATGCATCCACCGTACACCTCTGGCGCTCGCTTACAATCAGCCACGCACGGTATGTCAGACTCCTTGCACCTCTCTGCAATATCGGTGATGAACTCTGGAGTCAGGAACCCCTTGTCGTAGTCACTCAGCAGCACACCAGCAGAGTGCTCAATAATCTCAAGTACGTAAGAGGTCCTTATTGGATTGGATTCCTGTCTTAGTACATCAGATTCCAACTCCTCATCCCAGCGGAATACGATTCTACCATCCTCAACAAACCGCCACTTCACCGGGTAGTATTCCTTCTCGTATGTAAATAACTCGACACACACTCCCTCCCAGTTATCGAGACTCCGAGCTGCGTTGGCGGCTCCGCCAGGTGATTCGATCCTGCTCTCCTCGACGAACTTGCGGCATCCATCTTGGCATATATCACTATGACCGTGTACCCACCGATCCACCATCGCATCGCCACAGATCAGTATCCTCTTCTGGGATTCACGGACTCGCTGGATGAGTGATTCGACCAAGTTCATCACAATGTCTCTCCTAGCCACCGATTGATCTCCAGCACCGGATCACCTGCGTATTGGCGCACTTTGTAGTGCTCCTCGAACCATGCTATCACACCGGGATCGCTGCACACAGGCTCCAGTCCGTGGTATCCCTCCGGCACGAGGTGCGTCATATTCGGCGATGGGTCATGGAATGGTGCGGGGTGGTGCCCAGTCCACACCACTAGCGCAGGTGTATCTGTAGCACTAGCGCACTTAGCCGGGCCACTATCTATACCTACGAAGGCCACGCACTTGGATATCATGGCGCAATTCACTTCCGCGTCGTACCCCTTCGGGATGTGCCTTCCGAGTAGGTATGGTGTATAACCGAGCCTTTCTATGTAGTCAAGTATTTCCTCGGCTTGGCTCTGGTGCAAATTCTTCTTGGCTTGCGAACTATCTCCTTGATAGTGTACGGCTACCGATCTGTCTGGTATAGTGTCGGATGCCCACTTCCCTATAGAATCTGATACGTTGACTACATACCGACCACAATCATGGTCCCAGTCTAGCCCAAACTGCTCGCGCAAGCACGAAGATACGCGCGTATTTGGCCGGTCGCTCCAGTTCATCCATGTGTCGTACAGTCGTATTGTTATCTCAATGTCGTAGTGCTTATCTGGGATCGGTTCGTTGTAGTTGAGTACATTTGCAATGAGTCCGCGCCCGACATTGTGCTCGTTGCGATAGTCAATGTGCCAGTCCAGTCGGTACTTGGCGAGGTGTCGCAACACAGCGCTCATCTGGACCGAATCACCGAGTCCGTAACCACGGTGCAGGTTGATGAGAGCATTCATCATACAAAGTTGACGTGTTCTGGTGTTAGCAACGGTGGTGCCAAGTCTGCTGTACCATCTACTACACCACTAAGTATCTCATTACTGCGCGTAAAGACACACCCTGGGCATGTCTTAGTTGGGTCAGTTATCAGACTCCGAACCGGCTGCTCATATAATTGCGCGATCTCATCCCACCGACACACGCGCCAAGGGTTGGCGAACTGGTGCCCCGCAGTCTCATTGAGGACGCAGCTGTCGCACGGATACACATACCCATCAGCATTTAGTACTGGATGTATATATCCAAGATAGCATGCCTTCGGCGCCTTCGGTGGCTTCTGTTGGACGAAGGCTATAGCAGAACCCGCCGCATTGTTGATGATGTCGACCACTGTTTGAAGTTGATTACACCTGAGCGGAATTAGCTCCGGCTCAAGGCAGTTAGGGAGAAGTCGAAGATACTTTGGCTTGTAGGTGAGGACGTAATGTACTAACTGATCAATGAGGTCTTCATTCCTAATACGATCCTCAAACTTCCAGTCCGGCGCCCGGTCGCCAGACAACAAATCTCGGCGCGTAGATACCTTTCCGTGATGCTGATCCATTGGCTCCTGATAGATATCATGGGCAACATAGCTAAACCCTAGTGTCGTCTTCGCTGGATCAATATCTGGAACATACACCTCTCGCTCGTCGTGGTCAAGACCGGCCATCGAGATGCGTACCCAAGTCAATTTGTCCAGCGTCTCAGGTCGGACGGTTCCCCATGACTCGCGAATAGGTCGTTGGTAGTCTGGACAGCTTACAAAGTGCGAAGTATCGGAACCGCACTTTGGACAACTGCGAGTGTTGCCTCCTGTAGGATACGGGCATAAGTTCACTTCATGATTCTCAAATCTGCGCAGTGGCATACCGTTGGTGATCAGCCCAATCTCCAAACCCCGGCCATAGATCGCATTCACTACATCATTGAAGTTCTTGCCTGTCTCTTTGCACTTGTAGAGGATTGGATTACCACCACCGCTCAGTATCACTGCTTTCAATCCATACTTCTGGAGTATGTCGAGGTATGACATCACGTCGTCGAATAGTAATGAATCTCCAGCGCGTGCTTGCACCGAGCAGAAGGCGCAAGTATGCTGGCAGACATCCGTTAACATCACATGACTCGTAATAGGCTGACCTTTGCCATTGCGCAGCTTACTCATTACCTCTTGGTGAGCAAAAAATTTACTTCCGGTACTCGTGAAGGTGTCTTTAAGGGTCATATCGGTGACTTCCTGAATACGACTAGTGGTTCCACACCACCAAACGGTCCAATAGTGTCAATTATTTCCACATTGGGCCACATTGACAGTACATTCCACCGCAGCGCGCCGATGTCAGCGAATTCTTCCGCCACATACAGACCACCAGGTTTGACCGAAGGCCATAGGTAGAGGAGTGTAAGTAGTGTGTTGCTGAGTTCGTGGGTCGCATCCTCGCAGATGAAATCGAACTTCCGCCCTGCTGCCGTTCGTTCACAGTCCTCCTTGCTACACTGGTCGCCGAGATGGAACTCTATCCGATCCCCATGCGCCTTATCGCTGGGATGTATGTCCATACCGACACACAGCGCGTTCGGGAATATTTCGCGCCAGGCGAGGAGGCAGCTACCATCGGCGACACCTATCTCCATCATCAACTTGACAGATGCGCGATCAGGAAACAGTGACTCGTAGGCATCACCGTAGTTGTGATTCGGGCCATTCTTATCGGTCCCATTGATATGTCGTCCCTCAGCGTCGAGGACTTCGTGTGAACTGAATATCTCAGCTACCGAACGCATGTCCTGTCTCCAGTTCTCTAACACAGTAGTGACATACTGCCCTTCCCTCATGAGAGAATGGTCCTTCAATCACGTTCCACATCTGGTATCCCCAACCCCAATCGCGTCCTCTTCTTCCTCACGCTGCCCTCGCTACGTTGCAAGAGTTGTGCTACCTGCTTATTAGAGTGACCCATGAAGAAGAATCTGATTAACTTCGCGCATTCTAGTGAGGTCCACATTCTTGCATCAGGCGACTCCGACCACAGTCCGCGAGACAGCACTGAGTAACGATCCCGAATATCTGTATTCCTGTAGCACCTCCGACATAATCCGCGCCTGTGATCTGGACCAGTCAGGTGTTTGCATTCTAGACAACGCCTATACTTCATCCATTATCACCGATCACTCCTCCTCCCGCGCCGGGGCTCGCTGTCCTCGGTTGTACAGCGAGGCACCCGGCGTCCCAGGGAGGGGGACTCCCAGTTAGTCCAAACAGTTGCATGGTATCCATCCCCACCACCCATAAGGTTCCTCAAATTGACCTGTTGATGGTTGCAACTGTCTGGTAGATTCTTGGCGACGGTAGGCCCAGCCATGCGGTCTCCACAAGACACCACATACCTACCGTCGCCGTGATCCAAGATATTACTACCATTCTACCCCACCCTCCCTGTAACACGCGCGCACGAATTCCGCCGCCTCGCGGTCGCGGTCGCTGATGTGGTTGCTGCCCTGCCCAGTGTAGTACCACCCATACTTGCGGATTAAATCCAACGTCTGCTCCTGTACACTGGGCGGCACGACTTCGCGCCAGAACCTCGCCTCGCGCGCAAGCCACATAGGAGTATTCGCCTTGACGAATTGGCACGTTACAGGATGCTTGAGTATGTCCAGCGCTCGTGTCCCACCCCACATGTGAGCAGATACAACGGTATCAGGGGTGGATAATTGGTCTTGGATGCTCCAATCTGCCTCGACAACCTCTCCCTTTCCTACTCCGTACCTCGTCTGGATTGGTAGGTTGCCTGGTCTACTTAATGTCGTCGTCGGGCACACAGTATAGGTGTACCCGGCATCCACGGCCCAATGGTGGAGCTGTTGGCCAGGTTCGTACCATCCTGGTCCTTTCATCTGGCCGGATGATTCCTCCCTCAACCTAGTACCTATTAGCCAGCCACGCTTTTCAGCGAATGGTCCAGCGATCCAGTCCTTAAGACCTTGCAGCACTGATGCTGGATTCTCTGATAGTGGCAGGTTATTATCGAGTGGAGCAGCCTTGGTAAAGAGTTCTCCCCACCGGAGCACGTCCGGGTCGGGATGGTTCTTGCACCAGCTAAGCATCTTGCTCAGCACGTCACCTCGGTAGAGTGTACAGGATGGATTGATGAATTGCTCGTGGTGCCACATCCCTACCGCAAAATCTGTATCACGCATCTGATTCATGAACCATTGAAGCCATGTCGGGTGCAGAGCAAGTACATCCGTCTCCAGTGTCATCAGGTAGTCGAACTCACAGTCCTCAACGATACAATCCAGCGCCGAAGCGTGGAACTTGTTAGATTTGTGATTCGAGATGACGGAGATACCGTCATCTAATGATGTATCACATATCCCACGTATCGCCGGCGACCAAGGTGAGTTGTCTATGACAACTACTTCTATCTCGTATCCATCAGCGAGCGGTGGATTGCGCACCAACGACGCAATACAGGTTTGAGTCCAGAAACCAAGTGTGACTATGAGGAATCGCAACAACTATTCGCTTCATATCACCCTCCTTTTCTCACTAACAACAATCTTCTTCATGACAAATTATCCAATAGTTGCCAATCTATCTGGTCGAACATCTTTCTGTGAGCCTCATGCGGCACAGGCAAGTCCACGTCTACGCGCTCACGTAGCAATTCAAGTAGTCCATCCCAACCGTACTCAGAACCGATATTCAGATACATCATCACTACTGCCAGCGACCGAGCTCTTGTATGGCAGCAGACCAAGACTCTAGTATGTCGACTGAGCAATGCCTCTAAGGCTAATACCGCAGCGCAATAGGCAGAAGGTGGATTCCCTGGACCATCAATCAGCCCAACCTGCATGTATTCCACATCCGGCCACCCGCACGCACCTCGTAAGTCCTGCGCTACATTGAGGACGGCGTCAAACCTCAGTGAGCTGTCGGAGGAGTCCCCTATCCATATTGTTTCAGTCAGTCGGATCACGCTGCCACTACCCCCAGTTGGACTAGTTTGACTGGAGCGTCGTCTCTGCGCTGCCCGAAGCAGTTTCGGCACACCCCGAGTGGGTGTTGCTCTCTAGTAGTCAATATCCTACGTTGCTCCTTGTAGAATGCTTCTGTCTTGAGGAACATATCTTTGGGGTCGTCAATCAAGACGTTGCCCAATACTATCTCCTCCTCCAGGTCGAGGCAGCACGCGATTATATTTCCTGTTACTCCTATGAACCAGTGGCCGAAGTCGCTATATGGGCAGCCGTTGTAGTGACAAGTTGCGATATCCTCCATGAGCCCCGTCCACGGGTTGATGGAGCAGTTGCAGTGTACTGTAATAGGAAGTCCAGCCCACGTCGCCCGCCAGGCTTCCTGCATTTCGGGAGACACCCACCTAGACTTGTGGCTGACTGTGATAAATTCGACATTGGGTGGTGGGAGGCGCAATACCTCTTTGAGGTAAGGAACGATCTCAGAATAGTCGTTTACGCTGTCATCATGGTTGCGTGGGTGATATGACATTAGGTAGCGCACGTGATTCGGCAGAGTCGCGAGGAACTCGAAGAAGTCCTGTCCACGGTCGCGCCACTTCGGTAGCATCAGTCCGTGGCTATAGATGTCGATATTCATGTACGGTGTGGCGGTGGAGAGGTCGCGCAGTCGATCTGGCAGGCGCTTGTTGAGGAGTGGCTCGCCATCCTTATGACCGATGAAAGTCGGTGGGCAGAAGGAGTTGATGTTCTGGTAGGGTACAATGTACTTATGCAGGATGGCACTCCACACTTCATCACTCATGAATGCTCGCTCGCGTACCATATTCCTATTTGGGCAGTAACCGCACTCAAGATCACAATATGAGGTCAACTCTATCTGGAAATTTATGTTACACCTTCCTTTTCATCACTTTATCCTCGGTGGCGTTACGCTCTGCTGCCCTTGATACTTGCCATGCTTGTCCGCATAGCTGACCTCACAGATCCCCTCCGTGCGCTCGAACTCCATCTGGCATATTCCTTCACCGACGTACAGGACGACTGGCACACTGGCGAATACCTCAATCGTTAGTTTACCATACCACTCCGGCTCCAGAGGCGTCGTATTTACGATCAGACCACATCTCGCATAGGTACTTTTTCCCACACACCGCCCCTTCAACCAGCGAGGTAGGCATAATTCCTCTACGGTCTGCACGAGCGCGTATGTCCCACCTGGTAGTACTATCCGACCATTCTCCGCTTTGTATTCGTCAAACATTTGCTTGCGGTATTCGTCATCCCTAAACATCTTTGGATCTACAGGTATCCATCTCGTAGTCCTGTAGACTAGGACTTGGTCGTCGAGCCTAGCATCGTACCCGGCCGACGTGAGGCCGTAGCTGATGCCGTATTGTACGCTCTCGCTGAATGGCGACACGAGTGGACGACCATCGAACCACAGGTCCGGGTTGGTACAATGCTCGCGTATTGACCTGTCACTTAGTATCGACATCTTCTTTTTCTACCTCAAACTTTGGGTAGTCATAAGTGGGGTCGCGTACTAATACCCTCATCACCTCAAGTCGCTGAGCCATTCTAGGATAACTGCAATGAACGATCCGAGGATGTTCCGCTCTATACATTGGATGACTATTCCAGCACAGCCGCATGAACTGGCACGCGCGATACCAGGTTGTCTGGTGGACGCACCGACACTTGGTCTCCTCAAATGGCGTCCCCTCCGGCGGTACGCAGTACCCCATCAGTGTTAGTAGCGCCGCCTGCTCCCACCACCCGTGGTTGGTGAATACCTCAAGCATCATCATCCTATTGAGGAGATCCTCCGCCCACAAACCTACTGCGTGCCTACGCAGTCGCCAGACGCCGCTATTCGGCACCTCACTTTTATCCTCGAAGTGCCGCACCATTGAGTGCAGCTTCTCCTGCGTAAATGTCCCAGTAGTTGGATCAGCTCCCATTGGTGGGAAGTCCTCAGCCGAGTCGACGACTACCAGATCGCAGTCAAACCACACTACCTCCTTATAAGTCTTCAGTGCATCAAGCAGAAGTAGTACTTTGTTCCATGCCGGTAGCAGTTCGGTCATCTTCTTACCAATCACTAAATCGTACCTGTGGCGATCCGCGAAGGCGCGGTATGTCGGCAGAGCCACGTCGAGCAGCTCCTCATGCGCACCTGCGGCATAGGTCATGATACAGCGATTCACCCGCAACTCCCTTTCTTCAGTAGTTGGAACTCCTCTCGTGTTAAAGGCTTCCTTCCCTCATGAATACTATCATATATCGCTACATCATGGCAGCGCTGCTCCTGCTCCATGCGCTTGTAAACAAAGTGGAAGTGATCAAAGTAAGGTCCAGATACTGGTTCCGCTCGGAATACCTTGGTTGCCCCAGTCAGCCGCTCGTGCATCCGGGTAGTCACATCGAACCCGATGCTAGGGCTGTTGCACACCAGCCGTGCCTGCCAGTCCGGGTGCTCGTGCCAACTTTGGGTAGGATGGCGCAATCCGAGGTCATGCCAGTGCCGGCGCACTGTAATGACTACATCCGGTCTGTCAGCAAGTATGTCTTTCAGGTACGTCCCCTGGTTGAATATACCAGTATGATTTACTCTCAGGTTTGCTCCAAGGCGGTCGACGTTCTCCCAATTTGGTAGATTCACTCCTCGAAAATCGTAGCTCTGGAGTATCCAGTCCACTTCCTGCTGCGGTGTACCCTCCCCACAACACTCCATACTATGCAGTACAGGATAGAACCGCTCATCTGCGTCAAGGAGCATGACGTATTCGCATGGTGACATGCGCAGTGCGCGCGTCCGGACTACGCCGAAGCCGTCGTCTATCGCGCAGAACTCGACCGGGATGTGCCACTTCTCCAGTATCTCCAGTGTTCCATCATCAGACCGCGCTCCCTGTGGCCCAGCATGTAGGATGCGAATGTCATCGAAGTACGGTAAGTGAGTCTCTAACCACCCAGGCAAGGCATTAGCCTCTTGATAGATATTTGCTACGAGTCCGATACTAGGCATGATTACTCCTTCAATCTTCGGGCAACAATGAAGCCATTACCGAGTGGATAGTGAGCATAGTTATCTTTTACACCCTTCACTCGGTAGGAGGCTATAACCTCCCAACCTGGTCGCATAAAAAGTCGCACCCACGACACCAGTGTCAGACGGTGGATGTGAGTCACATCCTTCTCGTAATCGGCGACGACGTATGGTGAGCCATCTTCTATAGACAGCGGGACCACTACGAATACACCATTCCTCGCAATCGACATCAGGTTAATGATAGTATCAGTAACGGATGGTATATGCTCAAGCACATCTTTGGCGACGACCCAGTCAACGCCAACGTACTCAGTCCTTAGTGTTGTACTGCCGGTTATATGACTGAGGTATGATCTCACTTCCCTATCAGCATTCTCTATTGCCCACTTCGATATGTCCACTCCATACGCACTATATCCTAATTGTCGGAATGCCTTGACGACGTACCCACGCGCACAACCAAAGTCGAGGATAGTTTCCCCTTCGTCTATACCGAGATGGTCTATTATGGACTTCACCATTTGCGTGGTCAACTTTGGCATCCATCGATAATTCTCGTACAGCGACTTACCACTCTGCCTACCCCGCAGGAAGTAGTCCTCATCGAACTGCTCACCATTATTCATAGCTTCGTCACCACACAGGTATACAGGTTGTCGTATACCTTAATCTGCCCCTCGCTGAATGCTTCGAGGACCGCTTTCTTGACCCCAGCGCAGGGTTCCCATCTGTAGTCATCGAAAAACAGCTTGCCACCTTGCACCAAGCGCGGCCAGAAGAACTTGATGGCATCTCGGGTCGACTGGTAGGTGTCCATATCGACGTACACGAAGCAGAACCACTTGTGCTCGTCGCGCAATTCCTCGGCGCTGTACGGGAATACTCCCTCGTAGTAGTGCGTCCGTTCGTCCTGCCCCACCAGTAGTTTGCATTCCCCCAAGTCAGCCGGCCACTCCCCCTTCTTGTGGTGGCACAGTTCGTCGTCGAATGGCGTCCCAGACCATGTATCGAACAGGTGTAGGTGCTTACCAGGTCCAAGCCGGCGCAGTATCAGTGATACTCCCCCACGATACGCACCAAGGTCCGCCACGTCACCATTCAAGCTCTCCACCTTCACGAACTCCTCCGCTGCCAACTTGAGCTTGTCGAATGGGTTGACGCTGTAGGCGCTCCCGACGCGGCACGCCTCAATTATATCACCCGACCTGAGCACGCGCGTTACTATCTTGGTGGTGGATGGTTCATCTTTACCATCTCCTTGACAGGTGATTACCACGCGCCCGCCCCACCCTTCAACCAACTCCCGCCCGACAACCTTGTCATAGGTGTAGCCATGCCCATTAGTCAATACACTCGGCCTAATCTCCTTGAGGAGAGGTATGGCATCATCCCCGTCGAACACTCGCACCTCGTCCACACACCTGAGAGCCTCCAACACCACCTTACGCTGCGACTGTGAGTTAACCGGGCGAGTCGGTCCCTTGAGTCGGCGGACTGATTCATCACTATTCAGAGCTACAACTAACCGCGTACCTAGCGAACGCGACCTCTCTAGGTGCCTAACGTGTCCAGCGTGCAGTACGTCGTAGCACCCAGCCGTCATGACATTGACGCGCCGTACCTCCTCGATCAACCTCTTGGCACAGTAGTCCGCATCCGGTACATCCATCACCTCGACTATATTGCGCAGGCCGCACTCGCGGTAGCGGTGGTCCGGCATCTGCGAGTTGGGCGGTTCCATCGTGAGGAGGGGTACGCCACAAGCTGCGGCGAGCCAACCCGTTCCAGTGTTACCGCAGGCGACGATCCTGTGCCGGCACACTTCCTCCATCCACGCCCGGTGGTCCCCCCAGTGCTTTCGGTAAAGCGGGTGCCTGTAGAGATCCTCGCAAAAGAACCCGTCGTATCCAACCGTAACAGTCACACCAGCGTCGATGAGTTTGTGTACTACCTGCGCCCAGTAATCGAATGTAAATGTAATGTTCCCCTGCGTCTTGCAGTGCGGTGATATGTACACATCGCGGTCAGGAAGGAGTGGCGGGTGGTTGATCTCTACGTCGTATATGTCGGAACCTGTACAGGACTCCGGCATGTGCTCCTGCCCGAAGAACCAGTATTCAAAGATATTCTTCCTACCAAGTCCGCGTTCAATACCACACAGACTTGCCTGGCGCATTGCACCGTGGATTCGCAGATACAACTCCCTGTAATGGTCGAACTCTCGACCTTCGATACTCCGATCTTTCCTCCACTTGTTCCAGGCCACGAAGCGAGATTCCCAATCCCCTGGATTCCACGTGTCGTAGATCAATTCAACAGGCGGCACCGTACCGTCGCCACGTGGGTCGGCAATGAACCTCTCCCAGAGAAATGCCATCTCGTTTCCTGGTGAGACAGACATGATGACGTGGTCTACATCTGGTTGGTTCTGGACGAAGAGGTAAGCAGTTTTTAGACTGCAAAGTTGATCCCCGCAGAATGACCCAGATTCTCGCGTCGAGTTCCATGCAATGAGAAGGGTACTCACCTATTCATCTCCAGCAAAACAAGAGCAACCGCCAAATCCGGAGTCATCTTCTTCCAAACACTCGTTGTCAATTCGGCGCTTTAACTCTACCAGTGGCAACGGTATACTCTTCCCATTCACCATTTCCTTTAGAATGGCTATATCACCGCACTTTTCTCGCATCATATTCTCCCACTCCATCCTCTTTATGAACCGCTCTGGCATCTTCTCATACAACAATCTCCAACCCTTTTGACCCTGCTTTACGCACTCACCGCCGCAATTTGCATGCGGAAAACCATACTGGTATAGTCTCTGTTCCCACAGACCCGCTTTCGCCACTCTGTCCTTCATCTCCTCATATCCGACAAGTGGTTTCTCCGACATGGGAGCACGAATGTGTTCCCAACCTTTTGCGATCATTCGCGGCCATATGCCTTTCTTCTCTCCAGTCTTGCGGTCAACGCGGTAGAATCGATCATACTCGGACCAGTGTATGCCAAATACCACCAGTGTCCTGCTCTGGTTAAACACTGACTTCATCCATTTGCCAACGAAATTCCTTTTGAGTACCTGTGAGCATATATCGACGCGACTGTTACCTATAAATTCGCGGTCTTCGAAAAGTTGCCACGGAGTCCTACCCTCTGCGATCTCTATCAGATTAGCCCCGAGATATTTGGCAGCCTCTCGCCCCCACTTGTAAGTGTCCTCATCTTCGCTCTTCACGTCGGCAAACAATAAGATCACATTCTCGGCACCGAATTCCTGACACATCCGTTCCGCAGCGCAGAATGAGCCGATTCCGAAAGAGAAGTTGACGACCACGTGATCCAACGTCAATTTCCCGTATGGAATTTTCATGAATTATACCTCATTACCAGCGCCGCGATCTCCTGCGGCATGATCAGCCGCATGCACTCCGGCGCACCGTCCACCGGCCTCTCGCATGTGTCCCTATCGAGCGCCGTGCCGTCGCCCAGTGGCACCGTCCGGTAGCGCCAGCAGGCGCCGCCGCTCCGCCCACGGGCATCTCGGCATGGCAGCGCGCCGACCGTGTGAACATATTGCTGCCTGGGATAGGCGTTCCACGCAGTCGGCTCACGCCCGCCCGCCACAATTATAGCAGGTTTCTCCAGCGCCGCCGCGACGTGCATGAGGAGCGACACCCCGCACACGATCCCCCGGGCGCGGCGCGCCAGCTCGAACAACTCGCGCAGCGTCGTCTTCCCCACCATATCCACCGTCCCGTCCAACCTCGGGTGCGAGTCCTCCTGCGTCCCCCTGGTGCTCTCGGCCCACGGTACCGGCGGCCTGGCCCCGCCCACCTGTACGAACTCCACCTCTCCCTTGAGCAACCACACCAGCTTCTGGTAGTTAGCGTGACCCCACAGCTTCGTCGTGAAGTCGCGCTTGCCGCCCGAGCAGATCAGCCAGAATCCCTCGACTAGCGGCACCGGGTCGGCGAAATACAGGCGCGGTCGGTTCGTGGCGAGCGGGACTGGGACGCCGAGGGCCATCCCGAGGAACTCGCACCACGCCTGCATGAAGTGTATCCCGCGCTCGTTCGACTGGTGGATCGCCGGGTAGTGCATCTGCACCTCGGCAGCGCCACACGAAAAATCTTCACGCGGCTCTACATCTGGATTATACTCAAACACCTCCGGATATTTGCTCTCGACTGTTGTGACGTACCTGTTAGGGTGCGCCCGATGCAGCGACCATACCGCCGCCGTCATCACCAGAGCATCACCGGGCGCCTGATCAGTCTTGAGGACGAGCGGCATCGGCTTGCCGATGTTACTAGCCCTAAAACCAACCTCTCTCGACCATTGCTCGCGGAACGCAGCAGCAGTACCTAGGTCTACATTGACACCCATGCATATCTCCCTGAGCCTACCTCTCATCTCCCTGTTGTACCTCCGGCAGAAGCCGTCCTCTTCGCACTCACAAAGAAATAGCCTCTGCACTAATTAAACCCTCACACCCTGTCGGACAGACAAGATACCGTAGGCGAGTACGGTGGCAGAACCACCGTCTATCCTATTGATCTCATAGTAGTAATCACCTGTGATGTCAGACGGCGTCGTATCTGCCGCTACTAATGTGATCGTGAATATACCACTAGTTGCATTCGTGACGACGACGCCTGCCCCGATGGTCTTACTCAGTACGGTCGTAACATCGCCACGACGGCGCTTCATCGTAAATGATACAGTCCAGCCAGCAATACTCGTCACTGGACTCATCGCGACTGTGGCCAAGGCGTCCTCACCCTTCCACATGGTCAGATTGTTTTCTTTGCCGGGTATCCCAGCTGTCACAGTGAGACCTAGTGTCGGAGTCGCTGTCACATACTTCTCACCCAACGGCCCGATGGTCGGGGCGGACGTATTGAGACGCGGCAGCCAGTGGGCATCATATTCAACCTCGTACCCACCAGGGATCGCAGCGCCGGTGCGGAATAGAGACGAGGTGGCGTCAGGAATAAGGAATAGAGAGGGTGGATCTCCCAACTGCACAGCGACTGTATCCGCGTCGTAGCCCTGGCTAGAGCCACTGGTCGTATACCCCAGGATGCCTGCATAAGCGTTACCGCTCAGGTTCGCGCTGTTGTTGCGGGTGTCGATGCGAGTAGTGATTCCTCCGATTGGGTCCATTGCGAGTACTGAATTGACGAATGACGGCGCAGCAGTCGCTCCTGACTGCTGCGCAGCCGAGATCGTCATCATCGAGGATACACCCGCCACTGGCTGAATGACGCGCACCAGACCATGCCACCAGCGGAAGAAGTGTGGCCCACTAGCTCCCTGATTCCACACGACATTGGACTTCTCCAGTGTGAGGGAGCAGTTGATTAACCAACCAGTGCAAGTCGAGTCCTGTGGGATCTGATTACTGATCCCACTCATGACCTGCACGTGCCAGTTGCAGTTCAGAAAGGCGTGGTTCTTCACTCCAAGATTCAACACCCCACAAGGTTGATTTCCGACCATTTCCTCATTGACGAAGACTCGAACTTCTTCCAGAGTCGAAGCATCTGGAATATTGTCCCCATTTAATCGAGCACCAACCTCACAACCAAAGGGGTTGTTGTATACCTGAAGACCGAATACAACAGCTAGTCCAACCTTGAAGGTGCCACCTCCACTATGTCCGAAGATCGCAGTGCCTTTCCTCGGTAGTGTCGTAGCGTTGTAGCCTCTACTTATCTGCGGCAGCGCCCCATATGTTGCCTCGCAGCAGTGCCAGATGGTCTCCTGACCGCCATTGCCGTTGTGGCTGACGAAACAGGTACCCGAGCCGCCGTTGTAACCGAGACCGGCGCGGCAGTAGAGAAACACACAGGAACCACCAGACACTCCACTGGCCCCCTCGTTGTGGCCAAAGCAGTGATTTCCCGAGTAGAACACCTCGCAGTTCTCCACCACGGTCGTCTTGAGCACGCCGCCGGGACCGCTATTCTGCACCTTGATCCCGTAGCTGCCGGCTGTCGCGCTGCACCCGAAGCCGTCCACGCGAATGTTGCGGATGCGCACTTTGTCGGCGTTGCCGACGAGGAAGGCGGGGTTGGAGTTGTCCGCGCAGGCTTCCAGGTTCAGTGTGTTCGGGTTGGTCCCTCCCAGGTTGATGTGCAGTACATTGGCACCCCAGAAGAAGCTATTGCTAGTGGATTCACACTCCGCAGACGAGGTGGCCTCAATCAATACTGGGCTGAAGTGGTTGACCTGATTACGGAGTGCTCGCACGGTACTCGTCTCTGCGCGGGTGTATCGGTTGCCGGATGCCAACGTCCAACCAGCAGAGTTATACTTTAGTAGGAAGTAGCTGAATCGCGGCAAGGCTAGGTTCACCGAACCAGCGTCCGACCAATCTCCTATGATGATGTTATCCTTCGAGATGATGATGTTGGTAGCTTCTTCCCGCACCCCACCGCGCTTGAATAGGAACATCGTCTTCGCGTCCGATCCAACGATGGCGTCGTGTACAGATTGGAGCTTCGCCATCGTCTTGAACGGAGCTGCCTGGGAACCTACGTTGGTATCGCTACCACTCTCTGAGAAATAGTAGATTGTCGGTTGTGTAGTAGGTACCTCCGCTAGCCGAGCAGTGAGAAGTGGAAAGTACCAACCAGTCAACCAAATCAATTTCCTAGCAGCGGGAGGAGCCCCGACTAGTTGTATGGCTGTCTGACCCATCCCCATACCTCAATCTTGCCGAAAGACTACCGCCCACCCAGCCCGCAGCGCCAGGTCCGGGACGAACTCCATGAACGGCTCCACGGTGAGCTGCGGGTCGAGGTAGTCGAACGCCGCCTGGGCGCCGGGTAATCCCAGATCTAGGCCGAGCAACACCATCAGTCGCGCATCCGCACCATAGTAGCCGGCATACTGCACAGGACCTTGGTAGGTCTGCCGATAGTCCGTGTACCACACGATGTTCGGCGAGCCCGGAGGCATGCGGTCGCCGATGGGCGTGTAGTAGGGTGCCGCCCCGTCGCGCGTGGCGGGGTCGGATAGGAGCGCCACGTTGAAGGCCGCTAGCGAGCGCTGGAAGGTTGCACCGCCGGCGAAGCCCTGCTTGTTGGCATGGTCCACGGCCCAGGCCAGGACGTTGTTCTGCGAGGCCGATTGCCAGACGTGCCGGTTCTCCGGGTCGAAGTACGGGTTCGAGCCGTCATCGAACGGCGAGCGGTGCCAGGCCACGCCCAGCGGGCCGGCCTCCAGGCCGTCGAGCCAGCGCAGGTTATTGTCCAGCTTGTCCACGAAGTAACTTTTTAGCGGGTAGTTGTCCGGCAGATAGGCTGCCGCATCAGTCAGACTGCGCAGCCCCCAGGCGAAACCGCGCGTCTCGTTGGACCAGAGCAGCCCCTCGCTGCCATTGCCGCCGCGGATGCCGGGGATCGTCGCCAACATGGTGTAGTTGGCCCAGAAGGCCATCTCGTCGGCGTAGTAGCGGTCGCCGGTCATCAGGTACGGGATGTAGGCCAACGAGGGTTGGTGTGCGTTATCGGGCATGAGCGGGCCGACGGCGCTCAGGTCTCCCGCTGGCCTGTCTACCTCGCGCCAAAGCGGAATGTCGTGCCAGTAGCGTGGGCGGCGGTCGATGTCCACGAACGACCCGTCCAGGTTGCGCACGTGAATCGGCCAGCTGCCCGCCAGGTCTCCGTGAGTCAGGACAAACCGCTTCTGCGTCGCGTCCTTGTGGACGAGGTAGCGTGCCGCCCAGTCGGGGTACGGCGCCAACTCCTCACGGCCGCCATGCGCCGGCATGTCGGGATGGAGCGACCCGCGTCCCAGGGGCTCGAAGTCGTGGCCCACGGG
>Ga0070707_100002053_pt1 | contig 19286 bp, 19 predicted proteins | sample KBSK5502metaG_FD_65468 | JGI IMG/M metagenome (GOLD analysis project Ga0070707, IMG submission 65468) | Corn, switchgrass and miscanthus rhizosphere microbial communities from Kellogg Biological Station, Michigan, USA - KBS K5-50-2 metaG | ecosystem: Host-associated > Plants > Roots >... | reverse complement strand
CGAGCTGCGGGCGGAGCTCGACGGGGAGGACGGCAACGGCGGCGGGCCACAACTCGTCGACCGCTTCCCGGAACCGGGGCTCGTCGCGCAGCCGCTCCTCCCACATACGCGCGTGGAGTCGGTGGTAGTGCTCCTCGCGGTCCATCTTCGCCGCGAGGCCGGCGACGTCGGCGTTGTCGGATTCCTTCAGTGCCGCGAGCCGGATCTCGTCTGCCGTCTCGTACAGGAAGTGGCGCGCGATCGTGTGCGCCCAGTCCATGCGACGCCGCTCGACGAGCGGTGCGCTTCGATACTCGGACGGGTCTCGGTCGAAGGCGAGCGCGTCCGCGTCGGTGCCGAGCTCGCGGGCGGCGAGCTCGTACAGCGCCCGCGCGTGCCCGATCTCGTTCTGTGCGATCGACGAGAACGCGACGTCCTCCTCGAGCGACGGCGCGATCCCGGTCCACTCGGAGTCGCGCCACCCCAATATCAGTTCGTCATCCGCGATCTCAATCAGCTGCTCGCTGGTTACCGTCATCCGGAGCGCCCCCATTCACCCGAGCGAAGCGATGGGTCAAGCCCAGCCCGCGGAAGGTGCGCAGCACCTTTCGCGGAGAAGTCGTCAGCTATCTCGAGTAGTTCCTGCGCGTTCACGTGCGAGCCTCAACTTCTCTTTCAGCGGATAGCCGTCGACACGGTGGTACGTCTTGTGCAGCTCATCGTGGAAGTCGCGCACCTCGTGGACCGTATCGCGCGGAACGACCCACAGCGCCTCTGACTCCTGTCGCCGCCCGTACTGCTCGTGCGCAAACGCCGCCGCAAACGTCATGTCCGGTGCGTCAACCGACCCTGCGTGTGCGAACGCCGTTCCCTTCTTCTCCTGCCGGAAGACCTCGAAGATCACAGCCGCTCTGCGGACGTTCCCACGTTTCGAGCGGTCGCTTCGGACACGTCCTGGAGGCGGCACCGCAAGCGGCGCCTCACGCAGCTTCGGCGAGCACGACCGACCGGACCCACGCCTCCTGCTCGAGGAACTCCCGCCTGAACTCGAGCCGCTCCTGCGTCTTCGGGCCGTGGCCGGTGACGACGTGCTTCAGCTCGTCCCAGTCCGGCTCGGTGTACTCCCAGACGCCGTCGTCCCGCTTCCGCAGCTTCGGATCCGGGACGGTTAGGCCGAGCTCCCAGATCTGCGGGACATAACCGTCGAGGAACTGCTGGCGCGCCTCCTCGTTCCCCTGCGACTTGATCCGCCAGACGTACATCGGATCGTCGTCCTTCGGGATCGGGTTGCCGTGGAACTGCATCAGCGGCCCCCACCAGCGCGTCACCGCTTCCTGGACGAGCTCGCGCTGCTCGTCCGTGCCGTTCATCATCGTCAGCACGACGTCGCGACCGTGGAGGATGTGGAACGACTCCTCCCAGCAGATCTTCTTCATGATTCGCGCATACGGCGCGTACGAGCACTTGAGCAGCGCCTTCTGCGAGATGATCGCCGCCGCATCGACGAGCCACGCGATCACGCCGACGTCGCCCCAGGTCTTCGTCGGGTAGTGGAAGACGTTGTGGAACTTCGATCTGCCGAAGATCAGGTCGGCGAGGCACTGCTCGCGCGGCTTCCCGAGGTCCTCGACGACGCGGTAGATCAACTGCGAATGGCCCACCTCGTCCTGCACCTTCGCGGTCAGCGCGAGCTTCCGCTGGAGGGTCGGCGCACGCAGGATCCACTCGCGCTCCGGCAGGACGCCCATCAGCTCCGAGTTGCCGTGCATCTCGATGAACTTGATGAGCTTCGCCCGATAGTCGTCGGGCATCCAGTCGGCCGTCTCGACCTGCCCGCCCGACTGGACGTACTCGAGGAATTCCCGCTCGTCCATACGAACGATCGTTAGGGTACCCAATGTGAGTACCCGCCGAGACGAGTTGTTGCGCCAGGCGGCGCGGCTCTTCGCGGAGAAGGGCTACCACGGAACCTCGACGGGGGACCTGGCGCAGGCGATGGGGGTCCAGAAGGGCTCGCTCTACGCTCACATCCGGTCGAAGGCCGACCTGCTCTGGGAGGTTGCGCGCGAGGGCGCCGAGGCGTTCCACGCGGCGCTCGACGAGCTTCCGGAAGAGCTGCCGGCGACCGAGAAGATCCGGCTCGCCTTGCGGGCGCACCTGCGGGTCGTCGCGGAGCAGCTCGACGTCGCGACCGTGTTCGTGCGAGAGTGGCGCTACCTCGAGGGCGAGCGCCGCGAGGCGTTCCTCGCCGAGCGGCGGAGGTACGAGGAGCGGTTCCGCGCGTTGTTCCGGGAAGGCCGCGAGCTCGGCGAGCTGCGCACCGACCTCGACGACGCGACCGCGACATTGCTCGCGCTCTCGGCCGCCAACTGGGCCTACACCTGGCTCCGGCCGGGAACGGACACGGACGAGCTCGCGGACCGATTCTTCGCGCTCCTGCTCGACGGGATGCGCGGCTATGCCACGCCGTAAACGCTGCGACGGCGTCCCGATCGGGCCAGACGACGGCGACCTGATCGATGCGTGGCATGGTTGGGCTTCATGTCCCACGTCGCGCTGATCGTCAATCCGCTCGCGACCGCGGTCGACGAGCACCGGATCGCGGTCGTCGAGCAGGTCTTGGCGCGAGGCGCGCAGGTCGAGACCCACCTGACGCAGCGACGCGGGCACGCGACCGAGCTCGCGCGTCTCGTGGCGGAGTACGCAGACGCGATCTTCGTCTACTCGGGCGACGGCGGTTTCAACGAGGTCGTGAACGGACTCGAGCCCGACGCACCGCCCGTCGGCTGCATCCCGGGCGGCGGGACCAGCGTCTTCCCGCGCGCGCTCGGGATCCCGCGCGATCCCCCTCACGCAGCCGAACAGCTCGCGGCGGCGTTCGAGCGCGGGCAGACGCGCACGATCTCCGTCGGTCGCGTCAACGGCCGCCGGTTCCTCTTCAACGGCGGGATCCGATTCGACGCGGAGCTCGTGCGGCGGATCGAGGCGAAGCGGTCTCGCGCAGGCCGTCCGGGGGACGCCGCGTTCGTCGCCATGCTGCTCAAGCTGATCGCCGAACACCGCGGCCGGTTCGATCCGGTGCTCGAGATAGGCGGCCTTGGTCGCGCGGCGATCGTCTTCGTCGCCAACGCCGACCCGTACACGTTTCTCGGTCGTGTGCCCCTGCACGTTGCGCCTCAGGCGACGCTCGAGGGCGGGCTGGACGTTATTGCGCCCACGCAGGTCCACCTACGCACGATTCCGCGGCTTCTGCGCTACGTCGTGACCGGCCGGGGCCAGCTGAAGGATCCGACGATTCTCTCCGCCCACGACGTCGACCGGATCGAAGTCCGCTGCGATCGGCCGCTCCCGCTTCAGGTCGACGGCGAGGATCTCGGCGACGTGACCGAGGCGGTGTTCGAGGCCGAGCGCGGCGCTCTGCACGTCCTGGCGTAGCTGTCAGTCTTGGACATGACGGAGCTTCCTAGCGGAGCTGTCACCATCCTCCGCGCGGCCCTCGATCGTCACGACGGCCGCGCGGCGACGGCGGATACACCCCTGTCCGGAAAAGGAAAGGTGGGTCTCTTCGGTAGATTCCGCTGCAATGGCGCAGGTTCTTCCCGCCGAGCGCGACCTGCGGCGCGTGATCGGCGACGCGGACGGCTCCGGCGATCGTGAGCTCGAGGGGCTCGGCGAGCAGGAGCTGCTCGACCTCTATCGCTCGATGGTGCTGCTGCGAACGTACGACGAGCGCTCGCTCGTCTACCACCGGCAGGGGCGCATCGGCACCTACGCGATCTTCTGGAACCACGAGGCGATGCAGGCGGGCGCCGTGCACGCGCTCGAGGACGACGACTGGATCTTCCCGTCGTACCGCGAGTCGGCGATCGGACTGCTGCGCGGGATGCCTCCCGCGACGGTCCTCTCGTGGTGGCGCGGCCACCCTGCAGGCTGGTGGAACCCCGAGGACTACAACGTCGCATCGATCTGCGTCCCGATCGGCACGCACGTGCCTCACGCAGCGGGTCTGGCCTGGGGAAAGAAACTGAAGGGCGAGCGTGCGCTGGCGATCGTGTTCTTCGGCGACGGTGCGACGTCCGAGGGCTCGTTCCACGAGGGCGCGAACTTCGCCGGTGTGACGCGAGCTCCCCTGGTTCTCTTCTGCAACAACAACCACTGGGCGATCTCGACACCACTCGAGGCCCAGACGCGCGCGGAGACGCTCGCCGCCAAGGCAGTGGGGTACGGGATGCCGGGCGTACGCGTCGACGGGACCGATGTGCTCGCGGTATACGAAGCGACGCGCGAGGCCGTGGACCGTGCGCGGCGCGGCGACGGACCCACGTTCATCGAAGCAGTCACGTATCGCACGGCGCCTCATGCGACGGCAGACGATCCGCGCTCCTACATCGACCTCGAGCGCGTGGAGGAGGAGAAGAAGCGTGAATGTCTCGGACGCTACGACGGCTACCTCCGCCGATTGGGAATCCTGCACGACGAGCTCGCCGAATCGATCCGTGCCGAGGCGGCAGGCGCGATGCGCGCCGGGATCGCGGCGGCGGAGGCTGAGCCGCCCGCCGACCCCGCGCTGCTGTTCGCGCATGCGTACGTCGATCCACCCGCGACGTTCGGGTCGGATCTCGACGATCTCCAAAGAGTTCTCGGTGGCTGAGCGCTCGATCGTAGAGGAGATCAACGATGCCTTGCACGTGGAGCTGGCGCGTGACGATGCCGTGATGGTCATGGGCGAGGACGTGGGCCGGGCGGGCGGGGTTTTCCGCGCGACCGCGGGTCTGCGTGACCGGTTCGGGCCCGACCGCTGCTTCGATACGCCGCTGGCCGAAGCCGGGATTCTCGGCGCGGCCGTCGGGCTCTGCATGGCGGGCTGGCGTCCTGTCTGCGAGATGCAGTACGACGCGTTCTCGTATCCCTGCCTCGACCAGCTGATCACGCACGTCGGCCGCTACCGCTGGCGCACCGGTGGGACGATGCAATTCCCGCTCGTCGTGCGGATGCCGTACGGAGGCGGCGTCCGCGCGCCGGAATTGCACGACGACTCGCCGGAGACGTACTACGTGCACACGCCCGGCGTGAAGGTGACGATTCCCTCGACACCGGCGGACGCGAAGGGGTTGCTCGCGGCGGCGATCCGCGATTCCGATCCCGTCGTGGTGCTCGAGCCGAAGCTGCACTACCGCACCCTCAGGGGCGATGTGCCCGGGGGGGAGCACGTCGTCCCGCTTGGGAAGGCGCGGCTCGCGCGTGCAGGGGACGATGTGACGCTTGTGGCCTACGGGTCGATGGTGCCTGTGTGCGAGGCGGCCGCGGACGAACTGGACGCCTCGGTCGAGGTGCTGGATATCCGGACACTGAAGCCGCTCGACGAGGAGGCGTTGCTTGCGTCGGTCGCGAAGACGGGGCGCGTCGTGATCGTGCAGGAAGCCCCGCGCGTGTGCGGCTTCGCCGCCGAGCTGGCGGCGATCCTCGCAGAGAAGGCGATCCTCGACCTGCAGGCGCCGGTGCTACGCGTCACGGGCTACGACGTTCCGTATCCGTACTGGCAGATCGAGGACGCGTACATGCCGTCTGTCGCGCGCGTCGTAGATGCCGTCAGGAGAGTCTGCGAGTTCTAGGCTCAGGCTCTGGCTCGAGCGTTCCGGCGACGGCTTCCGGCTCCGTGACGCTGCGACCGAGCAATTCGTGCGCGGGGACGATCCGCGCATACGGGTCCTGAAGGTCGCCGGTGTCTCGTACCGGGCGAATGCGCTGCAGGACGACGCCTTCGCGCCGGGCCGTCGTCTTGCGCTCGTCCCGGAGCCGGAGAACGAGCACGATCCGAACGCGATCGCGATCTGGGACGAGGGACGCCGCGTTCAGGCTGGTTACGTTCCCGCAGACCTCGCCCGCGAGTTGAATGCGGAAGACTGGCAGGCGGTGTCCTTGTGGGAGTTCGTGGAGGAGGGCCGGCGCGGTGGTCTGCGCGTGCTGCTCGCACCGCGCGACGCTTGGATCGGACTGCCGCGCGCGTGATCCACGAGATTCCGCTCGACCGACGCACGCTGCACGGTCACTTCGACCGGGAGCTCGGGCCGGTGCTGAGCATCGACCCGGGGGACTGCGTGCGCTTCCGCTCGCTCGACGCCGGGTGGCGCTGGGACGCTGACCGCGAGTACCTCGAGGCGCGCGACGAGTCGCATCTCGACGCCGGGCACGCCCTGATCGGCCCGATCGACGTGCGCGGCACACGCGCCGGTCAGACGCTCGTCGTGCGGATCGACGAGCTGCGGCCGCGTCCGGGGCGTCACGTTCGGAGACGGCGTCGCCTTTCACTGGCAGATCGACGCAGACGCGCTCAGGGCGACGAACGACCGCGGTGCGACGGTCTCGCTCGCGCCGTTCCTCGGCGTGATCGGCATGCCACCCGACGAGTCGGGAATCTGGTCAACCATTCCCCCTCGCCGCTGGGGCGGCAATATCGACTGCAAGCTGCTCGTCGCCGGGTCGACGCTCTTCCTCCCGATCGCGAATGACGGCGCGTTGCTCTCCGTGGGCGACGGCCACGCGGCTCAGGGCGACGGCGAAGTCTCGGGGACCGCGATCGAGTGTCCGCTCGAGTCCGCACAGATCACGGTCGACGTTCGGGACGACCTCGACCTCCGGATGCCGATCGCACGCACCGCCGATGCGTGGCTCGCGTTCGGGTTCGACCCGGATCTCGACATCGCCGCGGAGCACGCGGTCGAAACCATGCTCGACCTGATGGAGCGCGAGCTCGACACCGACCGCAAGCACGCGCTCGCACTCGCGAGCGTCGCCGTCGACCTCGTCGTGACGCAGGTGGTGAACGAGGCGAAGGGCGTCCACGCGATCCTGCGCGACGACGCGATCAGGTAGGAATCCGCGCGTGGCATACGAGTTCAAGCTTCCGGATCTCGGTGAGGGCCTGACGGAAGGAGAGATCGCCCGCTGGCTCGTCGCCGAAGGCCAGGAGATCGCCGAGGACGATCCACTCGTCGAAGTGCAGACGGACAAGACGACGGTCGAGATCCCCTCGCCGGCGGCTGGAACCGTCACGCGCATCCTCGTCGAGGAAGGCAAGGTGGTCCCCGTCGGCACCGTCCTCGTCGTCATCGGAGGCGAGCCGGCCGCGAAGCGGCCCCTCGGCGATCGCGGACCGGTGCTGGGGGTCCGGGGGAACCGGGAGGTTCCTCCGACTAGGGCCGCGCGAGCCCGCGCGACGCCGCTCGTGCGCAAGGTGGCCCAGGAGCTCGGCGTCGATCTCGAATCGCTTGCAGGAACCGGTCCGGAAGGACGGATCACCGAAGAGGACGTCCGGCGCGCATCCGGGCCCACAGAGGGCCGGCGCGAGCCCTTGCGCGGCGTCCGGCGACTGATCGCGGAGCACATGGCACGTGCGCATCGAGAGATCCCAGCGGTGACGTGGGTGGAGGAGTGTGACTTCTCGCACGTCGACCTGAAGCTGCTTGTGCCGACGGTGCTGAAGGTGTGCGCCGAGTCGCTGCGCGAATACCCCGAGCTCAATGCGCGTTTCGCCGGCGACGCGATCGTCTATCTCGAGCGCTACGACTTCGGCGTCGCAGTTCAGACGGCCCGGGGGCTCGTCGTGCCGGTCGTCCGCGCGTGTGACTCGCGCTCGGTCGACGAGTTGCGCGCCGAGGTCGAGCGGCTTGCCGAAGCCGCCCGCGCCGGCACGCTCGAGCCCGAGGAGCTCCGCGGCTCGACGTTCACCGTGACGAGCGCCGGAAAGCTCGCCGGGCTCCTGCAGACGCCGATCGTCAACCATCCCGAGGTCGCGATCCTCAGCATCGGCCGCGTCGCCGAGCGCCCGGTCGTGCGGGACGGAGAGATCGTTGTCGCGAACATCGGCTACGTGTCGGTCACGTTCGACCACCGAGTCGTCGACGGCGCTCGCGCAGCAGAGTTCGGGCTCGCCGTGATCGGTCGCCTCGAACAGGCTGCTTAGACGTTCGGACGGGCGGAAGCCACGCTTCCGCACGCCAGGAAAGAGGGGCTCGCGGGGGAAACCCCCATGGGTTCCCCCGCGACCTTGAGCGCCCGGCGCCGGGGCAGAGGCGCCGGGCTGGGGGTCCGCCCGTTGCCGCTTCCTACTTCGGCTTCGGGCAGGTCTTCGGCTCGAGCGGGTTCTTCTTCACGCTCCTCCTCCGCGCTGCGCGTACACAGGCCCGTTTGGCCGGACGTACGTGGGAAGGCAGGAGGTGGTTTTAGGCCGGCAACGGAGCCGCCAGGTGCGGCTCGAGCATCGACTCGATCTCCGGGGCGCTTGCGCGGCCGTCGATTCGGTCGACCGCACGCCTGCTCTTCACCAGGACGAGCGTGGGGACGTCGTCGACCCTGAAACGCTCCGCGAGGTGCGGCTGCTCGTCCACGTCGATGCGCATGACACGCAAGCGCGCACGTTCCTTGCGCGCAAGGTGTGCCAACAGGCTCTCCATCCGCCGAGCGGGGCCGGACCGCTCCGACCAGAAGAAGACGAGGAGAGGCCTGGCGTCGTCGGTTACTGGGCTTCCCTCCTGGATGGTGGTCCGCGGGGGAGCGACCCGTGTTGTCTGCCCCGACGCGGGTCCGCCGAAACTCCGCTCACGCGTCAGGGCGCCGCATACACTCAGGGCGTGGGCGACTGGTATTGGATCGGCGTCTGCGCGGGGCTCGGCGTCGGAATCGGCGTGCTCCTGTCTGCGCTGCTCGGCGCGACGCGCGCGCTGCTCGCGGCCGCGCTCGTCTTCGCCGCGGGGGCAGGCTTGCTCGTCGGGCTCGGTCTCGGCGAGTGGGACGAGGCGATCGGAGGCGGCGTGGGCGGCGTGCTCGGGGCGCTGGGCGCCGCGCAGCTCGTGGCAGGCACGTTGCGGCGCGGGGGGACGCGCTTCGGGACCGCCCTCTTCATGGGAGTGGCCGCCCTGGCGCTGGCTGCGATCGCGTGGATTCCGGGCGTCGGCTATCTCGAGGCCGCAGTCGTGCCCGCGCTCGCCACGCGCCTGCGCGGTCGCGTGCCCGAGCGCTACGCCGGCTTGCGCTCCCTGGCCCGCGACTGAAGTGGCCCGACAGAAACTGATCCTGATCGTCATCGACGGCCTCACGCCGTCGATGTTCGAGGCTGCGGTCGGAGACGAGCGCGCACCGGCGCTCACGTTCCTCGCGGAACACGGGCGCTACGGCCGCGCGGTGTCGACCTTCCCGTCGCTGACGCCCGTGTGCCTGTCGTCGATCGCGACCGGCGGCCATCCGGACGTGCATCACATCCCGCATCTCGTCTGGTACCACCGTGGCGAGCAGCGCCTCGTCGAATACGGATCCTCGTTCGCGGCGGTGCGCGCTGCGGGGATGGCGCGGTCGATCGCCGACACGATCATCAACATGAACCGGCAGCACCTCGCGCCCGATGCGGTCACCCTGTTCGAGGCGCTGGAGGATGCCGGTCTCACCGCCGCCGCGATCAACATCACGTGCTACCGCGGACGCACGCCTCACCTGCCGACGCTGCCCGGGATTCCGATCCCTGCGTACGGACCGAAGCGGTTCTTCTTCTACAACCTGTTCGAGTCGGACGTGACGGGCGCGCCGCTCGCGGTCTTCGGGCGCGCGGCCGGATCCATCGACGGTTACGCCGCGGCCGTCGGCCGGTGGTTGGTGATTCGCGACGGGTTCGACTTCCTCACGTACTACCTCCCCGACTACGACTTCGCGTCGCACGCATTCGGCCCCGACGGCGCCCACGAGGCGCTCGCCCGGAGCGACGCTGCGATCGGGGCGCTGATCGAGGCTGCGGGAGGGCAGGACGAGTTCCTCGAGCGGTATGCCGTCATCGTCTGCTCCGACCACGGCCAGACTCGCGTCGAGCGCCACGCAAGCTTGCAGACGGCGTTTGCCGGGCTCGACGACGTCGTCGTCACCGCGTCGAACCGGGCTGGAATGGTGTACGGGCGAGACGCGCGCGGGCTGGCGGAACGATTGCACGCTGTCAGCGCGGTGGAAACGGCCCTGTTCCTGGAGGACGACGACGCGGTCGCTCGGCGGGAGGGCGAAGAACTGCGTTTCGCGCGTGACGGTGACGGCTGGCGGACGAGCGGTGACGAATCACTGCTCGCCGAACCAGATGCGCTCGGGCGTGCCTGGGCGGCGCTTCACAATCCGAACGCAGGCGACGTTCTCGTCACGGCCGCACCCGGCACGGAGTTCGCCGATCTGGCGGGACGGCACCACGCGGGAGGCGGCAGCCACGGCTCGTTGCTCGCCGGCGATTCCGAGGTGCCGATGCTGACGATCGGCGTCGATGCCGCGCCGCGCAGCATCGTCGACGTCGCGCCGGCCGTCATCCAGCACTTCGGTTTGGAGCCTCCCGCGTACCAGCGGGCACTGGCCTGCGGCGCCGCGACCGGAACTTTGCAGCTCTCGCGGCCGTTCGGTCGTGGTTAGCTCCCGCTACCACGGCGAACCTGGGACGCGCAGCCTTGCCGTCTGACGAGGAGCTGCGGCTGCGCATGGTGCAGCGCCAGCTGCGCGAGCGGGACATCGCGGACGAGCGTGTGCTCACTGCCATGGCACGCGTGCCCCGCGAGCTGTTCGTCCCGCCCGAGCTGCGCGACCACGCGTACGCCGACGCGGCGCTCCCGATCGGCGGCGGGCAGACGATCTCCCAGCCGTACATGGTCGCGCGCATCTGCGAAGCGCTTGCGCTGACCGGCCGGGAGCACGTCCTCGACGTCGGGACCGGTTCGGGTTACCAGGCCGCGGTTCTCGCAGAGCTTGCCGCTGACGTAGACACGATCGAGCGCATACCCGAGCTCGCCGAGCTTGCCCGCGCCAACCTCGCAGCCGCAGGCTACGACCGGGTCCGGGTTCATGTCGGCGACGGGACCCGAGGTCTACGGGAGCGCGCCCCGTTTGACGCAATCGCGGTCGCGGCGGCCGCGCCGGAGCTCCCGCAGATGCTCTATGAACAGCTCGAGCCGCGCGGCCGTCTCGTCGTTCCGGTCGGCCGGCGGCGGGTCCAGCAACTCGAGCTGATCGTGCGCAGCCCGGAGGGACCGGCGGTCGTGCGATCGGTCCCTTGCCGGTTCGTCCCCCTCGTCGGAGAGGAAGGCTTCCGCGGTTGACCGGTTTTCTGCGCATCCTGTCGGGCACGATGCGCCTGCCGTGAGCCCGATGCGCGCCGATCAGCTCCTTGCCCTTCCCGTCCGCCTCCACGGGATCCAGCTCGGTCGTGCCGTCGACCTGTTGCTGGACCGCGAGGAGCTCCGGGTGCTCGGCTTCGACGTGCTGTGCGGCGACGGCGGGCATCGCTTCCTTCGGTTGCCGACCGCGGTGATCAGAGACGAGCAGATCGGGATCCTCTCGCCGCTGCTCCTGCTCGAGGAGGACGAGCTTGCCGTCTACCAGGCGCGCACGTTCGCGCTCGAGTCGCTCCGAGGCTGCGCCGTCGAAGCCGCCGGGCGCCGAGTCGGGACGCTGGAAGATGTCGTCGTCGGCCCGAACGGCGCGCTCGTGGATGTCATCGTCGACGTCGACGGAGAGGAGCGGCGCGTGCCGTTCGACGAGACGGTGCGGTTGCAACGCGGAGGCCGCTCCGCCGCGTAGTCGCCCGCCGAGCGCCCGCAGCCGCCTGCGATCGGCCGGACCACTAGCTAGTCTCGGCGCGCGAATGGACGAGCAGCCGAGAGCCGTCGCGGCGCCGACCTTGCGCACCCGCGCGAACGAGGCCCTCCGCCGGCGTCACAACTGGGAGCAGCTGGCGAAGTTCTGCGTCGTCGGCGCGAGCGGTTACATCGTCAATCTCGGCGTGTACGCGCTCCTGCTCAACTGGGCGAACCTGCACTACCGCCTCGCCGCGACCGGGTCCTTCCTCGTCGCCGTCACCAACAACTACACGTGGAACCGCGTTTGGACCTTCCGGCACCAACGCGGTCACATGGGGTACCAGGGGCTGCGATTCCTGATCGTGTCGCTCGTCGTCTATGGCGCGAACCTCGGGCTGCTCACGGCGTTGGTGGAGCTCGGGCTCGGGAAGATCGTGTCCCAGGCGATCGCGGTCGTGCTCGTGACGCCGCTCAACTTCCTGGGCAACAAGCTCTGGTCGTTCCGGGGGAAACGCTGAGGCGGCTGCTCCGGGCGGCGACCGCGGGAATCGCCGCCGCCGCGCTCTTCCCTCACGCAACGCCAGCAGCCACGCCGTCGAATCCGGTCTACGACTCGACTGGGCGCCTCATCCAGACGCCGTTCGCACCCGAGCAAGGAGGACCGCGGTTGACGGAGCAGCGCGCGGAGGCCGTCTTTCTCGCGAACGACAAGGTCGCCGACTGGCTCACGCGGTACCCGCGCAAGGGCCGCAGGGTGACCGCCAGCTACGAGTCGAGTCCGCAGCGCTGTACGTTCGGCACGCGGGGCGGTTGCTGGAACGTTCGAGTCGACTGGGATCCGGCCGGCGAGATCGCCTCGGGCCGCGTCGACGACCTCGGCGCCCGCGTCACCGAGTCGTGGACGGGGCCCCAGGTGGCGTGGAAGATGGCACGCGGCGGCAAGGGCGCGTTCGGTGGCGTCAAGATCAACAGCTACTCCGTCTGGCTGGGGTTCTGCATCGTCTTCCTGCTTGGGCTCGCGGAATACCGCCGCCCCGTCTCGTGGCGGAACCTCGACCTGCTGATGCTGTTCTCGTTCTCGGTGTCGCTGTGGTTCTTCAATCGCGGCAACATCTTCGCGTCGGTGCCGCTTGCGTATCCGCCGCTCGTGTATTTGCTCGCGCGCTGCGTGTGGATCGGCTTCAAGGGACGTCCTGTGCGTTCGCGTTCCGTGTGGCCGTGGTGGGTCCTGATCGCCGCAACGGTCTTCCTTGCCGGCTTCCGCATCGGCCTCAACATCGAGGACTCGAACGTGATCGACGTGGGCTACGCCGGTGTCATCGGCGCGCAGCGGATCGCCGCCGGCGAGTCGCCGTACGGCCACTTTCCCGTCGAGGAAGGGCTGAAGGCGTGCGGCCCGGCGGACGCCGAGGGCGAGATCCGCCAGCGGATCCAGACGAACGGGCGCTGCGAGTCCGCGAATCCCCAGGGGGACACGTACGGGCCTGTGGCCTACGAGTCGTATCTGCCGGGCTACTGGATCCGCGGCTGGTCCGGAAAGTGGGACGATCTGCCTGCGGCGCACTTCACGTCGATCGCGTTCGACATCGCGTGCCTGCTCGGGCTGGCACTCGTGGGCCTGCGCTTCGGCGGACCCTGGCTCGCCGGAGCGCTCCCGTTCGCGTGGGCCGCGTATCCCTTCACGCAGTACGTGTCGAGCTCGAATACGAACGACGCTCTCCCGGCAGCGTTCCTGATCTGGGGCTTCTGGCTCGTCACGTCGTCCCGGGCCCGGGGGATCTTTGTCGCGCTCTCCTCGTGGACGAAGTTCGCGACGCTCGTCGTCGCACCGATGTGGCTCACGTATCCGGAGCTGCGGTGGCGGCGCTCTGGCGGGAACGCAGGGATCCGTCCGCCGGGTCGGCGCCTCGGTGCTCTCGCGTTCGGGGGCGGATTCACCTTGGCCACCATCGCGGCGTTCTGGATCCTGCTCCTCGAGCCCAGCCCCATCCATGCGGCGCACGTCTTCTACGAGCGGACGATCAGGAACCAGATCGACCGCGAGTCGCCGTTCTCGCTCTGGGACTGGCGGCAGTACCACGCCCGGGGGCTGCCGGATCTCCATGTCGTGCAGCGCGTCCTGGAAGGCCTGCTCGTCGTTGCGACCGTCGCGTTCGCGTTCGTGCCGCGCCGCAAGTCACCGCTCCAGCTCGCAGCGCTGACGGCCGCGTTGCTGATCGGTTTCGAGCTCGTGCTCACGCACTGGTTCTATCTGTACATCCCGTGGTTCTTCCCCTTCGTCGCGTTTGCGTTGCTCGCTCCCGGTGGTCGCGCAACCCCACAGCCTGAGCCGGCCTGACGCGCCTCGCGTCGGCGCGGCGGCGTTCGTCGCGATTCTGTTGTTCGCGGGAGCGTGGGCGCTGCTGCACGTCGGCTTCTACACGCACGATCGGATCCTCGACACGCCTGTGTACCAGCGGTACGGCAACGCGATCGCCCGGGGCGAGGTGCCGTACCGCGATTTCTCCGTCGAGTATCCGCCGGGCGCGCTGCCCGTCTTCGCGCTGCCCGGTCTGGCCGAGCCGGGACACGAGCAGGACGTGACGACCGGATTCCGGCATGCATTCGAGAGCCTGATGTGGCTCTGCGGCGCGACGGCGCTCGTCGGGATGGCGCTCGTCCTCCTGTCGGTCCGCGCGGGACCGGTGCACGTGTGGGGCGCGCTCGCGCTCGCCGCGGTCGCGCCGCTCGCGCTCGGGTCCGTCGTCCTGAGCCGCTTCGACCTCTGGCCGACCGCGCTTGTCGTCGCGTCGCTCGCCGCGCTCTCCTCGGGTTGGCTCCGGCTCGGAAGCGGTCTCCTCGGCCTGGCCGTGACGGCGAAGCTGTTTCCCGCCGTGCTGGCGCCGCTGGCGCTCGTCTACGTCTGGCGTCGCAGGGGAGCACGCGAGGCGTTCGTGTGCGCCGGCGTGCTGGGCGGCGTAGTCGCCTGTGTCTTCGCGCCGTTCGCCGCGGTGTCGCCGGGTGACGTATGGCACAGCGTCTCCATACAGCTGACGCGACCGCTACAGATCGAGAGCCTCGGCTCGGCGGTGCTGCTCGCAGCGCACCAGACCGCGGGCGTGGCCGTCACCGTGGAGACCAGTCACGGCTCCCAGAATCTCGCCGGGGGAACAGCGCATGCCATCGCGATCACGCAGACGGTGCTGCAGGCCGCCGCACTGGTGGCCGTCTGGACCGCGTTCGCTCGAGGACGTCCAACCCGCGAGGACCTCGTCCGCTCGAGCGCCGCCGCGCTGATCGTCTTCGTGGCGCTCGGGAAGGTTCTGTCGCCGCAATTCCTGATCTGGCTGATTCCGGTCGTCCCCCTCGTGCGTGGCCGTCGCGGCCTTTGGGGCTCGGCGCTGCTGATCCTCGCGCTCGTGTTGACCCAGCTGTGGTTCCCGTTCCGGTACTGGGACCTGGCCGACCACCTCGACCCGACCGCGTCGTGGCTCGTGCTCGCGCGTGATGTCGTGCTCGTGGGGCTCGCGGCGGCGCTCGCCTTACCCGATCAACGCGGCGCCGCACGCTGCTGACGGCGAGCCCTGTCCCTTCGCGCACCTCGCGCCGGGCCGCAGTCCTGGACACGCTCGTCCGAGTCGCAGCCGCCTGACGACTACGGCCGCGCCAACCATCACGAGACGTTGACGCGGACAAGCTCGCAGCCCGTCGCGCGGCCGACCGCGTCACACTCGACCAGTACGCCCTCGATGCGGACGTCGCCCGCCGCCGTCTCGAAGCGAACCGGCATGCCGGTGCGCATGCGCCGGATTGCGAGCTCGGGGACGACGCCGATCACCGAGTCGTGGGGTCCCGTCATCCCGGCGTCCGTGAGCGCGGCGGTCCCGCCGGGCTGGACGCGAGCATCGTTCGTCTGCACGTGCGTGTGCGTGCCGATGACGGCGGTTGCCCTTCCGTCGAGCAGGCGTGCGAGCGCCACCTTCTCGCTCGTCGCCTCCGCATGGATGTCCACGAAGACGATCGGCGTGCGCTGCAGGGCTTCGTCGACGAGCTGCTCCGCGATCTCGAACGGATGAATCGGCGTCTCGAGGAAGAGCCAGCCCTGCAGGTTGATCACGGCGACTTCGCTCCCGTTGGACGCCGGGACGTACGTGAGTCCGCGCCCCGGCGCGCGCGCGGAGAGGTTCGCCGGACGCACGACGCGGTCGCTCTCCTCCAGGTACGGCGCAATCTCGCCGCGGCGCCACACGTGGTTCCCGAGCGTGATCGCGTCGGCGCCCGAGGCGAGCAGCTTGTCCGCGAGCTTCGGCGTGATCCCGACGCCGTCGGCGACGTTCTCGCCGTTGACGATGCACACGTCCGCACGCACCTCTTCGCGCAGCGACGGCAACCGCTCGTCGATCGCGCGTCGCCCCGGGAGGCCGACGACGTCGGCAATGAAGAGGATTCTCATGCCCTTATCCTCCTCCACGCGAGCGAAGCGATGGGTCTAACCGAACCCGCGTGGAGTGCGGAGCCCCTTTTCGCGGCTAAGTGGTTCCGGCCATAAGTTTCGTCACGTTCGTTGAAGGGTCCTCTTCGTCGGCGTCGAAGACGTCGGCATGGCGAGGACTCCATACCGAATCGAGCTGAGCGAGAGAGAGGAGCGTGAGCTGCGCCGGCGGGCGCGGCAGCAGACGCGAGCCTACCGGGAGGTGCTGCGAGCGAAGATCGTGCTGTTGGCTGCCGAGGGTTTCGATAACGCTGAGATCGCGCGGCGGCTGGACACGACGCGGGAGGCGGTGAGCCGGTGGCGGAAGCGCTTCCACGTGGAGCGGCTGCAGGGGCTGGAGGATCGTCCCCGAGCAGGGCGGCCCCGGCGCTTTTCCCCCCGAGGCAATCGCCGAGGTGAAGGCGATCGCCTGCCAGCTGCCGAGCGAGCGGGGCGTCCCGCTCTCCCGTTTCAGTAGCGCCGAGATCGCCCGCGAGGCGGTCGCGCGCGGGATCGTCGAGCAGGTGTCGGGGGCGACGGTCTGGCGCTGGCTGGCCGAGGACGCGATCCGCCCCTGGAACTACCGCTCCTGGATCTTCCCCCGCGACCGCGACTTCCGCGCGAAGGCAGCGCGCGTGCTCGACCTCTACGCCGGCCGTTTCGAGGGCAAGCTCCTGCACCCAGGCGAGTTCGTGCTCTGCGCCGACGAGAAGCCGTCGATCCAGGCGCGGGCACGTCTGCATCCGACGGCGGCGCCGCTTCCCGGCGGTGACGGGCAGCTGCTCGAGCACGAGTACGAGCGGATGGGCGCGCTCTGCTACCTGGCCGCCTGGGACATCCGCCGGGCGAAGCTGTTCGACCGCTGCGAGCCGAAGGGCGGCATCGAACCGTTCGACCGGCTGGTCGCGCAGGTGATGAGCCAGGAGCCCTACGCCTCCGCCCGGCGCGTCTTCTGGATCGTCGACAACGGCTCCTCCCACCGCGGCCAACGCTCGATCGACCGCCTCGAGCGCGACGACGAGAATCTCCTCCTCGTTCACCTGCCAGTCCACGCCAGCTGGCTCAACCAAATCGAGATCTACTTCTCGATCGTCCAGCGCAAGCTGCTGCAACCCAACGACTTCACCGAGCTCGCCGCCGTCGAAGAACGGCTCCTCGGCTTCGGACGACACTACGAGCAGGTCGCCCAGCCGTTCGAATGGAAGTTCACCCGCGACGACCTCGACAGCCTCCTCGAACGACTCGACACCCCCAGCCGCACTACCACGCTCGCCGCGTGACAGAACTTGCGAACGGAACCACTAAGTGAGGTCCGCTTCGGAAGCCTCGAAACCGCCATCCGCGGGCCAGATGGCCGCGATCCCCTCAGCATTCAACAGTGCGACCAAGTCTTGCCGGGGCCGCTCAGGGACGAGCACGGCCACGCGCGCTTTCGGATCCGCAAAGCGTCGATAGTCCGCAAGCTGGCCGATGGCCATTCGGATCGCTTGACGGCTTACGGATCCCTTCGCTTCAACGAGAGTGTTCGCCGTCGTATCTCGAAGATCGCAGAAAAGCGGTTTCGCCTCGCCAGGCGGCACGATCTTCAGCCGGCACACGTCGTGACCCTTCCGCTTCAGGTGCGCCTCGAACGCCTTGACGAGTTTCTGTTCGCGACGCTCAGCCTCACGCTCTTCCTGGCTTGGAGCAATGAACACCTTCTCAGTCCATTGCTGCTCGATCGGCACCTCCGACACCTCTCCATCCAGCGCCGCGTCCAGCTTCGAGACGCTCGGCCGGGGCGAAATCGTCTTCGGCCGCATGCGAAACACGATGACCTTACGCGGCGGACCGTTACCCGTCTCCTGTGCCTCGGTCTCGTACCAGGGCTCTGCAGCGTCGAGTTCAAACTCGTCCTCGTAAGTCACCACGCCGCGCGCCCCCATGAAAACGCGTAGCGCGCGACCCTCCGCTGCGTGCTTGAGGATTGCGGCGTTTCCAGACTTCATCTGCTGATCGCCGTACTGGCCCTCGCCGGTGTAGTGAAAGCAACCGTCCTCGCGCCACCCATCGAAATAACCATGCGGCTCCCCGGCGACCGGATCCGAGAAGACGAACACGTTTGGGCTCTTCTTCGACGGCCCAATGCCCCCCTGAGTCCTGCCGCCGTACGTCGCGTGCAGATCCTTTCGCTCGATCGGTTCCCCGGGGCTGAGATGCCAGGTCGTCGTAATCTGGTAACCAGACACGGGCTGCTCCTATCGGTCATTTGGATCGGATACGAAATTTAGCTATCCGATTCTGCCATACGAGTAAGGACGTTGCCCACGCCTGCAGTGACTGGGCGATACATGCGACCTCGTGGAACCCGATCGCCGGGCCCCCCTGATCGTGCACTCCGACCGGAACTAGTGCGCGCCAGTTGTGCGCCAGTAAGCGCCAGTTTCAAGCGGCTCCGAGCGGATGGCAGCGGATTCGGCTTGTTTGAACGGACCGAAGAAAAGCGCCGCTAATCGGGCACTTTCCGCTTGTTTGAGCGATGGAGCGTACCGGGATCGAACCGGTGACCTCGGGTTTGCAAAACTGACTTGCGACAGGCTCCTCCAGCCGCGGGTTTAGCGGCCTGCATCACCATGTCGCGGGGCCTTTAACGGTCGGCCGCGCCGCGGCTGCGAGGTGCTACGCGCCCACGCTTCCACGTCTTCTGCGAGCCAAACCGGGCCGGCACGAAGGCGTGCAACCGGAGCGGGGAAGTCTGAGCGGATCACGTACCTGGCCGCCGTTCGTCGACTGACGGCCAGCATTTCGGCCACCTCCGCGAGTCCCGCCAGCCGGAGCTGCACGCTGGGACGTTAAACGGGCGCCCGGAAGCCGCGGCTCTTTATGGCATAATCTATGTCATAAAGAAGAATATTCCTATCGGCATCCGGGGCGCCAGAGAGGTCTGACCTGACATGCCTAGCCTCCAAGCGAACCACTCGAGGCAATGTGCTCTGGGGCGCCCTTGGACGCCATTCGATGAAACCACCGTTGGATGTACCTGCCCGGATGGCCCTTTCTATTACGTGGTCGTACGCGTGGGCGAGCACGCGCACAAAGAAGCCGTCGGGAGGGACCGCCAACAGGCTGAGATCGCTCTGCATCGCGTGGCGGCCGCGGTCGAGGACGGCTCCTATCGGCCGCGGCCAACGATCGCATTCGTCAAATGGGCCGATCGTTGGCTCGCCTCGCTCGAACGCAAGCCTTCGACCGTCGGTTCGTATCGCTCGACGATCGCCCAGGCGAAG
>Ga0070707_100002051_pt1 | contig 19291 bp, 17 predicted proteins | sample KBSK5502metaG_FD_65468 | JGI IMG/M metagenome (GOLD analysis project Ga0070707, IMG submission 65468) | Corn, switchgrass and miscanthus rhizosphere microbial communities from Kellogg Biological Station, Michigan, USA - KBS K5-50-2 metaG | ecosystem: Host-associated > Plants > Roots >... | reverse complement strand
GGCCGTGAGCTCGGGCCTCTTCGAGCGTGTCGAGCGCGGTCTGCTGGCGGGATCGATTGCGGCGTTGGCGGCGATGGCGGTGCTGCTGCGGGGTCGCATCCGTGCGCTCTCCATCGATTCCGGGCACCTTCCCGCGAGATTCGGGCTACAGTACCGTGAGGATGAGGCGGCCACCTGGAGCCGTGGCGGCACCGCCCTGGAAGGGCATGAGGAAGGGGTCTGAGATGGTCACCGCTACAGTCGTCGGCAAGGCCGTGCCGTTCGGCGCGGGCGAGGTTCGCCTCCTGCTCCCTGTCGACGATCCCGTCGACCCCGAGCTCTCGATCGTGATCCCCGCCCTGGACGAAGAGCTGACCGTCGGCGACTTCGTCGACTGGTGTCACGAGGGGCTGGCGCGCGCCGGCATCGTCGGCGAGGTCCTCATCGTCGACAGCTCTGGCGACCGAACCGCCGAGATCGCTCTTGAGAGGGGAGCGCGGGTGCTGAAGACCCCCAAGCGCGGCCTCGGACGTGCCTACATCGACGCACTCCCGCACATCCGTGGGCGCTACGTCCTGATGGGCGACGCGGACTGCACCTACGACTTCCGCGAGCTTGGTGCCTTCGTCGAGCGCTTCCGTGAGGGCTACGAGTTCGTCATGGGCTCGCGCTGGAAGGGGAGCATCGAGCCCGGCTCGATGCCAGCGCTCCACCGCTACGTGGGCACCCCGGTAACGACGTGGATCCTCAACTTCCTGTACTCGAGCAAGTTCTCGGACATCCACTGTGGAATGCGCGGCATCACCCGGGCGGCGCTTCACCGCATGGGATTGCAGTCGCAGTCCTGGGAGTACGCCTCGGAGATGGTGCTCAAATCCGTGCATATGCGACTGCGCACCACTGAAGTTCCGGTGAGCTTCCTCAAGGACCGCGAGGGCCGGCTCAGCCACCACCGGCGAGCAGGTTGGCGCTCGCCGTTCCAGGCGGCATGGATCAACCTGCGCGCCATGTTCGTCTACGGCGCGGAGTTCTTCGTGCTGCGGCCAGGCCTTGTCATGCTCGCGCTGGGAATGCTCATCGCGCTGCCACTGAGCGGTGGGCCGATAACCATAGGCAGCATCCACTTCGCTCTGTTCACCATGCTGCTCGGGGTCACCCTCTCGTTGCTAGGCCTGCAGAGCTTTTTCCTCGGCTGTATCGCTCAGGTGCTCCACGACTATTCTGGGCGAGCCCGTCGGCGGTGGCTGGGGTTCTTCAGCTACACGCGGACGGTCGTTGTCAGCGTGGCGGCGTTCCTCACGGGTGTGGTCCTCGTCGTGCTGCTTGGCGCCAGTTTCCTGCGCAATGGGTTGACCCTGTCCGGCGACCGCATCAGCTACCTGGGAGTTCTGGGCCTGCTCCTCCTCATCGCCAGCTTCATGACCTTCACATTCACGTTGCTGCTTCATGCTGCCGTCCAGCGCACGAGCAGCATCTATGATCGCCACGAATAGGGATCTGCGCCAGCGCGCCTTCGGAGAGAACTACACCCCGACCGTCATCGACCGCCTGGGGATCTGGCTCTCGGCGCGCCGGGTGCGCAAGTGCGTCTCCTCCTTCGATGGCAAACGCGTCGCCGATATCGGCTGCGGTTACCATGCCGTCTTCGCCCGGACTCTCCTCGATCAGGTCGGCTCGATGCTGCTCGTCGACGTCAGTCTTGAAGCCCGGCTGAGAGATCATCACAAGGTGACCGGCCTGGAAGGCCACCTCCCCGACACGCTTGAGCGCGTGCCGAGCGAGTCCATCGACGTGCTGGTATGCAACTCGGTTGTCGAACACCTGTGGGAGCCGCTCGTGACGCTCCGCCACTTTTGGCGGATCACGGCGCAGGGGGGCGTCTGCCTGATCAACGTTCCCTCATGGCTTGGCAAGCGGGCGCTGGAATTCTCCGCCTTCCGTCTCGGTGCCAGCCCGCCCGAGGAGATGGACGACCACAAGGCGTATTACGATCCTCGCGACCTCTGGCCGATGCTGGTTCGGGCTGGCTTCCTGCCCCATGACATCCGCTGCTTTCGACACAAGCTCGGCTTGAACACCTTCGCCATCTGCCGCAAGCAGCAGGTCCGGGCAGAGGTTAGGACCCATGAGTAGCTTCACCCGCCGCTATCTCGAGGAGACAGTCTCCATCCTCAGGTCTCTCGACGCCGACGAGGTGGAGCGCATGGCACAGGAGCTCGCGCGAGTCCGCGACGGGGGCGGGAGACTCTTCATCCTGGGTGTCGGCGGCTCGGCCGGTCACGCCGGACACGCGGTGAACGATTTTCGCAAGATCTGCGGTTTCGAGGCTTACGCCCCGACCGACAACGTGGCCGAGCTGACCGCGCGAATCAATGACGACGGATGGGACAGCTGTTACGCAGCGTGGCTGCTGGGATCGCGACTTGGCAGCGCCGATGCGGTCCTCATCTTCTCAGTGGGTGGAGGCAGCCGCGAGCGCGCCGTCTCGGTGAACCTCGTGCGTGCCATCGAGTTGGCTCAATCGGTGGGCGCCGCTGTCTTCGGGGTGGTGGGTCGTGACGGCGGTTTCACGCGCCAGGCGGCCAGAGCCTGTGTGCTCATCCCGCCGCTCGAGCCGCAGCGGGTCACTGCCCACACCGAGGGGCTCTGTGCTGTGGTCTGGCACCTGCTTGTCAGCCACCCGGCGCTCCAGGTCGCCCCGACCAAATGGGAGTCGGTGGAGGCCAGGAAGCCGTGATCTGGCGGCGCTGTCTGGTCGTCGGTGGGGCGGGCTTCTTAGGCAGCCATGTCGTCGATCGCCTGCTCGGATCCTCTCTGGCGGGGCAGGTGACCGTGTACGACAACTTCAGCTCCGGGCGCCAGTGGCACCTCGCCACTCATGACGGTGACCGCCGGCTTGCCGTCATCCCTGGAGACGCGGCGGACCTGGTGACCCTCACCGAGGCCATGCAAGGACACGACACCGTCATTCATCTGGCATCCAATCCCGACATCGCGCGCGCTGCGAGCGAGCCGGCGATCGACTTCGACCAGGGGACGCTTCTGACGCACCACGTCGCCGAGGCGGCACGGCGCACCGGCGTGACGCTCGTGCTGTACGCGTCGGGCAGCGGCGTCTACGGCGACCTCGGCATCCTGGAGGCATCTGAGGACCACGGTCCGCTCCTGCCAGTGTCCACATACGGTGCCAGTAAGCTTGCTGGTGAGGGACTCCTCTGTGCCTACGCGCACATGTTCGGGGTGCGATCACGCGCTCTGCGCTTCGGCAACGTCGTGGGCCCGCGGCAGACACATGGCGTGGGGTATGACTTCGTGCGGCGGCTGATCGAGGACCCGACACGGCTTCACATTCTCGGCGACGGCGCTCAGAGCAAGTCGTACGTCTACGTTGGCGACGTCATCGACGCGATGCTCGTCGCTGCCCGGTCGGGTCCCACCGCGTATGAGGCGTACAACGTGGCCACAGGTGACTACGTCACGGTGCGCGAGATCGCCGAGCTCGCCGTCGAGTGTATGGGACTCAGCCGCGGCGACGTCGCCTTCTCGTATGCCGGTGGCCCGAGGGGATGGAGGGGTGATGTCCCAGTGGTGCGATTGGATACGCGACGCATTCGCGCGCTCGGCTGGACGCACACCCGCACGTCGGCGGAAGCGCTCCGCGAGGCCATCCTGTCCATGGTCCCCGATGCGGTGGCGGGGCGGCTCTAGGACACGAGACCCATGGATGACGCCACGTTCGGACCCAACGGCGATCGCCGCGCGATCTTCCTCGACCGGGACGGGGTCCTCAACGACGCCGTCGTACGTGACGGCATGCCACACCCTCCGTTCTCGCTCGAAGAGCTGGCCGTCGCCCACGGTGCGGCAGAGGCGTGCACGGCGCTACGCTGTGCCGGGTTTCTGCTCATCGTCGTCAGCAACCAGCCCGACATAGCCCGAGGGACGGCAACCCGTGAGCAGGTGGACGCAATCAATGACGCACTTCGAGGTGCCCTGCAGCTCGACGACGTGCTGGTATGCCCTCACGACGACGCTGACGGCTGCGTCTGCCGCAAACCGCAGCCCGGACTGCTCATCGAGGGCGCGCGACGCTGGGGGGTCGACTTGAGCAGCAGTTTTATGATCGGTGACCGCTGGCGCGACATCGAGGCCGGTCGGCGAGCCGGTTGCACGACGGTCTTCGTCGACCTCGGCCACGCTGAGCGCCGCCCCGAGCGCCCCGACATCACGGTGAGCCGTCTGACCGACGCGGTGCCTCTGATTCTCGAAAACCCGACAGTGGAGGGGGTGCGGTGAACGACGGGGTCCCCCCGCTCACAATCGACATCTTCGCGGACGGCGCCGACCTGCAGGGCATCATCGAGCTCTCCCGGCATCCGCTCGTCAAGGGCTTCACCACCAACCCGACGTTGATGCGAGCGGCCGGCGTGGTCGACTTTGCTGCCTTCGCACGCCAGGTGCTCGACGCCGTACCCGGAATGCCCATATCGTTAGAAGTTTTCGCCGACGAATTCGAGGAGATGGAGAGGCAGGCGCTGCTCATCACGTCCTGGGGCGAGCAGGTCTACGTCAAGGTCCCTGTGACCAACACCCGGGGCGACTCCTCGCTGGCACTGATCAGCCGCCTCGCCGAGTCAGGAGTCAAGCTCAACGTCACCGCTCTGATGACTCCCCGGCAGACACGCGAAGTGACGCGAGCGCTCGCCGGCGGCCCCTCCAGCTTCGTTTCGGTGTTCGCTGGGCGTGTCGCAGACTCGGGGCGCGATCCCCTCCCGCTGATGCGCGAGTGCCTCGAGGTAGTGCGCAGCCAGAGCAACGTGCGACTCATCTGGGCCAGTCCGAGGGAGATTCTCAACATCGTGCAGGCCAACAGCATCGGATGCGACATCATCACCGTCACGCACGACCTGCTCAAGAAGCTTCCCACGTTGGGCAAGGACCTCGACGAATTCTCGCTCGACACCGTGCGGATGTTCCACCGCGATGCCGCTGCCGCGGGCTACACCCTCTGAGGGTCAGGTCGGCGCGTGATCATCACCCGCACCCCGCTGCGGATCTCACTCGGTGGAGGAGGCACCGATCTGCCTTCGTACTACCGTCACCACGGTGGGACTGTCGTCTCGGCTGCCATCAGCAAGTACGTCTACATCGGCATCAACCGCACGTTCACCCCCGATTACCTCCTCAAGTATTCGGAGATGGAGAGAGTGGCGGCGGTGGACGGCATCCGCCACCCCATCATCCGCGAGGCCCTGCGGCTCCACGGTCTCGGCCCCGGACTGGAGATCGTCAGCCTCGCCGACATTCCCGCTGGCACGGGGCTCGGCTCATCGGGGTCCTTCACCGTCGGACTGCTGAAGGCTCTCTACGCGCTCAGGAGAGAGCATGTCGTCACTGGGGCACTCGCCGAGGAGGCCTGTCGTGTCGAGATCGACCTCCTCGAGCGCGCTGTCGGCAAGCAGGACCAGTACATCGCCGCCTTCGGCGGGCTGACCTGCTTCGAATTCTGTCCCGACGAGACCGTGCGCGTCTCGCCGCTCCGCATCTCCAATCAGACACTTCACGACCTCGAAGAGCACCTGCTCCTGTTCTTCACCGGATACGCGCGGGATGCCGACGCAATGCTTGCCGACCAGAGGGCCCGCAGCCAGGCCGGTGATCGGAGCATGCTCCAGAAACTCGCCGACATCGCCCGCATCGGAGTGGACGTCAGGAACGCGCTCGAGCGCGGCGACACACGTGGCTTCGCTGAATCCATGCATGAACACTGGGAGCGCAAGCGTGCGCGGACCGGAGGTATGTCGAGCACATCCATCGACCACTGGTATGAGCTCGCGCGTCGGAACGGCGCGCTGGGCGGAAAGCTGGTCGGCGCCGGTGCCGGGGGTTTCCTTCTCTTCTACGCGGACGACTCCGCGCGCCTGCGCCGCGCCATGTCGGCGGAGGGGCTCGGGGAGCTGCGTTTCACCTTCGACCACGACGGCGCAGCCGTCATCGTGCGCGACTGACGGTGCTCGCCTGCGTCGTCCTTGCGGGCGGCCTGGGAACGCGAATGCGGCCATTGACCGAGCGGCTTCCCAAAGCCTTGGTGCCGGTGTTGGGGAAGCCCTTCGTCGATTGGCAGCTCCAGCTGCTGGCCGCGCAAGGCGTCTCCCGGATCACGTTCGTCCTAGGATACCTTGGGGATCAGATCCGGGGGCATGTCGGGGACGGGCGGCGCTTCGGGTTGCACGTCCGATACGTGGACGAGGATGACGCGCTGCGCGGGACCGGTGGCGCCCTGCGGTTGGCCTATGACGAAGGTGCACTCGATGACGCGTTCTTCCTGCTCAATGGCGACTCCTATCTCCGCATCGACTACGCGGCGGTGGCTGCGGCATGGGAGGCGCGGGCATTGCCCGCGCTGATGACGGTCTACCGGAACGAGGGCCGCTACGATCGCAGCAATGCCGTCTTCCGCGAGGGTCGCGTCGTGCTCTACGACAAGCGTGCCAGGAGCGAGCTGAGGGCTGGCATGGCGTGGATCGACTATGGCCTCAGCGTCCTTCGCACCGACGTCGTGCGGGACTGGGTACCGCCCGGGGTGGTGGCAGATATAGCCGACACGATGAGCGCGCTCAGCCGCGGCGGACTGCTGGCCGGCTTCGAGGTGGAGGAACGCTTCTACGAGGTCGGCTCACCCGAAGGTGTCCACGACCTCGAGGAGTTCTTGGCCCGTAATGCCGCCGACGCCCACGCGACGGGAGAGGGCAGTCGAGGAGCCCCGTCATCGTGAAGACGAAACCACTTTGCCGTGAGTGTCCACGGGCGGAGGCGGGTCGCCTGCGCAGCTGCGCTGACGCAAGCTGGGGCGACCGCTTTGCGTCTTCTTAGTGAGGGGTGACTCGCCCCCCAGCCATCGCCGCTCACGGAGAGCTCCGAGCCCGATGATCGCCGGCATCTGCAGCACACCTCGCCCGGGCGATGGCTGAGCTGGCCGCTCCACGTCCGACGATCGTCCCGAACTGGCGGGGGGCGGCCGGGCTGCCGCTGCGCGCGGCGCGGGCGGTCCGCTGGCGCCGGCTCCTCTCCGAAGGCGTCGTGATGTTCGTGGTGGCCTTCGCCTTCTACATCGCCGTCGCGGTGTACCTGGTGCTCGACCTCCACTACCTGACCCGAGACGCCTACACGCGAGTTGCCAATGCCCAGTTCGTGCTCTTCTCGCGTGATCCCCACCTGGCGGCTGTTGGCTTCATCTGGCCACCGCTGCCGGCGCTGCTCGACGCGCCACTGTTGCTGCTCAAGGGCTGGTTCCCCGTGCTGGCCACCCACGGGTTCGCGGGGTCAGTCGAGGCTGCGGCCTTCTCAGCAGGAACCGCGGTACTCCTGAACAGCGCGCTCAGGGAACTCCGCGTGGCGCGCCCGTTGCGCTGGCTGCTCTATCTCGCCTTCGTGCTCCACCCCATGGTCATCATCTATGCCATCCAGGGGATGAGCGAGGCGATGTTCGACTTCTTCGTTGTCGGTTCCCTGCTGGGCTTCCTGCGCTGGACGCGCCGCGGGCGTGCCATCGACCTGACCCTGGCCGGCGCGATGGTCGGATTGGGTTCCCTTGTTCGCTACGAGATCTTGCTCGTCTTTGTCGTTCTCGTCTGCGGCGTGGCCATTGTCGCGTACTCGCGCAGCCGGAGCTGGCGGGAGACAGAGACCAACCTGCTGCTCTTCGGCGTGCCTGTGGCGTTTCTCTTCGGGGTGTGGGTTGTGGCCAGCGGGGTCATCGAGGGCGACGCTTTCTTCGCGTTCCACTCGTACTACTCGAGCGAGAACCTCGTGGTCGTCGGCGGCGTCGCGGGCAGCGACCCGCAACTGAGGACTCTCGCCGGGGCGGGCAGGTACATCTTCCAGAACGCTGCAGCACTGTGCCCGGCGGTGATCCCGCTCCTGGGTCTACTGGCGCTGCGCTTTGTGTTCCTGCGTGACCGCCTGGTCAGTCTGGTTCTCATACTTCTGGCCTTTCCCGTTCTCGTGTTCGACGCCAGATTGCTGTCCGAGGGAAAGCTCGCGGCTGACGGGCTGCGTTACCAGATCTACGTCATCCCATACGCGTTCGCTGCGGGGACAGCACTGCTGGGTGACGCTCGCCGGCTGATACCACGCTTCGCCCCTATCGCCGCCCTCCTGGCAGTCGGCGTGTTCGCCGTGTCCGACGCCCTCAGCCTCTATATAGTGAATGATCCGGTAAAGGCGCCCTATGAGAGGCCCGCCATCACCGCAGCGATGTCACATCAGCGCGTCACCGACCCGAACCACAACCCGATAGACGACAGTCGCACCATTGCCCTCGCCGTCGCCAGCTTCGATTCCGACCACGGACTGGTGGCTGTCGACACTTTCCTTGGTTTCGGCATTCCTCTTGGCGCGCCGGACCCGAAGCTCTATCTCATCACCTCGGACGAGGACTTCAAGGAGTCCATCGCTGCGCCGCAGCTCTTTGGCGTTAAGTACTTTCTGGTCCCGCGTCCGGGAGGATTCGGCGATATCGACTCGATCAATCGGCTCTATCCAGGGCTGTGGCAGAACGGCGCAGGCGTCGCGACCTTGACGGCTGACCTCGGCACGACCCTGGGATGGCGGCTGTACCGCATCACCGAAACTCCGAACCGATAGGCGGTGCCCTAGCAGGTCGATGAGGCGCCTGTTGGCGCTCACGGAAGGTGCGCAGACTTGATCACGAATAGTGCACAGCTCTTAGCCGAGGTCGGCACACCCCTCCACGCAGCCGGGCCGTGATCGTGTTGCAGACCGCTGCCAGGTGGTCATTATCGCCACCGCCGCGTGTGCCAACAAGGCGACGCACCACGCCGGCCTCCGCATGACCCGACGGCTGTCGTCTTGCGCAGAGCCTCGCTGCTCCTTATCGAGGCGCTGTTGCAGTTGAGGGACAGCATCTGGACGCGACCGCGTACAGATGTTTCAATGTTTCTCCTACCTGGTTCGGCTGCAAGGTAGACCGGTTGATTACGCCCTCGCCGTACCACCCGGTTGCTTGCCAGTAGTCGATGCCCAAGATATAGGGCGTTGTCATCAGGGCGTGTACGACATCGGTGAGCCTGCCGCTGGTGGCAGGCTCACGGCCCAGGTCCCAGATGTCCCCCCACTCGCTTATGACCAGTGGAACACCGAGTGCCTCATGCAGCATTGCAAGGCGCTGCATTAGGCCGGGTACGTCAGCGACATAACAATCTGTTGACACGACGCCCATCTGAGAGACCGTACTTGGCTCGAGAAGCGGAAGCCCCTGAAACTCGACGTTATAGCAGGATGTCCCAAACATCCCGACGAACACGTTGAGCTTGAGCTGCTCAAAGGCGCGCCTATCGACCGTCAGACTGTCCCTAAGGAAGCGATTGAACTCAGCGACATTTGGAAACTGGCACCGATAGGTTCGACAGCTCGGACTAGGGCCGATGCCCGCTCCGTCTGGCTCCGTTGCTGGGCTGAAAATGTCGCCGTCCGCGAAAAAGGACGGGTGATTCACGATGAATCGGTATGTCCGGGCCAGGTAAGAAGTCTGATCTGCTCCACTAAGTACAGCGGCGGCCCCTCCGGCTGTCTCATAGACGACCGATGGCTTAGTGGCATAGGTCAACTTCGGCTCTCCATATATTCCCCACCAGCTGATCCAGGTTTGGCGGAACCAAGCTCGTAGCCCGGCTCCGTGGATTGCGTCGGCCCAGGTTTGCTCGTATCGTGGAGGGTCTGCTGGCCGGCACCAACCGTAGGCGCGCGGGTCTGTATCGTACGGCGCATTGATGGTGGCCACGGTGGCGCCGATCTCTCTCTCCGTCTGGACCAAACGGGTGATCCACGCAGGCGACTGCTGCGAGCACTCATTATCTAGAGAGTCCGTCCCATTGGCCACCGCTCGCAAAGCGATGAGATGCGGAGCCGGTGTGACAGCATTCTGTTGAGGCGCAACGTTAGGCAGCGAGAGCGCAGTCCCGCTGCGAGATACCGGTGAGGTATCCGGTCCTCGAGTGACTAAGGCATCGACAGGCTGCGGCGGGCTCGAGCCATACGGCGCCGAAGGGACCGCGGCGACAGCCGCGGCGACAAGCGAAAGTGCTCCGAGGAATCCCTTACGGCGACGAGCTGGCATGCTCAGGAACGCTCCCTTCTGCACCGTTCGAGGATCGCATACAAGGACGGCATTATACAACCCGAGGCTAACTCGTTACATCGAGCATGGGGAGGGCGCGCGGGGCAACTGATTCCTTGAATCGCCCTGGGCTTGTGTCCTGTTTCCAAAGTGGGGATCTGCTTGCGAACCTCGGAAGGGGGACAGTAGGATGTGGGGCCTGTGGAATCCGCGCGAGACGACTGGAATGAGCACTGGCAGGCGTACCATGAGGCGACTGCTCAGAACCCGGCTGCACGTTTCCGGCGTCGGATCGTCGAGAGGCTTCTCCCAGCCGGTGTGACTGAGCGCATCCTGGACATTGGCAGCGGGCAAGGCGACCTGGCCCTTCACCTATCGAGACGCTTTCCGCGAGCGCAAATGCTCGGGCTCGAGTACAGCGCAAGCGGTGTTGCTATCTCTCGCCGCAAGCTGCCGTCTGCGATCTTCCTGCAGTGCGATCTTCTTGCCGACGAGCCCCCGCCCGCTGAGTATTCATCGTGGGCAACTCGTGGAGTTTGCTCCGAAGTGCTTGAACACGTCGATGATCCACTTCGCCTACTGCGGAACGCACTTCGCTACTGCGCTCCGGGCTGCCGGCTCGTCGTAACCGTTCCCGGTGGACCGATGTCCGCCTTCGATCAGTTCATTGGCCATCGAAAGCACTACGCAACGCGAACGCTAAGGGGCCTCCTCGAGGAGGCTGGTCTCCATGTCGAGCGTGTCGCTGCAATGGGCTTTCCAGTGTTCAACCTGTACCGTCTTGCCGTCATTGCGCGCGGAGACAAGCTCATCCAAGAGGTGGCGAGCGGAGGCAACAGTAGTGGAGTCTCGGCGCCGGCTCGGCTTGCAATGCGAGCGTTCCGTGGGTTCTTTGCAGTAAACCCGCTATTCGACCGCTGGGGCTGGCAGATCGCAGCCGTCGCAAGACTTCCCTATCGTCCCGCCGGCTGACGGTGACGCCTGCGACCGCGAATGTACACGTGGTCCCAATGCGGATCCGACCAGAATGGCTGCCGGGACCTCTGGCGACGACCGAAAGCGTGCAATTGAACGTGGTGTTGTCCTCGTTCGAGCAGCGTCGATCTGTGCCGGTTACCTCAAAGGGGAGATGCTGAGGGAACGTCCGTTCGCGACGCACCCTTCATCGACCGTTCGTCCCACGGTTGCAAGACTTCGAGACATGAACAGTACGATACTCGAAACACCTCCCCGACGACGGGCCCTCGTCGGCGTAGGCCTGGCACAAGCTGTCTGCCCTCTCGTCAGGGCCGAGCTCCCGGCGGAAGCCCCGGTGGCGGTCGCGAATCCCCGTCCCGTTCCCTTCCGCGAGGTGGTTGAGGCGCTGGCTCGGGCTCACGGGGCGTCGCCCCGTCTCGTCCCGGTCCCATGGCCTGTGGCCTATGCAGCACTGCGCGCCCTCGAGGCGGCGCACCTTCGCATGCCCTTTCGCGCCGACTCGCTCTGGGGGTTGGCCCACCCGCCGCCGTCTCTCGACCTCGCGCCACTTGCGGCACTCGGCATCGCGCCGCGTCCGTTCGCGCCCGAAGCCGCGACGGTGTTCGACTCCGGCGGACGCTGACCCAGTACGACATGGCGGCCTCCGGCCGACCGTACCGCGAGTTGGGTCCAGAGCAGCCACTCGACCGCCTGGCCGGTCACCCGCGGATGTCGCGGCATTGCGGGATCAGGAGCCTCGCGGCCAGTCGGCCACGAACTGCTCGCCGGTGTCGACTGCGTCTCGGATCCGGTCGGTGCGGAGGGCCGCGATCTCGCGGTCCGACCGGAGCCGCACCCAGAGAACGATGTGGTGCGCCTTGTTGTAGCGGATGCCCAGTGGCTCGACCAGGAGGTCCTCCTCACCGTGCTCGGGAGAGTCGTACGTCACCCGCACCACGTGATGGGTCGCGGACGGCCGCCTCGCAGACGCGGATGGCGGGTGGCGCGCTGGCGAGGGCCTGCGGCTCGACGAGCGAGGACTCGCTGAACTCGTCTTCCATGTCCATGCCCTCCCTGCCAGTCGCGGCCAAGGCGCCGCGGGAACGGCACGATAGTGGCACGGACGGGCTTCGTGAGACGCCGCCGCCAGGGGGCAACACAGGTGACCGAGTCGGGCATATAGTTGCGTTCTCAGGAAGGAGCGCGATGGGACGGACAGTTCGGGGAGCTCGGTCAGTCCCAGGCCGTCCCCAGAACGGTGACGCAGGGTCGGCGGCTTTGTGGGCGGCGCGCGGGGCTGGAGAGCTGGTCCGACCGCAACGCGCACGGCGGATCGTCGTCAGCGGAGGGTTCGGCGTGGCGCTGGCCGCGCTCGTAGCGACCAGCGCGAGCTCTGCGGTGGCATCGACAGCTTTGAGCCAACCCCCGCCCACCTCCTGCAGGGGAGTCTTCGACGGCGGCGGCGACGGGCCGCTCACCAAGTCGCTCATCGCGCGGGTCGACAATCACGATGGGACCGCCACCTACACCTTCAGCATCGTCACGCCGCGACCGGCCGCCCAGTACGAGATGCTGCGCGACTGCGGCTACGCCCTCGGGCAGAACACGCGGACCGCCACGTACGGCGCTGTGATCAAGCCGGTAACCATGACCGCTCTGGCCGGGGGCGGCAGCATCGTCACGACGACACTGACTGTCCCCAGCGGGATCACCATCTGTGATCGGGTGGCGCTCTCAGGGAGGGCGGTGCGCTCCCCGGGATCGTTCACCGACAAGAGCAACGTGCTCTGCTCCGACGTCCCCACGAGCGTCCCGGAGCTGGTGCCGGGCTGGCCAGCGATCGTCCTCGGGGGTCTCGCCGTCGTGGCTGTCGTGGCCATCGGCAGACGGCTGCGGGCGAGGGCACCAGGCAAGCCGGCAGGCTAGGGGGAGCCACGCCCGGCCAGATTCCCGGGATCCTCAGCCGGAGGCCGGCTGGGCAGGCTGGCGTATCCTGGCACTGCCGCAGCCTGCTGGCTGCGGCCCTACGGGCCACGGAAGGCAGCCTCGATCGCTCGGAACTCGAAAGAATCGCGGAGCCAGACCGTCTTAGTGTGATGAGGGGTATCACCAGCCACCAGCGAGCGGGGAGGTGACATGAGCACGGCGACCCTGGCCCTACGCAGCGGTGCCCGCCGCTGGGCCGATGACGGCTGGGCCTGGGCCCAGCGCTACCGGGCCCTCTGGCCGGCTGCCGGGCTGGTCGTCGCCACCCTCTTCGCCTACAACTTCACCGTCTCCAGCCTTTACGACTACCTGCGCCTGGACACCCCGCTCGCCTACCTCCCGCTGCTCCCCTTCTTCAGCATCGGCATCGCCCTCTTCACGGCGCACCGCTACCGGTATGCCGCGCCGCCAATCGCCGATCGCCAGGTTGACTTCCTGATCGGCATCCCTCTTCTCCTCGTCGCCGTGGCGATGATCACCATCCTCCCGGCCTTGGCCACCACCTACTACTGGACAGACCGCCCTGACGTGCTCTCACTGGCGATCTTTGTCGCGGCCGGGGTCATCATCCTCTATGGCGTCAACTGGCTATGGCGGATTCGGTCGGCAATCGTCTTCCTTGTGTTGATGTGGCCGGCACTCTACGTCCGCCTGATGCCCGGTCTGCTTCAGCACTTCACCGACGCCACCAACAACACCCTAGGTTTCGTTGTGCGACATCTCCCACTTGGGGTGACTGACGGGGGCGGCAGTGGACTGCTGGTGGTCCACCCAGCTTCCGAGGCACCGCTCACCATCAGTGTCGGCAGCGCGTGCTCAGGTGCCAACAGCGTGCTCGGCTTCGCCCTCATCGGCGCTGCGCTCCTGACCGGGACGACTGGCCGACGGCGTAACAAGCTCCTCTGGTTCGCGGCAGGTCTGGGGCTGGTGTTTGTGCTGAATGTGGCTCGCCTGACCTCCATCCTCTGGCTGGCTGGTATTGGGCACAGCGCGCTCGCTCTCGGGGCATACCACGCGCTCATTGGACTTGTGCTCTTCGCGGTCGCCGTTGTGGTGATGCTGCTGATCAGACCTGGTTTTGGGCTCCGTCCGCGCAGTGACATCGCCCCGACGGCCGTTCCTGTGAGTGCCGTCCCAGCCATGCGCCCGCGCCCTAGGTGGCGACGCATCGCCCAATACAGCACGCTGGGGGTCGTTGTCGCGTTCGTGGCACTCGCCGATCACGAGTTGATGCCCTATGCACAATTCCTAGATGGCACGGGCGCGCCCACCGTACGCGCCTTCGCTGACGGTGCACCGTTGCCACACGGTGTTGGCATCAGCCATGTGGGCAACTACCCCTGGGCGCAGCAGTACTTCGGGTCCAACTCGAGTTTCGATCGCTATCTGCTCACCGGTACCGGTGCCAATGTCGTGTATGCGGACGTGGTGAGGACCGACGACAAGGGATCCCTCGACGCGTACAGCCTGCAGAACTGCTTCCTGTTCCACAACTATGACATCCGCACCTCGCGCCGCCTGGACCTCGGCAACGGCGTATTCGGGCTGCTCCTCAATTACTCTGACTCCGCGACACATGCGCGCTGGGCCACGGTCTCATGGGCCTGGCCGATCAAGTATCACGGCGAGACGTATTACGAGCGCATCGCGCTCACCAGCGACCTCACACCTGGATCCGCCCAGGCGCCTGACTTCCGACCCGCGGACGGCCTTCAGGGCTTCATCCTCGACCTGCTCAATCGTACGGGTGGCGGCACGAACGACCCCTCGGTCGAGAATCTCTACCACGCCGCCGATGTGAAGCTGCAGGCCGTCGCAGGGGAGCTCGTCGGCGTCACCGTCAAGGAGACGAGCTCCTGATCCGTCTCGTCGAGGCGGGCGATCGTCAACCCCTGGGCGAGTCGCTCGTCGGGCGCGGCCATCTGCGTGCGCGCGCGTTGCGCGTCGGCCTGGCCCGGCAGCAACGCGGCGGCGGCCGGCTCGGGGAGGTGCTCACCGGGCACGGGCTGTGCGATGAGGACAAGGTCTGGACCGCCCTCGCGCGGCAGTGGCGAACACCGCTGCATTCGCTCGCGCACGCCTGGGTAGACCGCGCGTTGGCCCATCGCCTGGATCCCGCCACCGCGCTGGGCCGCAGGGTGCTCCCGCTTCGAGCACGCCCGAGCGGGGCCGTGGTTGCCATGGCGGACCCCAACGATGAGGATTCGCGCGCAGTCGTCGAGGAGGCGCTGGGTTGCCGAGTTCGCCCGGTAGTGGCTTCGCCGCAGGCGATACGACGACGCCAGGAGGCCGTGTACGGCGGCCGTGCACTTGAGGAGAGCATCTCGGGCCTGGAGCAGCGGATGCCCGATTCTTCAGCGTTCCGCACAACCACGTTCGCGCAACGCGTGGCTCTTCTCATCGGGGGTGGCGTGACGCTGGTGGCCCTCTTTGCGATGGGAGGAGCCTTCTTCATCCTCCTGACCGGGGTGGTCATCTTCCTCTACGCGGCCGTCGTGGGCTTTCGCTTCTGGCTGACCTATCGCGGAGGTCGCGAGCGTGCCGACGAGATCGTCACTCGAGAGGAGATGACGAGCCTGACCGATCTGCCTGTGTACACCATCCTATGCCCCCTGTACCGAGAGGCGGGCGTATTGCCGCAACTGGTCAACGCGTGCACGCGACTGGACTATCCCAAGTCCAAGCTCGACGTCAAACTACTGCTGGAGGAGGACGACGTCGAGACTATCGCCGTGGTGCGCAGCTTCCGCCTGCCTGCATACTTCGACGTTCTCATCGTGCCAGCCGTGGGCCCGCGCACGAAGCCGAAGGCCTGCAACTACGGCCTGCAGTTCGCGCGTGGCGAATACGTGGTCATCTTCGATGCTGAGGACGTGCCTGAGCCCGACCAGCTGCGCAAGGCGCTAGTGGTATTCCGACGCTACGGGGATGAGATCGGGTCGGTGCAGGGTAAACTGAACTACTACAACTCGAAGCAGAATGTGCTGACCGGGTGGTTCACCCTGGAGTACACAGCCTGGTTCGACTTCTTCCTACCGGGGCTGGTCAGGGCGCGCGTCCCCGTCCCTTTGGGTGGCAGCTCGAACCATTTCCCGACAGCGCTTCTTCGTCAGCTGGGCGCGTGGGACCCCTACAACGTGACCGAGGACGCGGATCTCGGGATGCGTCTTCATCGCCACGGAAAGCGCACCGTCATCATGGACTCAACGACCTGGGAGGAAGCCAACAGCGACTTCGTCAACTGGATGAAGCAGCGCTCACGCTGGGGCAAGGGGTACTTCATCAGCTGGCTGGTGCAGATGCGGCACCCCGTGAACCTGTGGCGCAGTGTCGGGTGGCGCTCGTTCCTGGCTATCCAGTTGACGCTGGGTGGCACATACATCATCTCGCTCCTCAACCTGGCGGCCTGGTCGCTGACAGCGCTCTGGATACTGGCGAGGTTCGCGTTCATCGCCTACCTTTTCCCTGGGCTGATCTACTACGTCGGGATGGCGGAGCTCGTTTTCGGCAATGTCACGTTCGTGTACCTCGGCTTGTGGGCGGCGTCACATCGACGCGTGTACGACCTGGATCGTGTGGCGCTCGCGGCGCCCCTGTACTGGTTGATGATGAGCCTAGCCATGCTCAAAGCGACCATGCAGCTCTTCACCCGCCCGGCGTTCTGGGAGAAGACGGTTCACGGGCTGTACGACACCTCGACAGTGGGGGCGGAGACCCAGTACGCCGTGGTCGCCACCGCGCAGCGGCTCATCCGCGTGTCGGTCCCGGCTGCGCCGCTGCCTGCCGCGGCGCCCGCGGCGCCGCTCGCGCCTGCTCCGGCCGTCCCGGTGCTGGTGCCGGTCAAGGGCGTCGAGGTGTCGCCGCGGCCGGCGGCCGCGCCCGCCGCGCTCCAACCGCAGCCAGCCCAGGCGCGCGCCTCGCGAGCTCGGAGGCGGCCGACCGCACAGCCTGCCGCGCCGCCAGTGCTGCCGGCCGTGGGCGAGGCGCCGCTGGTCGCGCTGCCAACCTTCATGTTCCAGCCGCTGCCGCCGACGACGCTCATCCCCGTGCTGGGGATAGCGGTCGGCGCCATGCCGCCGGTCGAGGTCGAGCCTGCGGCGCCTGTCACCCCGGCGGTGCCCGAGGAGGCGCCGGAGGCGGCACCGCTGCCCACCGTGGAGCCGCCGGTGCCGGCCGCACCGTGGCGGCCGCGCATCGAGGTGCCGAGCTTCACCTTCCAGCCGCTGGCGCCGGCGGCCCGGCTCAACCCGTTCGCCGGCATGCCGCCGGCCCCGGTCGAGGCTGAGGTCGCTGCGGAACCCGAGCTGGAGGCTGTCGAGAGCAAGGTGGTGGCGTTCCCGCTGGCGCTGGTGCGGCTGGACCGGGAACGGGGGGAGGAGCCGCCCGCTGCGGTGGCCGGGCTGGCCATCAACGGCGAGGGCGAGACGGTGGGTCGCCTCCGCCGCCGCCTCCACCTGCACGTCGTCCACGACGACGCGCCCGATCCCACGCCGGCGTGGGCTCGCCAGCGGCTGATGGCCATCAACGGACTGGCGGTTCGGGTCGACGAAGAGCAAACCGAGGAGCGGGGCGCGTGAGCGGAGCACCCGCCGCTCGTAGTTTTGTGGTTTACGGCTGATCGCTCGGATCGTTGAGTTCGGGTCGCCGATGGCGGAATTGGCAAGGGCTGGCGCGGCGCCGTACACTTCGCGCACCGTGTGGCTCCGGGTGTGCTCGGGGCCGCCCTAAGCAGGTTGGAAGGCCGCACCGCCGGGAAGGGAGACGCTCATGTCGCAGGGGCTCCGCACGAGGCCGATCGCCGGCGTCGCGCGCTGGCTGATCCCATTGCTTCCGGCAGCTGCGGCGCTGCAGCTGCTTCCCAGTGGCCCTAGCGCGCACGCTGCCGGGCCGGCGCTGCCGGTCTTCGCGCACCCCGTCACCGTCGACCCGCAGCGCATGGTTGGCGAGCCTGACGACACCGTCGGCGCCGACGGCCGCATCTACGTGAGCGCGCCGTGGGCGGTGACCACGGCGACCAGCTTCATCTGGCGCTCCGAGGACGGCGGTGAGCAGTTCCGCCAGATCCAGGCGGCCCCCGGCGTGCAGAACCCCTACCCCTGGCGCGCCGGCGGTGACACCGAGATCCAGGCCTTTCCGCCGGCGGGGCCGTTGTTCCCCGGCGAGCCGACCAGCTCGCCGACACGGCTGTACTTCGCCGATCAGAACAACCTCGACAGCAACACCTGCGGCTTCAGCGACAACGCGGGGCGCAGCTTCAGCTTCACCGGCGGCCTGGTCTGCCCGCAGAACGCCGGCGCCGACCGTCAGTGGATCACGCAGACGCGCGTCGATCCGGCGGTCGCCGCCAACGGCGGACTGCTCGACCACGACATCTCCTACCTGTGGTACGACAACGTCGTCAACGGCGACCAGCTGCTGCGCAGCGACGACGGCCAGAGCTACACGCTGCTCACCACACCGTCGGGGAACTTCGGCAACCCGGGAAACATCGTCGCCGACCGGGCCACCGGGGTCATCTACATGACAGCCCCTGACGGCGGTTCTCCGGGCGTCGTCTGGTCGGCCGATGGCGGCCTGACCACGACCACTGTCGACGTGCCTTTGGGCGGCTCCACGAGCAACGTCGCCACCGACTTCACCGTCCTCGCCATCGACACGGCGGGCAACCTCTACCTCATCTGGTCGGACGAGAACGGCACGAACCAGTGGCGGACGTGGGTCTCACACACGACGGGGTTCGCCCCGGTCAACAACGGCGTGCGCACCGTCAACGTCGCCGGACAGAGCGCGTCACAGTGGAGCACGCCGGTGCAGATCACCGGGGCGGGCTCGGCCAATCCGACCATCAACTACTCGGTCTTCCCGTGGATCGACGCGGGCGACTCGGGGCGGATCAACGCCGTCTTCTACGGTACGGACCACTCCGTCCCCTACGACCCGAACAGCCAGGCGGCGAACTGGTCGACCTACATGGTGCAGTCGCTCGACGCCACGCCGAGCAATGCCACGCCGACCTTCTCGACGGCGGTGTCCGCCGGTGAGGCGCCCACACACCTGGCCAGCATCTGCTTCAACGGCATCGGCTGCACCGGTCAGGGCAACCGCAACCTGCTCGACTTCTTCGAGGTGCGCCACGACGCCAACGGCATGGCGGTGATCGCCTACAACGACGACGCCAACTCGCTGACGGCGCTGTTCCCCGGCGGGCCGCAGGTGATGGTCGGGCACCAG
>Ga0070707_100002048_pt1 | contig 19307 bp, 18 predicted proteins | sample KBSK5502metaG_FD_65468 | JGI IMG/M metagenome (GOLD analysis project Ga0070707, IMG submission 65468) | Corn, switchgrass and miscanthus rhizosphere microbial communities from Kellogg Biological Station, Michigan, USA - KBS K5-50-2 metaG | ecosystem: Host-associated > Plants > Roots >... | reverse complement strand
AGCTCGGCCGTGGACGCCGCGGGCGCCAGCACTCCATGAACGGGAGTCAGCCATGAATCCGATCACGATGCCGAAGACATTGTTCCAGCGGGTGACGGCGGGTGCGGCGCTACTGGCGGCGGTGGTGACGCCCGCCTGCGGGACCGCTCCGGACAGATCCATGGAGACGCCGTGGGTCGCGCACGTGCAGAGGATGGATGAGGCGCTCGCCCGCGGCGATGTCGGCACCGCCGTCCGGGCACAACACGACGCCTACTCGGCGGCGCTCGGAAGCCGGGGCTGGGAAGGGATGGCCGCCGTGGGCGATGCCTCCGTGCGGCTCTCCCAGCTTCCGGAGGCGCAGGCCGCGATGATCCCCGAGGCGCGACATGCCTATCTGGAGGCCCTGTTCCGTGCCCGCCGTCAGCGCTCCCTCGACGGTGTGCTCCACATGGCCGAAGCCTTCGCCACATTGGGCGACTCCGACGCGGCCCGGCAGGCGCTCGTCATGGCCAGTGCCATGGCGGCGGGGACGCAGCAAGCCGAGATCGCCGAGCGGATGCGCGCCATCCGCGAGCGGCTGGAGGGGCGAGCGCCCACCGCGGTCAGCGGAAGCGAGGAGCTTATCACGCGCCTTGCGGAGCCGGCGTGGACCCGATGAGACGCGCGGGAACCCGCCGGGGAGGACGGCGATGACCATGGCGATGCGCAGCCTCAGCGAGGCGGCCGGACGGAGAGTCGAGGGCGTCAAGTCCGACCCGGGCGCGCTCCGCCGATTCTTCCCCGGCCGGGTGATCAATGACGGCGAAGGCCTCATCACGCTCGAGGCCCCTGAGGCGGCCCCGCACGGCCGCCCGCTGTCGGTCTCCATCCGCGTTAATTGGTCCCTGGTGGTCGCCAAGGCGATCGCCCACCTCTACGTCATTGCCGACGGACACCGCGATCCCATGCTCGCCCGCGTGGCGCTGCTGCCCGACGTTGTCCCGCCTTACGTCAGCGTGACGGTGTGTCTCGAGCACTCGACCGACATCAGCGCCGTGGTCGAGTGCGGCGACGGGACTCTGCTCCAGGTCCGCCGCCGGGTCCGGGTCGTGCGCGCCGGGACGAGCGAAGAAGCCCCCTGCGCCAGCCAAGAGAGGTTCTGTCCGCTGCGCGCGCTGGTCGCGCGCACGCAAGGAGAATGACCCCATGACCGCTGCAAGCGACGATGCGGCAGTGGCGGCACCAGTACAGACTGCGTCCGTCGAGCGGTACAGCACGCAGCCGGTAAGCCCGCGGGCGGAACTGGCCGCGCTCCGGGTCGATCCCCGGCAGGCGGTACAGGAAGATTGGATCCGCTGCCTGATCTGCGGGCGCAGCTTCCGCCAACTCACCAATACCCACCTGCGTTCCCACCGGTCCACGCCGGCCGAGTACAAGCGCCGGTTCGGGTACAACCGGGGCCGCCCGCTCATGTGCCGCGCGCTGCAAAGGCTTTACGCCGAGCGCGCGGTCAGCGCCGGCCTGGCGGCGCAGATCCGCCAGCGGCCGATCCTGCTCGAACCCGAGCTCCGGCGGCGCGGCGGCGCGCGGGAGATCGCCCTGGAGGAGCTGCTGACGCGGCGCGAGGTCCATCGCCGCAGCCGCGTGGCATCCGTCGAAGAAGTCTAGCGGCGTTGCGCCCTCAGGTCGCGCGAGACCATAATCGCGCCCATGTGGGCGCGAGAGCGGGCTCGACTGTCGGCGGTGGCGCGGGCTGACGCGACAGCCGACCGCTACATCCGCGGCGGGCTCCTGCTCAACGTCTACACCGGCGAGATCTACCCGGCCAACGTCGCCATCGCGGGCGAGCGGATCGCCTACGTCGGACTCCGCGAGGACATGGTCGGACCTCGCACCGACATCGTCGAGGCCACAGGCCGGACGCTCGTGCCCGGCTACATCGAGCCCCACGCCCACCCCTGGACTCTGGCCACGCCCGCGGCGCTCGCCCGGCATGTCCTGCCGCTCGGCACCACGACGATCGTGGGCGACAACCTGGCCGTCTATCAGCTGGCCGGCCGGCGCGGCTTCGAGGCCACGATGGCCGCGCTGGCGCGCGGCCCGCTCAAGTTCTACTGGATGGTGCGGCCGCACGGCCAATCGCGCTCGCGCGGCGAGTCCGCTCGCTTTCCTGTGGCGACGCTGCGCCGCATGCTCGCCGATCCGCGGACCGTCGCCGTGGGCGAGGTCACGCGATGGCCCGAGGTGTGGGCCGGGCGGCCCGCGCTTCTCGGGCGGCTGGCGCTGGCGGCCGCCGCGGGCAAGCGGATCGAAGGCCATACGGCCGGCGCGAGCGCCGAGAAACTCACGGCGCTGGCCGCCGCCGGTCTCAGCTCCGACCACGAGCCCATCACCGCCCAGGAGGCGCTCGATCGCGCGCGGCTCGGCATCGCCCTCATGCTCCGCCAGTCCTCGCTCCGTCCAGACCTCCGCGGCCTGCTCGATCCCTTCGTGAAGTCCGGCTCGTTCGGCCGCCTCATGCTCACGACCGATGGGAGCACCACCGCCTTCGTATCCGAGCACGGCTTCGTAGACGCGCTGGTCCGCCTCGCGCTGGAGCAGGGCGTTCCGCCCGTCGAGGCCTATCGCATGGTGACGCTCAACCCCGCGACGTACTACGGCAAGGATGCCGATCTGGGCGGCATCGCTCCCGGGCGGTACGCCGATCTGCTGCTGCTCCGTGACCTCGCCGACCCGCGACCGGCGGCCGTGATCGCGCGCGGACGGCTGGTCGCCCGCGACGGCCGGCTCCTCGCGCGGGTTCCCGAGCCCCGCTGGCGCGAGATCTTTACCGCGACGGCCAGCCGGTTCGACCGTCGCTGGTCCGTGTCGCCCGAAGAGTTCGCGCTGCCTTCGGGCCGCGTGCCCGTGATCAGGCTGGTGAGCACGGTGATCACCTCGCTTGAGGAGCGCCCGCTCCAGGAAGGGGACCTCCACGCGGCGCTGCTTGACCGCCGCGGCCGGTGGATCGCTCCCGGAGCCGTGGCGGGCTTCGCCGCCGCGCTCGACGGGCTGGCGGCCACCACGAGCACGGATTACCAGATCTTGGCGCTCGGCCGGCGGCCCGAGTCGCTCGCGCGAGCGGTCAACCGGCTGCTCCGGCTCAAGGGCGGGATCGTGCTCGTGGACGGCGATCGGGTGACGTTCGAGCTGCCGCTGCCCATCGGCGGCATCATGTTGTCGCGGCCGCTCACCGAGCTGGCGGAGCGCGAGCGCGAATTCCACGCGCTGCTGCGGGCTCGCGGCTACGCTTTCCACGATCCGATCTACACTCTGCTCTTCATGGCCGCCGACTTCCTCCCGTCGGCCCGGCTCTCGGCGCTGGGCGTATGGGATGTCAAGCGCTCCTGGGTTCTGCTGCGCAGCCGAGTTCGAAAACGAGCGGGCTAACGCAACGCGTAAGCCCGGCTCGGGATGGGTTGTCACCCGGGCGGCGTTCGCCTATAGTTGGCGCGGTTGAGGAATCTTTTCGGCCCAGTCACGGGTTTCCCCTCCAGCGTTGATTCCGGCCCGCCGCTCAGGCGCCGGCGCCTGACGGAAGGAGATGGCATGAAGCGCATCCGATTCGTCTCAGCCATGATGGCCCTCGCGGGGGCCGGTCTCCTCCTTTGCCCCGGGCCCGCCGCAGCCCAGACGCCCAAGTCCGGCGGGTCGCTCAACATCATGCTGCGCGAGGACCTGTCCCAGGGCTTCGCGATCCACGAGACCTCCACCATCTCGACGGTGTGGCCGGCGATGCCGTGTCTCAGCAACCTCGTGATCTTCGATCCGGCCAAGCCAACCGAGAGCGCGGAGACCATCGTCGGCGAGCTCGCCGAGAAGTGGTCCTGGCAGGATCATTACCGGAACCTCGTCTTCTTCCTGAGGAAAGACGTGAAGTGGCACGACGGCAAGCCGTTCACGTCGAAGGACGTCAAGTTCACCTTCGACATGCTCCGCGAGGCGCCCGACGCGCCGGGCAAGCTCCGGATCAACCCGCGGAAGGACTGGTACTCCAATATCGAGGCCGTCGAGGCCGCCGAGCCGTACACGGTGGTGTTCCGGCTCAAGCGGCCCCAGCCGTCACTGCTCCTGATGCTAGCCTCGGGCTATTCCCCCGTGTACGCCGCTCACGTCAATCCGGCCGTCTACCGAACCGGCTGCATCGGCACGGGCCCCTTCAAGCTCAAGGAATGGCGGAAGGGCGAGTTCGCGGACTACGTCAAGAACCCCGACTATTTCGTCAAGGGCCGGCCATATCTCGACGCCCTCCGCTACATCGTGATCAAGGAGCGCGGCACGCGCATCGCGGCGCTGCAGTCCGGCCAGCTCGACGTGTCCTTTCCCGGCGAGACCACCAAGACCGCGGCGGAGCAGCTCAAGAAGGCCGTGCCGCAGCTCGTGGTCACGCCGGTTGGCCAGATGGTCAACGACAACATCATCCTGAACACCAAGAAGCCGCCCTTCGACAATCCCAAGGTGCGGCTCGCGGTGAGCTATGCCATCGACCGGCGCGCCCTGATCCAGGCCGTGCATCAGGGCGGCGCCGTGCCCGGCGCGGCGATGGCGCCCAAGCCCTACGGTGTCTGGGGGCTCATGGGCAATACCCTGGCGGCGCTCCCCGGCTACGGCAAGCCGGAGGACATGAAGGCCAAGGCGAGGAAGCTCCTGGCCGAGGCGGGCATCACGCCCCAGAAACCGCTGCAGGTGGAGATGTCCACCCGCGCCATTCCCATCTACGTGGACATGGCCTCGTTCGTGATCAATGAGCTCAAGCAGGTGGGCATCGAGGCTTCGCTCAAGCAGATCGAGACATCCCAGTGGCATGCGACGGCCACGCGCGGGGAGTATCAGATCGGGGCCAATCTCACGGGCATTGGCGTGGACGACCCGGATGGGAACTTCTACGAGAACTACGCCTGCGGCTCGCCGCGGAACTATAGCCACTTTTGCAGCGAGGAGCTGATGAAGATGGTCGATCGCCAGTCCCAGGAAATTGACCCGAAGAAGCGGCTGGAGATGGTGGCCGCGATTCAGAAGAAGATCGAGGACGAGGCCTCGCGCCCCATGCTCGACTGGCGGCTCGACTACTTCACCCACTGGCCGCATGTTCACGGGCTGGTCGCGCACCATAACATCTACAACTTCGGCCGGATGCAGGACGTCTGGCGCGACAAGTAGGCGTCTCGGTCTGAACCAGGCGAGGGTGGGGGAGGCGGCCGCCTCCCCCAGGACCGACGTGTCCAGAGATCGCGCGTGAAGACCTACCTCGTACAGCGGCTCGGGATCGGATTGCTCACGCTCGTGGGCATGTCCATCGTGATCTTCGCGCTGCTCCGCTTCGCCCCGGGGGACATCGTGGACATCCTTTTTTCGACCGGCGGCTACGTGCGCCCCGAGGAGCGCATCGCCATCATGAAGGAGCTGGGCATCGACAAGCCCTACACCGTCCAGTACGCGGAATGGATGGGCCAGCTCCTGCGGGGCGAATTGGGGATGTCGTACAACTACGGGGTCCCGGCCTGGGAGGTCATTCGGCCCAAGATCCCCGTGACGCTGGAGTTGGCCGTGCTCGCGACGATCGTGGCCGTGCTCCTGGGCGTGCCCACCGGCGTGATAAGCGCCGTGCGCCAGGACACGACGCTCGACTACGTGCTTCGCGTCGTGAGCCTGGCCGGGCTCAGCATGCCGTCCTTCTGGCTCGGTATGGTCATCATCCTGGGCATGGTGGCCTGGCTCGGCTGGATCCCGCCGATCACCTACGTGTCGCCCGCCGAAAACTTCCACATGCACGCCCTGCAGTTCGCGCTGCCCGCCCTGGCGGTGGGCTATCGATCCTCGGCGCTGATCACGCGCTTCACCCGCTCGGCGCTCCTCGAAGTGCTGCGGGAGGACTACATCCGCACCGCGTGGGCCAAGGGCCAGAGCGGCCGGATCGTGATCTGGAGCCACGCGCTCAAGAACGCCATGCTGCCGGTGATCACGGTGATCGGGATCGAGTTCGCGTTCCTGATCGGCGGTTTGATCGTCACCGAGCGGGTGTTCAACCTGCCCGGGGTGGCCAATTACCTGGTCGAGGCCATCCTGGCGCGGGACTATCCAATCGTCCAGAACCTGGTCATGTTCATCGCCGTCGTCGTCATCCTGTCCAACCTGGCTGTCGATCTCCTTTACGGCTTCCTGGACCCGCGGGTGCGCTATGGCGATTGAGCCGGCGAGCGCCACGGCCCACGCGGCCGCAGCCGCGGCACTGCCCCGGCAGGCAGGAGCCGCAACCGTGATCGCGCGCTTCTGCCGAAAGAAGCCCCTCGGAGCGGCCGGCGGCGCGGTGATGCTGATGATCGTGCTCACGGCGTTCTTCGCAAACCAGCTTCAGACCTACGATCCCATCGCGACCGAGGCCGGCCAGACTCTCGCGCGGCCCAGCCAGGAACACTGGCTCGGCACCGACCATCTGGGACGCGACATCTATTCGCGCATCGTCCACGGCGCCCGCGTCTCGCTCATCGTCGGCGTCGCCTCGACCCTTCTGGGCTCGGTCCTCGGCGGCATCATCGGGTTGCTGTCGGGCTACGTGGGCGGCAAGATCGATCTCGTCGCCCAGCGCATCATGGACATCCTCCAGGGCCTGCCGCTGCTGGTTCTGGCCCTGGTCATGTCCGCCTCTCTCGGCCCTTCGATCCACAATGTGGTCATCGCGATCTCGATCCCCATCGTTCCCCGCGCGGCCCGGGTCATCCGCTCGAGCGTGCTGTCGATCCGCGAGATGCAATACGTGGAGGCGGCGCGGTCGCTGGGGCTCCGGCACGCGCGCATTGCCTTCCGCCACATCCTGCCCAATACCATCGGCCCGTTCATCGTGCTCTGCACGGCCCAGCTCGGAAGCGCGATCCTCGTCGAGGCGGCGCTCTCCTTCCTCGGCCTGGGCGTGCCCGAGCCCTATCCCTCGTGGGGACGCATGCTGTCGGTGTCGGCGGCCGAATACGCTCAGAAGGCGCCCCATCTCGTCATTTTCCCGGGGCTCGCCATCAGTCTGGCGGTGTTCGGCTCCAACTTGCTCGGCGACGCGCTCAGGGATACGTTGGACCCCCGGCTGCGCGGGGCCTGACCGCGATACCGCGATTGTTCATGTGACGGAGCCGGACGCGCGGGGCCGCCCGCGGCGACAGGACCCGCCCACTAGCCGGTCCTTGCGGCAAGGAGACTTGGCATGGCCACGGACGATCTCTGTTGGATGCCCGCTGCCGCGATGGCCGCGGCGATCCGGAAGAAGACGCTCTCCCCGATCGAAGTCATGCGCTCGCTGCTGGCGCGCATCGAGCGCCTCAACCCCACGCTCAATGCCTTCGTCACCCTGACGGCCGAGCAGTCGCTGAGAGACGCCCGGGCCGCCGAGCGCGCCGTCATGAAGCGAGGCGCGCGCCTCGGGCCGCTTCACGGCATCCCCTTCTCGACGAAGGATCTGGTCGTCACCAAGGGAATCCGGACGACCTTCGGGACCCGGCTCTACGCGGACAATGTGCCGACGGAGGACGCGCCCATGGTGGCGCGACTCAAGGCCGCGGGCGCCATCCAGCTCGGCAAGACCAATACGCCCATGCTCGGCTGGATCGGCGCCACGCACAACCTGCTCTTCGGACCGACACGCAATCCGTGGAATCTCGACCGGACGCCCGGCGGCTCGAGCGGCGGAGCCAGCGCCGCGGTGGCCGCCGGTCTGGGCCCCCTCGCCATCGGCACCGACGGCGGCGGTTCCATTCGCATTCCCGCCGCCTGCACGGGCATCTTCGGTCTGAAGCCGTCCTTCGGCCGCATCCCGGTTTACCCGTTCAGCCCGGCGTGGAGCCTTTCGCATGTGGGTCCGATGACCCGCACGGTGAAGGACGCCGCCCTCATGCTGGCGGCCACCGCCGGCCCCGACGAGCGCGATCCGTACTCCCTGCCGCTCCAGCCAGTGGACTATGTCGGCGCGCTTCGCAAGGGCGTCAAGGGTCTGCGAATCGCCTGGTCGGCCGATCTCGGCTATGAGGACGCCGTCGATCCCGAGGTCAGGGCTGTGTGCGAGAAGGCCGCGCGGCGCTTCCGCGAGGCAGGCTGCCGAGTCGAGGAGATCAAGCCCGGCTGGCCGTCGCCGCTCGAGGCCTGGGAGGCCATCTTCTGCGGCGGCATCGCGGCGCGGCTCGAGCCCTATCTGCGCGACCGGCGGCAGGACATCGACGCCGGCCTCGCGGCCATCGTGGACGAGACGCGCCAATGGGGGCCCACGCGTTACGTGCAGGCCTGGTTCGAGCGGCTCGCCTGGGGCGAGCATCCGCGACGGCTGTTCGAGACGTACGACGTGCTGCTCACGCCGACGATCGGCTGTCCGCCGTTCAAGATCGGGCTCGATCATCCCGCCGAGATCGCCGGCAAGCCCGTGCGACGCTACAGCTGGGTGCCCTATACGCCCCCCTTCAACCTGACCGGGCAGCCGGCCGCCTCGGTCCCGTGCGGCTTCACGCGGGACGGGCTGCCCGTCGGGCTGCAGATCGTCGGCCGGCGCTTCGACGACGCCACCGTTCTGCGCGCCGCGGCCGCCTTCGAGCGAATCCAACCGTGGTCCCACCTCAAGCCTCCGGAGGTCGCAGGCTCATGACCATTGACGATGTCAAGCGGCTGCTGGTCGTCGGCGCGGGACAGATGGGCGCCCAGATCGCGATGCAGTCGGCGCTGCGCGGCTATGCGGTCACGCTGAACGATCTCAACATGGACGTGCTGCAGAAGGGCATGGCGCTCAACCGCCAGCAGCTCGAGCGCCGGGTCGGGAAGGGCCAGATGACGAAGGACCAGATGGAGGAAGCCATCGCCCGCGTGCGTCTCGATGCCGACCTGGAGAAGGCGGCGCGCGACGCGGACTTGGTGATCGAGGCCATCGTCGAGCGGCTCGAGCCGAAGAAGGAATGCTTCGCCAAGCTGGACCGTTTCTGCCCGCCCCACGCCATCCTGGCCACGAACTCCTCGACCATGGGGAACTCGCTGATGGCGCCGGCCACCAAGCGGCCCGAGAAATGCGTGAACATGCACTACTTTTACCCGCCGCTCGTGATGAAGCTGGTGGAGGTGGTCAAAGGGCAGTGGACGAGCGAAGAGACCCTCCAGCTCGCCGCCGGATTCGTCCGCCGCACGGGACGCGAACCTATCGTACTCCGCAAGGAGCTGCCGGGCTTCCTCGTCAACCGGATCCTGCGCGCCCTGGTGGCGGAGGCCTACTACTGCCTCGACCAGGGCGTCGCCTCCTTCGCCGACATCGACAAGGCGGTCGAGCTCGGGCTCAATCACCCCTTGGGCCCGTTCAGGCTGGGCGATCTCTCGGGACTCGACATCGGCTACAACGCCCGGCTCGAGACCTTCAACCTCACCAAGGACGAGAAGGACCGACCGCCCAGGGAGCTCGAGAAGCGCGTCAAGCGCGGCGATCTCGGGCGCAAGACGGGGCGCGGCTTCTACGACTACTCGACCAACCCGCCCACGCCCATCCTCGACTGAGTCGCTCGGGATACGCGTATCGGCTCCGCGGCGTCGCGGAGGCTGGACATTGTGCGATCGCGGCGGTTAGCCCACGCTCCACGCCATGGCGCCGTGGCGCGGAGCATCCGGCTTCTCACTGCCCGACCTGCTCGTCTCCATGGCCGTGCTCGGCCTGATCATGGCCGGCGTCTTCACGCTGCTGCAGGCCGGGCTCGGCGCTTACAACTTCGGCACCGCGCGGGTCGAGGCCCAGCAGTCGGCCCGCATCGCGCTCGAGCGTATGGTCAAGGAGCTGCGCGAGGCGGGCTACGATCCCACGGGCGCGGGCATCGCGCCCATCCTGACGGCGGAGCCCCAGCGCGTGGTCTTTCAGCGTGACCTCAACGGCAACGGCCTGATCGACCCCACCCACGAGCGCGCGACCTTTCTGCTTCGCCCCGGTGAAGCCGTGCTCCGGCGGGACGCCGGCGGCGGGGCTCAGCCGATCGTCGAGGGCGTGCGCCGGCTCGAGCTGACCTACTACGATCGCGCCGGCGCCGGGACCACCGACCCGGCGCGGGTCGCGGCCATCCGGATCGAGCTCGAGGTCGGGTTCGCCGGGCCCGCCGTCGTCGTCCAGAGCCATGTCACCCTGCGGAACGTTCTCGACTGATTTGCTAAGATTCGGCCATGCGCCATCGCCCGCGGCCTCTGGCAGCCTGTCTGCTCACCGCCCTGGCCCTGCTCGCCACGTCATGCGAGACCGTGCCCTACACGGGGCGCTCCCAGCTGCAGCTCCTCTCGCCGTCGCAGGAGGGCGAGATGGGAGTCCAGGCCTACGCGCAGATTCTCGGTCAATCGCGGGTCTCCGCTGACACGGCGGCCACCGGGATGATCACGCGGGTCGGCAGCCGCATCGCCGCTGTGACCGGCCACCCCGAGTACAAGTGGGAGTACCGCCTCATCCAGGACGACAAGCAGGCCAATGCCTTCGCGCTCCCGGGGGGAAAGGTGGCCGTCTATACCGGGATCCTGCCGATCACCCGGGACGAGGCGGGTTTGGCCGTGGTGCTGGGCCACGAGATCGGCCACGTCGTCGCCCGGCACGGAGGCGAGCGGGTCAGCCAGCAGCTGCTCGTCAACGTCGGGGTCGAGGCCACGATGGCCGCGCTCTCAGGCGGCAATCCGAATGCCGTTCAGCAGGTGGGAGCGCTGCTGGGCGCCGGAGCGGCCGTGGGCCTGCTCCTGCCGTGGAGCCGGGCCCAGGAGTCCGAGGCCGACCACCTGGGCTTGATCCTCATGGCCAAGGCCGGCTATGACCCGCGCGCCGCCGTCGATCTGTGGCGTCGGATGGCCGACCAGGCGCGGAGCGGCCGGCCCCCGGAGTTCCTCTCCACGCATCCTTCCGAGGCCACCAGGATCCAGCAAATCCAGGCCTGGTTGCCCGAGGCCCTTCAGCACTACAAGCCCGGCAGGTAGCCGGAAGGCTCCAGGCCGTCGGCCGCACCCCCCGGGTTTTTCCGAACAATCCGTTTCGAGCCCCTGTCACCAACCTGAGGTAGTAAGCTGAGGTCTTGACCCCACCCATCGTCGATGGCTCGACCGGATTTCTCTTAAAAATCCTGTACTTTTTCCTTGACACCCCCTGCCGACCCCACTACGATACCGCGCTAGTGGGATGAAATCCCATGAAGTGTCATCAAAGGTTAACCGAGGGGGCAGCTATCCCCTGAGAGAGGGAATGTGTTTCGGGGACATTTCAGGCACACGATCGACCCCAAAGGGCGCGTCAGCATTCCGGCCAAGTTCCGGGATCTGCTCGGCGAGAGCCAGGACGCGGAGCTCGTCGTGGTGCCGACCACCAATGCCCTCATCGTGCATCCGATGAGCGAGTTCAAGAATCTCGAGGCGCGCGTGAAAGCGCTGCCGTCGCAGAGTCCGCTCCGGCGCGACTTCCTCTACAGCTACATCTCGCGCGGGCTCGACGTGGAGCTCGACCGCAACGGACGCATCCAGGTCCCGCAGGATTATCGCGAGCGCGCGGGGCTCAAGCGAGACGTCGTGATCATCGGCATGATGGAGAGCTTCGAGGTGTGGGACGCGGAGCGCTACACGCACTTCGAGCGCGAAACCATCACGCCGCTCGACGAGCTGCGGCAGAAGCTGGGCGAGCTGGGCGTGTAGCGTGAGCGATCGGGAGGAGGCCGCGCACCTCCCGGTGCTGGTTGACGAGCTGACGTTCCTCTTGCGCCCCCGACGCGGGGGCTGGGTGGTGGACGGGACAATCGGAATGGGCGGACATGCTGAGCGGCTGTTGGACGCGGGGGACGCCACGACGCGCCTGCTGGGGATCGATGGCGATCCCGAGGCTCTGGAGCGCGCCGGGCGCCGCCTCGCGCGCTTTGGCCGGCGCGTGACGCTCCGCCACGGCAGCTTCCGCGATCTCGGCACTCATGCCGCGGCCGCCGGCATCGCCGAGGCGCAAGCCATCGTGCTGGACCTGGGCCTTTCCTCGTACCAGCTCGACGAGTCCGGGCGCGGCTTCACCTTCCAGGGCGACGAGCCGCTGGACATGCGCTTCGACCCGACGCGCGGCGTGACGGCGGCGGATCTGCTGAACCGCCTGACGCAGGAGGAACTGGCCCGTCTGATCTTCGAGCTGGGGGAGGAGCGTCACGCCCGACGGATCGCCCGGCGCATCGTCGAGCGGCGGCAGCGCGCGCCGTTCGCGCGCACAGGCGATCTGGTGGCCGCCGTGAAGGACTCCGTGCCACGCGCGGCCTGGCCGCGGCGCATCCACGTCGCCACCAAGACCTTCCAGGCCTTGAGGATCGCCGTCAACGACGAGGCGCAGGCCCTGGCCGAAGCCCTGCCCCAAGCGGCAGGGCTCCTCGCCCGGGGTGGGCGCCTCGGGGTCATCGCCTTTCATTCGGGAGAGGATCGCATCGTCAAGCGCGCATTCCGCGGCCTCGCCGCCGCGGGGTTCGCTGAGCTGGAGCCCTCGCCGCTGCAGGCGGGCACCGAAGAGATCCACGACAATCCCCGCGCCCGCAGCGCCCGGCTCCGGGTCCTCGAGCGCCTGGAGGCGGCATGAGTCCACGCCGCGGCTTCCGCATCGAGCCCCGCGAGCAGGACGCGGCCCGCTTTCACCGCGAGAGCGATCACCGGCGGCTCCGGTCCATGGCCGGGGCGCTGCTCTGCGTGGGCGTTCTCGTGGCGCTGGTCCTGGGCATGGTCGCCCTCCGCGTCCAGCAGGTGCGGCTGTCCTACCGCCTGGATGCGCTGCGCGTGACCAAGGGAGACCTGGAGGAGACCAACCGCCGCCTGCGCGTGGAGCTGGCGACGCTCAAGTCACTCTCGCGCATCGACGGCAAGGCCCGCGGCGAGCTCGGCATGACGCCTCCCGGCCGGAATCAGGTGAGGCTGGCGCGCGAATTCGTGCCCGGCGGCAGCGGCCTGAGTGCCGCGACGCCGAGGACGGCTTCCGTGGAGCGCCGGACGCTCCGGGACGGAGGAACCCGCTAGCGTGATCGAGATCGACGGCGCTATTCCTTCATGACCGACTCCCGAGTGGCGGGCCTGAGGAGCCGGACGCTCATCATGGCAGCGTTCATCGCCTGCGCCTTCCTCGGGCTCCTCGGCCGGCTGACCTATCTCCAGGTCTTCAAGCACGATGAGTACGCCAGGCTGGCCGAACGCCAGCACGCCAAGACCATCCCGCTCAAGCCGAAGCGCGGGCCAATTCTCGACCGTGCGGGCCAGGTTCTCGCCGTCTCCTCCAGGTCGGAATCCGTCTTCCTGCTGACGAGCCGGGTGGACGACGCCAGCGGTTTGGCTGCGCGGCTGTCACCGATCCTGAGCGAGCCGGCATCCGAGATCGCCCGGCGGCTCGACGCCTCGCGCCCCTTCGTCTGGATCAAGCGGAGGCTGCCGCCCGACGTCGCCCAGGCCATTCGCGAGCTCAAGGAACCCGCGCTCGGCTTCGTGGACGAGAGCCTGCGCCTCTACCCGAACCGCGAGTTGGCCGCGCAGGTGGTCGGCTTCGAAGGACTGGACGGCAAGGGGCTGGCTGGGATCGAGCAAGCCTGGGACGGCTACCTCGCCGGCTCCGAGGGCAAGGCGCTCGTCGAACGCGACGCCCTCGGCCGCGAGGTAACGGGAGCGCCCCGGGTGCTCAAGCCGTCGACGCCAGGGCAGGGTGTCATGCTGACCCTCGACGCCACGCTCCAGTACCTGGCCGAGAAAGAGATCGAAGCGGCGTGGCGCCGCACGCGATCCAAGTCGGCGATGGCCATCGCCATGGATCCGCGCACGGGGGAAATTTTGGCGCTCGCGGTGCGTCCCACCTTCAACCCGAACAGCTTCGCCTCGGCCACGGACGACGACCGCCGCGCGCGCGCGGTTACTGATCCTTTCGAGCCGGGCTCCACCTTCAAGGTCATCATGGCGGCGGCGGCGCTCGAGGAAGGCGTCGTCCGTCCCACTGACCGCATCTTCGGCGAGAACGGCGCCATTACGGTGGCGAATACGACGATCCACGACTGGAAGCGGTATGGGTGGCTCACCTTCGCCGAGGTGCTGCAGAACTCGTCCAACGTGGGATCGATAAAGGTGGGCATGGCCCTGGGCCGGGAACGGTACTACAAGTACATCACGGGCTTCGGCTTCGGCGCGGCCACGGGCGTGGGGCTGCCCGGCGAGAGCCGCGGTCAGCTTCGGCCGCCCGCGCAGTGGTCGGGGCTCTCGCTGGCCACGATGTCCATCGGGCAGGAGATCTCGGTGACGGCGCTCCAGATGGTGTCGGCCGTCGGGGCCGTGGCCAACGCAGGCCGCCTCATGCAGCCACAAATCGTCCGCGCCGCGCTGGACGTCCAGGGACGGGAGGTGAGGAGCTTCGAGCCGCGGGCGCTCCGGCAGGTCATCTCGCCCGAAACGGCGCGAACGCTCACCGAGATCATGACGGCCGTGGTGCGGGACGGCACGGGCCACGCCGCGGCCATCCGGGGCTACGACGTCGCGGGTAAGACCGGCACGGCGCAGAAGATGGACCCGGCCACGCGCCGCTACTCGCACGCTCCCGGCGTGCTCTCCTTCATCGGCTTCGTCCCGGCGGACGATCCGAAGCTGGTGATCCTGGTGCTCCTGGACGAGCCCAAGAACGAAAAATGGGGTAGCGAGGCGGCGGCCCCCATCTTCGCCGCCATTGGTCGCGAGGCCCTCCGATACCTCAACGTGCCGCCGCGGGACACCTCACCCGTGCATATCGTCAGGAGCGAGATGACCGGCCCGCACTCCCCGGCGCCGGCCGCGGCGGCGCCTGCGGCAGCCGAAGCGCGGCCCGCGAGTCTGGGTGGAGCCGAGGACGGCGGCCGCCTGATGCCGCGTCTTCAGGGCCTCTCGCTTCGCCAGGCCCTCGCGGCCCTGTCGCCCTTCGATGTCCAGCTCGAGGTCGCCGGCCGCGGGAGCGTCGTGGCCCAGTCGCCGGGCGCCGGCACCCCGCTGCTCCCCGGGGCCATCTGCCGTCTCACCCTCGCCTCGTCGGCCGCCAAGACCGTCGCGAGTCCATGACGGGAGCGCCCGTGCCCATGACCACCCTGCTCGAGGCACTACCGGAAAAGACAGTCCTGGGGGCGCTGCCGGAGGGGGTGCGCGGAGTGGCTTACGACTCCCGCAAGGTGGGTCCCGGCGAGCTCTTCGTCGCGGTGCCGGGCCTCAAGCAGGATGGCCGCCGCTTCATCGCCGATGCGCTGGGCCGCGGTGCGGCCGCCGTGGTCTTCGAGGGACCTGATCCGCTCGGGGGAACGGCGACAGCCAGGATCGGCGTGCCCTCCTGTCGGGAGGCGCTGGCGCGGCTAGCCGGGGCCTATCACGGCCATCCCTCACAGGCGCTCACCGTGATCGGCATTACCGGGACCAATGGCAAGACCACCACCTCCTACTTGGTCGAGGCCCTGCTGAGGGCCGGCGGGCGGAAGACCGGCCTGCTGGGCACCATCCAGTATCGGATCGGCGGCGAGGCTCAGCCGGCGGGGCAGACCACGCCCGAGGCCGTGGAGCTGCAGGCCCTGCTGGCGCGCATGGTGGCGGAGCGGGTTACGGCGGTGGCGATGGAGGTCTCCTCGCACGCCTTGGCCCTGCACCGCGTGGACGGCATCGAATTCGACGTGGCCGTGTTCACGAACCTGACTCAGGACCACCTGGACTTCCACGGAACCCTGGAAGACTACCGCGGGGCGAAGACGCGGCTGTTCCGCCTCCTGGCGGAGAGCCACAAGCCGCGGCGCGCGGCGGTGATCAACCACGACGATCCCGCCGGGGCGCAGATGCTCGATGCCCTGGGCGCGCGAGCCGTTGAGGTCATCACCTTTGGCATGAGCCCGGGCGCGCGGGTGAGGCCCCGGGCCTTTTCCTCGGGGATGGGGGGCATCAGCCTCGAGGCCGAATCGCCGCGCGGCATGGTCCGCGTCGCGTCGCCGCTCGTGGGAGAGCACAACGTAATGAACCTTCTCGGCGCCATCGGTGTCGGCCTGGCGATCGAGATGGAGCCGGACGCGATCGGCGCGGCGCTCTCGGCCGTCCGCATCGTGCCGGGGCGCTTCGAACGGATCGAGGCCGGTCAGCCCTTCCTGGTCGTGGTCGACTACGCCCACACTCCCGATGCCCTCGAGCGAACGCTGGCCACCGCGCGCAAGCTCGTGGCGCCGGGCGGCCGGCTCGCCGCCGTGTTCGGCTGCGGCGGTGATCGCGACCGCGGCAAGCGGCCTCTGATGGGCGGCATCGCCGCGCGCCTCGCCGACCGGGTCTGGGTGACGTCGGACAACCCAAGGAGTGAGAGACCCGAAGCCATCATCGCCGAAATCGTCACGGGCATCCCCCAGGCCGCTCTCGACCGGCATGTTACGATTCCTGACAGGAAGGCCGCGATCCGCAGCGCCCTCGAATGGGCCCGCCCGGGTGACGTAGTTGTGCTCGCCGGGAAGGGCCACGAGACCTACCAGATTGTCGGTTCCGAGGTGCTCCCCTTCGATGACCGGACCATCGCCCGCGAAGCGCTGGCCGGGCGGCGGACATAGGGAAATCGATGCCGGCATTCACCGTCGAAGACGTGGTCCGCGGCACCCAGGGCGCCCTCGTCGGGGGCGATCTCGGCGTGACCGTGACGGGCGTCAGCATCGATACCCGGACGCTCGGCATCGGCGAGGCCTTCTTCGCGATCCAAGGCCTCCACCTGGACGGGCACGCCTTCCTGCGCGATGCCGCCGCGCGTGGCGCCGCCTGCGTGGTCGTACACAGCCTGCCAGACGATCTGCCGCCCTCGGTGCCGGCCGTGCTGGTGAATGACACGACGCGGGCCCTCGGCCGGCTGGCGTCCTATCACCGGGCACGCTTCACCCTTCCCGTGGCCGCCGTCACCGGATCCAATGGCAAGACCACCACCAAGGAGATGATGGCCGCGGTTCTCGGCGCCCTCGGCCCCGTGCTCAAGCCCGAATCGAGCTTCAACAATCAATGGGGACTGCCGCTCACGCTGCTGCGGCTCGCGCCCGAGCACCGCGCGGTGGCCCTCGAGCTCGGCGCCAATTCGCCGGGGGAGATCGCGGCGCTGGCCGAGATCAGCCGGCCCTCGATCGGCGTCGTGACCATGGTTGCCGCCGCCCACACGGAATTCTTCGGCTCGCTCGATGGTGTAGCGGCGGAGAAAGGCGCCTTGGTCCGCGCCATCCCGCGCGAGGGCGCGGTGGTTCTCAATGCCGACGATGCACGGGTCATGGCCATGCGCCCGCTGAGCCGGGCGCGCGTGCTCACCTTCAGCGGCCGCCCGGGCGCCGACGTCAGCGCCCTCGGGCCGGCCGAGGAAACGACCGAGGGCGTGCGCTTCACGCTCGAGGCGGGAGGCAACCGACACACCGTGACGCTTCGGTTCGCCGGTCGCCACAACGTGATGAACGCCCTGGCCGCGGCGGGCGTGGGCCGAGCGCTCGGGCTGCCGCTGGAGACCATCGCCCAGGGCCTGGCCGCCGCGCGGCCCGTCAAAGGACGCTGCGTTTGGCGCCGCGCCGGCAGGCTCCGGATCCTCGACGACACCTACAATGCCAACCCGGTCTCGGTGCGGGCGGCGCTGGAGACGCTTGGCGCCGCGGCCGACTGCCGGCGCCGGCTGGTCGTTCTCGGCGACATGCTCGAGCTCGGGGCGATCAGCGAGGCGGCGCATCGGGAAGCGGGGCGCGCCGTCGCCGAGTCCGGGGCGGCCGAGTTCGTGGGAGTCGGCCGGCGGATGCTGGCGGCGGTGGACGCCGCGCGCGGCGCCGGACTCGGTGAGAGCCACCACGTGGCGACCTTCGAGGACACCGTGGCGCTGCTGCTCAAGCGGCTCGCGCCCGGCGACGCGCTGCTGGTCAAAGGCTCACGCGGGATGCGCATGGAGCGCGTGGTGGACGCGCTCGTGGCGCGGTTCGGAGGGGAGGATGGCTGATGCTGTACGATCTCCTCGTCCCGCTGGCCAAGTACCACACGGTCTTCAACGTCTTCCGGTACATCACCTTCCGGACCGCGATGGCGACGGTGACCGCGCTGGTGATCGCCTTCGTGCTGATGCCCTGGCTGATCGATCGGCTCCGACGGTTCCAAGAGGGTCGCGCCACCGTGCGCGAGGACACGCCGGAGCGGCACCGGGCGAAGGTGGGCACGCCGACAATGGGCGGAATCGGTATCCTGGCGGCCATCCTGATCTCCACGCTGCTGTGGGCCAATCTCCACAACCGGTATGTCTGGGTCTTGGCGCTGGCGACCACCGGACTTGGGCTGATCGGACTCCAGGACGACTACACCAAGCTCCGGACGCGGAAGGGGATCTCGGCAAAATCGAAATTCGGAGCGCAGATTGTCCTGATTGGCGCGCTGCTGGCATGGCTCTTCATCTGGCCGCCCGAGGGCTTCACGACCGAGCTGGCCATCCCGTTCTTCAAGGGCTGGCTGCTGAAGCTGAGCTGGGCCTGGATCCCGTTCGCGCTGCTCGTGATCGTGGGCGCCTCGAACGCGGTGAACCTCACCGACGGCCTGGACGGCCTGGCGATCGGGCCCATCGTAACGGCGGCCGGAGCGTTCGCCGTCATCGCGTACCTGACGGGCAACTTCAAGGCGGCCGAGTATCTGAGGATCCTGAACGTCAAAGGCACGGGCGAGCTGACGATCTTCTGCGGCGCGCTGGCGGGCGCCGCGCTGGGCTTCCTCTGGTTCAACAGCTACCCGGCCCAGGTGTTCATGGGCGATGTCGGCTCGCTCGCGCTCGGCGGCGCCGTCGGGACACTGGCCGTCCTGACCAAGTCGGAGCTGCTGCTGCCGCTCATCGGCGGCATTTACGTCGTGGAGGCCGCGTCGGTCATCATTCAGGTCGCGTCATTCAAGATGACAGGACAGCGCGTGTTCCTCATGGCGCCGCTGCACCACCACTTCGAGAAGAAGGGCTGGGCCGAGCCGAAGATCATCGTGCGCTTCTGGATCGTCTCCATCGTCTGTGGCGCCATCGCGCTCATGACGCTCAAGCTGCGCTGACGTGGACCTCGGTGGACGCACGGTGTCGGTGCTGGGCGCGGGCAAGAGCGGCCTCGCCGCTGCCGAGCTGCTGCTGTCCCGCGGCGCGCGGGTGACCCTCCGGGACGAGCGGCCGGGGGACCAGCTCGGGGCGGAGGTGCTGGCGGCTCGGGGCGTGGTCGTCCTGGGCGGCCAGCCGCTGGGCGAGGTGGACCTGGGCCAGCCGGACCTGGTGGTGGTGAGCCCCGGGGTCCCGCTCCGCCTCCCCTCCATCGTGCGGGCCCGCGAGCGCGGCGTTGCCATCTGGGGGG
>Ga0070707_100002047_pt1 | contig 19310 bp, 27 predicted proteins | sample KBSK5502metaG_FD_65468 | JGI IMG/M metagenome (GOLD analysis project Ga0070707, IMG submission 65468) | Corn, switchgrass and miscanthus rhizosphere microbial communities from Kellogg Biological Station, Michigan, USA - KBS K5-50-2 metaG | ecosystem: Host-associated > Plants > Roots >... | reverse complement strand
CCAGCCGGGCCGGTACTCGGTGGTCTTCTACGGCGGGTGCGGTAACGAGGGCAGTTACGCTCCGCAGTGGTTCCGCGGCCGGGCCAAGGCGTTCAACGCTGCCCGGGTCACCCTGCGGGGCGGAAAGCTGACCTCGGGTATCGATGCCGCCATGCGGCCAGGCTCGGGGATCAGCGGCGTGGTCACGAGCAAAGCGGGCCTGTCGCTGGGTCGGATCTGCATCGGCGCCTACACGCCGAACGAAGCGACCTAGCGTTGACGCCGGTGACCGTGGTAGCGGCCGGGACGTCGAGCAGCCCGGCGCCACGGAGAGTGGCCGCGGACCGGTACCACCGGCTGGCCCAGCCCGGGCCGGAGCCGCATGAAAAGAAAACGATCTGGTATTGGCCGGCCGCCACCTGTTCGGCGTCTTCGGCGACTTCTACAACGGGCAGACCCGGCACGGCGTCTACCAGATCAGCAACCTCAGTTTCCCGCCGACTCGCCAGAATCGCACGAGCCGAATTGGAGAGTGTACCGCCCGGCCCGCAGATACTTGTCGAAGCGGTAGGTCCCCTGCGCCGATGTACTGATGCCGATGAACCCGCTCCCGCGGCGGACATGCGCGATCACGCAGATGCCCTTGATCGGCCGGCCACCGGCATCGGTGACCCGCCCCGAGATCCCGCCGTACCCCGACCGCGCCTCCCGCTGTCGCAAGTCGGCGGGGGTCAGCCTGGCGCGCGCCGGAAGCGTGATTCCGGCATGCGCGGGAATCTCCGGTCTCGTTGCGGCCGGTCCAGAGCCAGGCAACAGCGGGTCGCGCAGCGTCACCGGGGCAACCCGGACGAGCTGGCCGGCCGTGACGATGGCCTGGCCCGACGCGCCGACCCGGCCCGCCGTATGCGCACAGGCGTGATAACGCAGCAAGTACCGCCCCGCCGTCAGGCCTCCGAAGAAGTAGCGGCCGCCGGCAGATGTCCGCGCCATCACGGTGCCAGCGGTGGACGCCCCTTGCCGAGGCGCGGGCGAGGGTGAGCCGCCCGTCACAGCACCCGAGATCGTCCCGGCAAGCTCCACCGCGAAGTTCGCGCCGCGCACGGCCCGGGGGGCGTGCACCCTGATCCTCCCCGGGCGTACCTGAGCGGCGTAGCGGTCCCCCCTGCAGTTGGCGAAGTACAGCCGGTAGCTGCCGGTGGCCAGGTGCCTGATCGCGTAGTGGCCGCGGGCGTCGCTACGGTCACTGCGAAATACGGCCGACGAGAAGGCTGTGACGCAGATGCCGGAAACCGGCATGCCCGTTGCCCGCGAGGCGACCCGGCCGGATATCGATCCGGCGCCGGGCCTTACCAAGAATGCGTCGATGTGCCTGGTGACGTGCCTGGCCCTGACCGTAACCGGGTCCGCCGCCGCCGGGCGGGACTTGCGTGAGTACCACTGGGTCGGGCTGCCGCCGCCGCAGTCCTCGAATTCGACCCGGTAGCGGCCGGGAGCCAGACCGCCGATCCCGTAGCCGACAGCAAGGCCGGACGGGAACGAGCCGGCCTCCGTGGACTCGGACGCGCCGGTGGCGAGGTTTGTCGCGATGATGCAGGTGAACGAGAACGGCCGGCCGGTGGGCGCGCGGACCTTCCTGGCCAGAAGCGGCCAGCCCGGTTACGCGGTCACTGGCAGGGGCGGTGCGTACGCCGTCCGCGGTCTGGTTCCCGGCCGCTACCAGGTCCATTTCGATCCAGTCGGCTGCGTCTACGGCGCCTTGCCGTTCGCACCCGAGTGGTACGGCGGGGCCTCCCGGTCCAGCGCCACGCCGGTGACCGTGAGCGCAGGCGCGGCCACGGCCGGCGTCGACGTGGTGCTGGCTCGCGACGGGACCATCACCGGCACCATCGTCGGCCCCGCGCCCGCCAGCGCGCCGCTGACCGGCATATGCGTGCGGGCCACGCCGACGGGCGCGCTGGCGCGAGCCCGCAACCACGTCTACACGGTCAGCCAGTCGGGCAGCTACAAGCTAACCGCGCTGCCGGCCGGGCAGTACCTGGTGAACTTCACATCAGGCTGCGGTGCAAGCGGATACGCGGCCCAATGGTGGCAGCACGCGAACTCGCCTGCCACTGCCGTGCCCGTCACGGTAGCGCCCGGGTCGGTCACCAAGGGCATCGACGCGACCATGCACAGCTAACCCATCCGGATGGTCCAGCAGGCGTCGGCGAATATGACGCCTGGCCTCATTGCTGGCTGCCGCGCTCCTGGCGAGCCTTGGCCATTTCCTGGCCGATGGCTCGGCCCCATCCTGGTTGGTCCGGGTCGAGACGTGGCTTTGCCGTCACTTCCCGACGCGCAACCTCAGCCTGTGGCTTAGCGGCCTTGGCCTGCGCCTCCAGGTGCTCGGCCGCCGCCTTTTCGCGCTTCTTCCTCGCCCTGCTGCGCAGGAAACCCATGGCCTGATTGTAAAGCGCCGGCCTTGCGAGTCCTGGTATTGACCGACAAGCAGGCTTCTGTGCCGCGCACGGTCGGCGTGGCCCGGACCGAAAGGGGGTCCCGGCCGCCGGAGCCTGTCCACTGGACAGCGCCGTGGCCGCGAGGGCCGCTGCCCCAGTGCCGCAGCCCCCGTCAGGAATGTGCGCTGTTGGCCCGCCCCTGGGCGGATCAATCCGCCGGAGGGCGTCGTCGAGCTCGCGAACCGGCGGACCCAGGGCGCAGCGCCGGGTTCGGCGTTCGCGCCTCGCCGGCTGGCAGTGGGATCACCGGCACCTGGCGAAGGGAGCCAGGGTGCCGCTCGCCATCGCCAAGTACGACCGGACGAACCTGCTGATGGTCGTCCGCCTCGCGCCCGGGCGCAGTAGGGGCACAGCGGCAGGCATCGACATCTGGTATCACGTCGGCAGCAACCGCTACCACTTCCGGACGAAACTCGGCTTGATAGTGGTCAACCGCAAGACCTGCCAATAGACGGAGCGACCCCGGCGGGGGCCGTTCGTGCATCGAATCCCAAACCCGCGATTCGCTGGCTGAGGAGTCGGCGCCCGCCACGGTCGTAATCTGGCGGGGTTCCTGAAGAAAATGACAGAACGGTGAGACCAGCGCTGGGACAAAATGATGAGACGCCGCACCTCATCCCAGGTCACAGCCGGGCTGGTGGACAACTCTTTTGAGAACCTACACTGCCATCAGGCGCGGCGCCCGCGTGGCCAGTTGCCGTACACTATCCAGGGTTCAGCCTGCGCTCGTAGCTCAACGGATAGAGCATCTGACTACGGATCAGAAGGCTGGGGGTTCGAGTCCCTCCGAGCGCGCCACACCTGAGCAGGGGCGCAACCTTCCAGCCACGGCTGGGAAACTCGCGCCAGGTGGCACTAATTGCACGAAATTGCACAACGGCCTTCACGACGACGCCTCCGAGCCGTAGATCGCGGCGAGCGCGTCACGCCCTGCAGCGAGATCATCGGGGTTCGCATGCACGTAGGTGGCCATCGTGAACGCGCCGCTGTAATGCCCGGCCCACGCGGCGATCACCGACACCGGCACGCCGGCCTTCTCCATCAGCGAGCACGTCGTGTGACGTGACTCATGCAGCCGGATCCGGCGCACCCCGGCCCGCGTGATCACGCGGCGCCATTCATCGGTGAACCACTCCGGGTGAACCGCGCGGCCGAGCTCGTCAGCGGCCACGTAGCCGCTTGCCTCGTACGCCTCGCCGGCCGCCAGGCGCTCTCGCGCCTGCCGTGCCTTCAGCGCCTTCAGGGCGGCTGCCAGCGCGTCATCGAGCGGCAGCGTGCGCAGGCCGTTGCGTGACTTCGGCTCCACGACACGGACCTCGTAGTTCACGAGCACCCGGGCCTGGCGGACCGTCACCGTTCCGGCCTTCAGGTCGACGTCGCGCCACCGCAGCCCGCACACCTCACCGCGCCTGAGCCCGTACAGCGACAGCCGCCAGCACGCCGCCAGCCGGTCAGCGTCCGCGACCGTCAGGAACGCGCGCACCTCCTCAGCCGTCCACGTCTCCCGCTCGCGCGGTGAATGCGCCGGCGGCTTCACGTACCGGGCAGGGTTCCGGGCGATCTTGCCCTCCTCGACAGCGGACTCGAGCGCGGCCGTCAGCCGGCCCAGCGTCAGCCGCACCGAGCGAGCGGACAGGCCCGTGCCAGCCGCGCCGCCGCGGCGCCGGCCCGATGTCAGCATCCACGTCACGAGCGCCTCGATGTCGGACTTCGTGACCGACTGCAGCCGCCTGGCGCCGAGCCGGTCGCGCACCGGCAGGAAAGCGTCGGCATAGTTCCGCCTGGTCGACGCGCGCAGGTTGCGGGTGACGCCCTCGAGCCAGCCGTCCAGGTGCTCGCCGAGCGTCTCTTGTGACGGCCTGATGTACAGGCCGCGCCCGGCTTCGGTCATGATGCGAGCCATCTCGGCGACCGCATCTGCGCGGCGGTCGAACGTCCGGTATTCCTGAATCCGCTTGCCGTCGGGCCCGCGGCCGGTGTCGACCCGGAACCAATAGCGCTTGCGGCCACCGGGCAACGTCTTCGACCGGACCCTAGGCATCGTCAGTCACCTCGCCCGCCTCCCGCCACGCGGCTTTCACCGCATCGGGTGCGTCCGGGTCGCCTTCCCACCCAGCCCAGTCCTGGCGCCGCACCGGTACATCGTCATTCCAGTAGATCGGGCGGCTGTTGACCTCCGCTACGAGCAGCCGCACGGTCCGCTCGCTGTACGATTCGCCGTCCGGGAGTTCTATCTGCCCGTCCATTGGCTGCGGCTCGAGCAGCGTGCGCACGGTGACATCGAGCGACAGGGCCAAGCCGACCAGCTCCACCGCCGTCACGCTCCGCTTGCCTTGCTCGACGTTGGCCACAGTCTGCTGCTTCCATGCGCTGAATCCGATGCTCCTCATGCGCTTGGCGAGGGATGTCTGGCTCCGCTGCAGCCGGCCGCGGGCCGCGCTGATGTTCCGGCCGACCACTTTGCCGTACGGCTGCGGCGCCTCGAAGGGCTGATGCTGCGGCACACCCCTGTTGTACACGCCTAGCGTGTTAAAACGCAACGTCTGACGTTGAATTCCCACCAAGGAATGTTGCGCTCGCCGAGTCTCACGCCCTAAGGTCTAAGTTGAACATCCTGATTGCAGGATCTACACCAGGAGCGTGTAGTGACCCTAAAAGAGCTGTTCGCTGAACGTGGCAACCCACCCCTGGACGCGCTGGCGCTTCTGGCCGGGACGGACAAGGGAACCATTTCAAGGGTCTCCAATGGAAGGCAGCGAGCCCGCCCGGAGACGGTCGTACGGCTGGCCAGGGCACTCGGCGTCAGCGCCCGGCGGATGCAGGCGCTATGCGACGCCTCCTACGCCACCGCCCATCCTGATGAGCGGGTGCCGGCGTGAACGGCCGTGGCGTGAGCCTCCGCGAGGTCCGGACCTGGCCCGCGACCGTCGACGTGCCCGATGGCGCCCGGGCGCTCGGATACGGCCGGACAACCCTGTACGAGGCCATCCGCCGTGGCCAGTCACCGGTCAAGACGATCTCCGTCGGCCACCGGATAAAGATCCTGACTTCGGACCTGATCCGGGTGCTCGAGGGCGGCGGGGATGACGCGGCAACGTAGACGAGCCCGACCACCAGGGCCGGGCCCGCGCCACCTTCACCTCGCCGCCGCTCCCGCCGTGGAGCAAGCCGCATTCACACGATACGCGTTCGGGCCGCCGAGCAGCTACGGGCTCACCGACTCCGAGTTGCGCAGCCATCAGCGTTACCTCGTCACCCGGTGGGGAGTGCAGCGCTGGGAGCTGCTCGTCATGCACGGCCGTGCGGCATGACCGCGGCCGACCTCGCCCGCCGAGGTTTCTTCGTGTTCCCGTGCCTGCCAGGCGACAAGCGCCCGGCGGTCGACAAATGGGAACAGCGCGCATGCGGCGATCCTGACCGGGTGGCCCGGTACTGGCCGAGCCCGCGGCACAACATCGGCATCGCGTGCGGACCGTCCGGCCTGGTCGTGATCGACCTGGACACGCACGGCACGCTCCCGGATGACTGGAAACTCCCGGGCATCGTCAACGGCCTTGACGTGCTCGCCCAGCTCGCCGAGTGGGCCTGCCAGCCGTGGCCGTCGACCTACACCGTCTCTACGCCGAGCGGCGGCTGGCATTGCTACTACCGCGGCCCAGCCGGCCAGGAGATCCGCAACAGCGCGGGGAAACTCGGCCCGCTCATCGACGTGAGGAGCGCCGGCGGGTACGTGATCGCCGTCGGGTCCGAAGTTGGCGGCAAGCCGTACGAGCTGCTCGACGACCGGCCGCCCGTGCCGTTGCCTGCCTGGCTATGCAGCATGCTCGCCGAGCGGACCGAGCCGCGGCGAAACGTCACGCGCCCATCGGCCGCCCCTGCCGATGCACGGCTCCGCGGCCTCGCCAGCACGGTGCGCGCCGGCCAGCCCGGCGACCGCACCGGCCCGCTCGTGTGGGCCGCGCACAGGCTCGCCGAGATGATCGACGCCGGCGAGGCAACCGCCGATGACGGCGAGCACCTGATCCACGCGGCCGTCGACGCCGGGATCCGGGGCGGCGAGCACTACGCCCGCCAGCAAGTCACCAATGTCCTGAGGAACGCCCGGTGAGCCGTACACCTAGTCCCGCTGAAGCACGCGCTGCCGCTGCCGCTGCCGGCGATGCATGGGAACAGCCTGTTCCGCTTGGCGCGCAGTCCCGGCTGCCCGAGTTCCCGGTAGACGCGTTTCCTGGCTGGCTCGCCGATGAGGTCCGCGAGGTCGCCCGGTTCACCCAGACCCCGGGTGACCTCGGCGCCTCCGTGGCCCTTGCTGTCCTGGGAACTGCGGCTGGCGGCCGCGCGGTAGTTGAAGTGCGCGGCTCATGGCGCGAGCCCGTGAACCTGTTCACCGTCGTGGCCCTGCCGTCTGGCGTGCGGAAATCGGCGGTCTTCGCCGAGCTGACCTCCCCGTTGCTGGATACGGAGGCCAGCATGGTCGCCGCCAGCCAGGCGGGGATCCTGGAGGCACAAACACAGCAGAAGATCGCTCACCGCGATGCGGAAAAGGCTGCGCTGGCGGCAGCCGGGCTCAATGATGCTGAGGCGGCGAAGAGGGCCACCAGCGAAGCGATCGCTAAAGCTCAGCTCGCCGAGGCGATCACGATCCCCGTCATGCCCCGCCTGGTCGCAGATGACATCACCCCTGAGGCGGCTTCATCCCTGCTCGCCGAGCAGGGCGGGCGCCTGGCGGTGCTGTCCGCCGAGGGTGGCATCTTCGCCACGCTGGCCGGCCGTTACTCCGCCGGGCAGCCCAACTTCGAGGTCTTCCTCAAGGGCCATTCCGGTGACATGCTCCGGGTGGACCGCAAGGGCCGGCCGCCCGAGTATGTTCCGCGGCCAGCGCTCACCCTCGGCCTGTGCGTACAGCCAGAAGTCCTTCGTGACATTGCGGCTCTCCCCGGTTTCCGCGGCCGCGGCCTGCTCGCCCGGATCTTGTACGCGGTGCCTTCCGACATGGTCGGGCGCCGCAAAATCGGCGAGGCGGCCATCCCTGAGGAGATCCGGCAGTCGTACGCCTCGTCAGTGCAGGCGCTGACTCGCAGCCTGGCCGAGTGGACCGATCCGGCCGTGCTCATGCTCACCCCGGCCGCCGCGGAACTGCTGCTCGACGCTGAGCGCGCCATCGAGCCGAGACTTGACCGGGACATCGGAGATCTCGCCCGGATCGTTGACTGGGGATCCAAGCAGATCGGCGGGGTGGCGCGCATAGCAGGATTGCTGCACCTTGCCGCGCACCTGCGAGACGGGTGGGGGCTCCCGATCACCGAGGACACGATGCGCGCCGCGCTCGGCATCGGCGATTACTACATCGCTCACGCGCTCGCGGCCTTCGACCACATGGGCACCGACCTGCCGCTTGCCGGAGCCCGCATCCTCTACCGCTGGCTGGAGCGCACCCGGCCTGGGCGGTTCACCAAGCGCGAGGCCCACATGGGCACCTCCCGCGCCCAGTTCCCCAAGGTCGGCGATCTCGACGCGCCGCTTGAACTGCTGGAGCAGCACGGATGGATACGTCGCGTCCCTGAGCCCGAGCGCATCGGCCCCGGCCGCCGGCCGTCACCCGCCTATGAAGTCCATCCAGACCTCGCCACGGAAACCACGCTATCCACGGAAACTGGTTTCCGTGGTTTCCGTGGTTTCCGTGGCACCCCCAGCGAGGAACTAGCGAGCGAGCAACCGCCAGAAGCTCCGCGGCACCGGACCGGCAGGCCTCCGCTGCCCGAGCACAAGCGCGAGGAGATCCTCGCCCTTCGCGCCCGCGGGCTGACCATCCGCCAGGTCGCCGAGCAAGCACATGTCGGAGTCGGGACAGTGCACAAAGTCATCGGGGGGAACCAGTGAGCAACCGCCGGAAGCCCTCAGCGTGGGCCCTATGCGCTGACTGCGGCTCGCCCACCGCCTCGCGCCGCAAGCCAAGCGAGTGGTACATGGTCCGCGACGACGTGTGGGCAGCCGCAGGCATGCCGCCGATGCCCGACCTCTCGCTCGACAGCTTCACGCGCTGGCAGGCGTACATGGACCAGGGCGAGCGGTTCCTGTGCGTCGGCTGCCTTGAGGCCCGGCTCGGCCGCGAGCTGACCGGCGCCGACTTCACCGACGCCGAGGTCAACGAGCCCGGGCCACAGCACACGCCACGGCTCAACGACCGGCTCACCGCAGCCGTCAAGAACGTCCCCGCAACCGGCGGGGCAGCACAACAGGAAGGCACGACATGACCGAGGTATACATCACCGACCCGGCTGAACTAGAGGCCGAAGCGACCCGGCTCGCGTCGCTGCTCAGCGACGAGGAGGTCCTTGCGGATCCGTTCCGTGACCATGACGCATGGGACGCCCTGCTCGCAAAGCTGGGACTGGACGACCGGTACAGGCACCTGGCGAAGTGCCCCGACGACTCAGGTGACATGTGCCTGCATGCCCGCGTGGCCAATGCGGTCGCGCTCCGCTCTCTGCACCTAAGCGGTGATCACGCGCTCTGCGATCACGACTACTGACTAACAGCCGTGCGGCCCGCCCGGGCCTGCGTGACCGGGCGGCCGCCACACAGCGAGGAGTATCGCATGACCGACCAGCACCAGGACGGGCCGGACGACGAGTCCGTGACAAGCTACGTCATCGCCTACGCACGCACCCTCGAGCCCGCAGCCCGGTACTACTTCGCCCGCCAGCTCGGCGGCGCGCTCCGCGAGATCCTCCTCAAGGTCGACGACCCCGTCCTCATCGAGGCCGCGCGCGGCGCGATCGCCGGCAGGACCGGCCAGGTCGCCACCGACGAGCAGGCCGCATTTGCCGCGTCGATCATCCTCGCCGGCGGCGGAGAGCAGATCCGACGGCCCGCCGAGTACGTCATCGCTGCGATCAAACGGGATAAGAACCCGCACCGATTCCTGCCCGCGCACGGCGGCGGCGAGTCCGATACCCGGGCCTGGCTCCTGGGAGCGTGAGGCAGAGCGCCATGACTCGCAAGGAAACTTGCCACGAATCCGCTGGCAAGGTAACTTGGCTGCGTGTGCAGACCCACATCGCGGACAGCGCCCGCAAGCACGGCATCACCGATGAGGACATGCTGCACGCTTACCGCAACCCGACGCGAGTCGAGTATTACGACGACGGGTTCACGATGATCAGAGGCGCGGCCTGGGCCGGAAACCCGCTCGAGGTCGGTTTCATCGAAGCCGACGACGGAATCGTCATCATCCACGCCGACCGGGACCGGCGCCAGGAAAGGGGCAGGTGATCACGATGCCGCGAACGGTAGCGGAGATCCTCGCGCACGCTGACGAGCTGGCGCGCCGGTTCGAAGACGGGAACCTCGGCACCGGCCGCGAGGTCGACGGAGCATCGCTTCGCGCCGTGCGGGTGGCCTTCGAGCAGAAGGCGCGAGCTGAGCGGGACCTGGCCGACGTCGTGACCGTGGCGCGCGCCGAGGGCCATAGCTGGGCCGCCATCGGTGCGATGCTCGGAACATCAGGCGAGGCGGCACGGCAACGGTACGGCAGCACCGGCCGGCGCCAGCCGAACCGCCGGCGTAGCGCATGAATGAGCTACCCGGCCGTGACTGCGAGAAATACCGTAAACGCGAGGCTAAGCAACGCTCCTAGCTGCGCCAATAGCGCGACAAGCAAGAACCAGGCCTTCGTGTTGTTGCGGCGCCTTAGCGTGACGATGGTTGTCACATTGGTCCCGACAACGCTGCTCAGGGCTACCGCATCTGAATCGGCCAGATGCGCCCGCATCAGTTCCGCGAGGGTCTCCCTGTCTGCCACCTCGTACTTGAAGTTGAAGGTGACGAGGATGCCGAAGGACGTCGCCACGACGAAGAAACCCAACGTCACCAGAAGCGGAATGTGGGCATCCTCCGGCAGCACGAAGCCCTTGCTGTCGATCACGAGTGCCCCAACCGCCGCCAGCAGCGCCGCCAGAGCGCCGGATGTCGTGACCACCGCCTGGCCGCGGCCGTCGAGGGTCTCTCGCCGCGCCCGCTCAGCCTTCAGTTCTTGCTCAACGAAGGACGCGTATCTCTCGCTGCCGTCGCTCACCTAACGACGGAGATCCTTCGGGTCCGGATCGCGGAGCCGGCGCAGGAACTCCTCCTTGCTTTCGCCGGAGCTGCGAATGGATTCCGTCTTCATCCAGTTCAAGTCTGCCGACGGCTGCACGCTCTCATTGCTCGCAGCTGGCTCGGCGCCCTCGTTGCTTGCTGCTGGCTGCGCCTGCTGGCTGCTTGCCTCAGGCTGCGCCTTCTCGTCGCCGCTACTCGTCACTACAGCCTCCCTCATCTGGCGCGATCGCAAAGAACTCATGGTCTCAGATGGGGGCGCATGATGGTGGCGTGACGATCACGGCCACGCTCCCGCGCTGCGTCATCCGCGGCTGCGCCTGGCGGTTCACCGACCACGGACCCGACCGGCTCTGCGCCGAACACGGCAGAGACGGCCTCGTGTCCCACACCGCCGACCGCATCGCCGCCCTGATGACCGCACCAGGCGACGACGAAACCGCAGCCCACAGGCCTGAGCCGGATTTAGGATCCCAAACCACCCCACCACGACCCCGGCGTCTTCCCCGATTTATTTACGGCGTCTTTTTTCCAAGGCTTGGCGGTCCGCCCGGCGGGTTTCCGGTCACGCTGCGTGACATTCCGGCTGGTTGTGTCCCGGGACATGTTGCGCTACCGGCGTTCCCCCAGGTCAGCGGCATGTCGCGTAACACGAATTTTGCGGGGAGAGAAACGGGAAGACCCGGCAGTCCTGACCAGGCAAAACGCAATCGCAAACCGCCCTGGGCCTCGCGCGAGGGTTCAGCGGGGGTGAACGTCTGGCTGCGGAGTCCCGTGGCCTTCACGCCCGATCGCCGATCGGCCTCGGCCCTAGTTCTGCTTCGGATACACACGCGTCAAGACCCGGCAGTCTCCCGGCGTGCAACGCCGATCGGGATCTAGGCCTCAGGCTCCCCCCTCGGGCCGGGGAGAGTTTTTTAGAAGACCCGGCAGTCGCGTGGCCGCCAGGCGCGATCGTGGATCCGCGCTCGGCGCTTTTACCAGCGGCGTGAGGTGGTGAAGGGCTGGCTGGCGGTCCGGCGGCGGAGGCGCCTGCGGCGGGCTGACCGGTTGCCCGCGGACCGGTTGCACGTGGCGTGTTCGGGCCCGGTCCAGCCGGTTCGGTCTGGTGTGTGGCCGAGGTCCCATGGTGTGCCGGGGATTATCCAGCGTGCCGGCATGAGGCAGATGGCGGCGTGGCAGATGGCCCGGCCGGCGTCGACTTCGGGCCGCCATCGTTCGCGTTCCTGCTGGTGCGCGTATCCGTAGCCGCGTTGCGGTGTGGTGCCCTGCTGCCTGGTCACACCTTGGATTGTGCCGCTCATTTCCGTATGGCGATACGGGAAGTGGCTAGGCTTGGTGGTGTCGACGACGGCCGCCGGGCCGTTCCTCCTTCGCGCGGCCCGGGGGCTGACAGCGGAGGAGCGTGCACATGAGCGAGCCAGACCAGTGGCCGCCGGCCGGCCTGGCGGAGAAGCTGGATCAGTCCAGCCTGCACCAGGAGTGGCCGGGAGATGAGCTGGAACCCGCGCTGGGCCCGGAAGGCGTGACGCAGCTCACCCCGGCGCCGACCGCGCAGGAGGTCAGCCCGGCCGTGCTCAGGGTCAGGTACGGCGCGGCCGCGGCGCAGGGCGGCCGTGGTGACGGTGATCCGGGTTCGCCGTGAGCGTGGCCGCTGACCGCGCCCTTTATGGCCTGACCTACTGGCAGCGGGCCGGGGATCAGGCGAGGATGCGTGAGCTTGCGGCCGTTCTGGATCCGGATGTCCGCGCCGAAGCGGCCGGCCTGCTGCATGACGTGAGGGAGACGCTATTCGAGCTGCCTGAGGCCGAATTGACGGCCCGGATGCTCGGTTTGGCGGGGAAATCGAGGAGATTGCCGATGAATGAGCCGCAGGAGATCACGACGATCCTGCCCGGCGGGTACGGCGCGCCGCCGGTCATAGTCCGGGACCATGGCGCGTGGGTGGAGCAGGTGGCGGCGGAGAAACGCGCGAAGGCCGACGCGGAGATCAAGGCCGCCGTTGACGCGATCGCGCGGGCGGAGACCAAGCGCGCGCTGGCGCCGCGGCCGCCGCTGGTCCCGGCCGATCCTGTTGAGCGGATGCACGCCGAATGGAAGCGCCAGGCATGGCTGGACGAGGCCGCCGCGTTGCGGGACGTGCCCCGCAGGCAAGCCGAGCTCGAGGCGTGGGCTGCGAAAGTTCAGCTTGAGCGGCAGCTGGAGCCGCCCGCGCAGCGGCCCGGCGCCGACGAGATACGCCGGGCGCGGGACAACGAGTATTCGTTCGGGCTGAAGGCGGCGATGGCGCGGGCGACCGAATGCGGTCACCGGTCGTGCATGCCGGGGAACTGCGTGTACGGGTGAGCGTGCGTCCCGGGCGTGAACGTCACCTGCCGGCACGGTTTTCGCTCATGGCCTGCCGGAGGCCGAAGGTAAATGAGGGGCGCCCCTTTCCACCCCGGTGATCTTGCCTGCGCCAGGGGACGCATAGGGGACGGCGGCATGGTCCGTGGCTGCGGGATCGTGCCGCCGTCCCGCGCGTAATCACGGGCCGCTGATCTCGGCGAGCATCTCCTCGCAGGCCGTGATCGTGTCCTGCAGCAGCTGGGCGAGCTTCGCCTCCTGGATTGGTGCGAGGCCGCCGTAGGGCTCGGCCTGCAGCAGGTTCAGCGCCTTGCGCAGCCCCTTGTACGCGTAGCCGTCCGGGTGCCAGGGGGAGCGCTGCGGCCGGCCGGGCCGGCCGGTCACGGCGTCGCGGTCGTACACCTTGCCGTCCTGGCCGACGATCACCACCGGCGCGTCGTCGTCATCCTCGGTCTTCGCCAGCCACTGGCTAACCGCCGGCCGGCTCACGCCGAACAGTTTTGCGATCGTGGCCTGGCTCCAGCGGCGCTCTCGCTGCAGCCGCCGGGCGAGGGCGGCCTTGTCCTCGACGCTGAGGTGACGCCGCCGCACGTTCAGCTGCACAGCCCACTCGAGCGCGTTGCCGGCGTTGGCCTGCTCGATCACGCGCACGTCGGCGGCGTCGATCCAGGTGCGGCCGGCTCCGCGCATGGCCTTGAGCCGCTGGTGGCCGTCGAGGAGGATCCCATCGGCGGAGACCGACACGGGGTCGGCCAGCGGGCCCTTGCCGATCGCCTTGCCGAGCGCGGTTATCTCATCCTCGCCGAGGTCGGGGAGCGGCTGGACGCCGCTGTTAAGCAGGTTGTCGATGTTGTAACGCGCCGGGGCGGTCATGATCACTCCTTATTGGTAAGTACCTGGTAAGTAGCTTACCACCTACTTACCACTAGGGCGACGGCTTCTCTCCTTCACGATCGCGGGCCTGCCGGCTGCCCGCTCGAGCGGCAGCACGGTCACGCTGTCGACTCTCGTGAGCGGCCGCTGGTTCAGCACACGGTCAGGCGCCGGCGCCGGATAGGGCAGCGGCCGGCGGCTCAGTTTCTGGACCCGCCACGTGACCACCCCGGCCACGGCAAGCACGACCAGGCCGGCGAGGATGCCGAGCACCCAGGCCAGGATGTGCACGGCCGCGCCGAGCGCACCCGAACCGACCGCGGCGGCCGCGCAGATCCCGCCTGTCCACGCCAGCGCCGTCTTGGCCTTGCCTGTCGCCCTGTCAAACGCCCCGGCCCGCGGCTGCGGAACCCCGTTCTGGTAGCTGCGGATCGCGTCGGCGGCGACCCTCGCGTCATGTTCCCGCTGCGCCTTCCTGCGCGCGGCACGGCCCATGACCGCGGGCGTCACCTTGCACTGCTCACACATCGTGTCGTCCTTCCTGCCGATCTCGATCCCGAGCCGGTACATCCAGCCCGGGCTTATCCGCTCCCATGTCCCGGGGGCGCCGCTGCACGTGCACCATGACCAGGAGCGGCCTGGCCACGGTGCGCTGGCCCGGCACGCCGGGCATGCGTGTCTCATCTGGGTTCCTTTCTTCTGAGCAGGGCGCGGTGGACTGTCCGCGCGCCGAACCTGATGCGGGCGCCTGACCCGCCGCATCGCCTGCAGTTGCCGAACCGCTTGCGGTTCGACCCGATGTTGGTCTTGGAGCCCTTGCACCGCCTGCACGGCGCGAACGGCCACAGCCAGGCGCGTACCAGCCAGACGGCGGCGAGCACGGCCAGGGCGCCGATGACGACCAGGACGTTGACGTGATGGCGGGTAGCGGTAGCGGCCAGCAGGATGCCCGGAGGCGCGCAGGCCCGCGATACGGCCGCGCGGCCGATGTGCCCGCTACCCGCTACCGGCCTGGCCAGGGCAGCCAGGCGGGTAGAGGCGGTCGCGCGGTGACCATGTCCGTGCAGGTCAGCGGCGGTCGCGTGAACGAAGCCCGGTAGCGGCTCAGTCATGTCCGCTGCGCCGCCTCGACGTCGCGGCGGCGGCAGCCCTTGAGATTCACGCCGCCGGCTTTGACGTCGGCCGAGGGCACGCCGAGTGACCGGCACTGAGCCGACACCGCGTCCCCGGTCGCGTCCGCCCACCGGTCCGGGAACTGGCGTGCGAGCCGTTCCGCGATGACCGGCCAGTGCAGGCCGGGATCGCCTGCGAACACCGCGAGGACGTCGGCCAGGACGTCACGCGCCCCGGGCGGCTGCTCGCCGAGCGCCATCCCGGACAGGGTCCCGGCCCGTTCGCGCAGCGCCCTGGCCGCGGTGAGGATCCGCTCGGCGTCCTGCCCGTCAGCGAGGTAGGTCCGCACCGTGGGGGAGGCGTCGGTGGCGCCGCGGAGGATGCCGACGCCCTTGTACTGAGGCAGCAGCGTGGACGTGTCGAGGCCCTCGGAGTACGCGCCGGCGCCGAGGCACAGCTCGGACACCTGCCAGCTGGAGGTGCGTAGCCCGAACCTGACCGCGAAGTTGTCGCGGAACGACGTGAACTGCTGGGCGACCTGGCCGGCGCCGACGCCGGACGGCCGTTGCGTGGCGCCGACCAGGATGATCCCGGCGCCGGGCGCGACCTTGATGAGGTAGGTGAGCAGCGAGGCGACTTCCTTGCTGGCGTCGCCCAGGTCGTAGACCTCCTGGAACTCGTCCATGATGAGCACCCGCGCGGGCATGGCGAACCGCGGGTCACGGGCGATTTCGCGGGTGAGCTTGCCTTCCGGGCAGATGCTGGCCGGCAGGTCGCTGAGCCTGTGGTAGCGGTCCTGCACGTCGGCCTTGAGCCCTTCGAGGGTGTCGCCGAAGATCTGCAGCGGCAGGCCCTCGCGGGCCGGCGTGAGCCCGAACGCGTACCGGTCGGCGACCAGCGCGAACTTCCGCCAGTCCGGTGAGCCCTTGAAGTCGAACACGTCGAGGCGCACGTGCGGGTCAAGCGCGGCGTACAGGCCGAGCAGCCTGGCCGAGAACGTTTTGCCTGCCCGGGGCAGCGCCGAGACGAGCACGCTGTGCCACATCAGCAGGACGGTGACGAGCTGGCCGCGTTCGTCGAGGCCTATCGGCGCCGGCCGCCAGATGTCGGTAGGCCGGCAGGCGAGCAGCGGGGTCCGGCCGACCGGGACGGCGAGCGGGTCCCGGTCGGCGACCCACAGCGTGTGGCGGCGGTGCGACGTCGGATCCCTGCGGATGAACACCTGGGATTCGGTGACGTCGAGGCCGGAGGCGATCGCGGCCTTGGCTTTCACGGCGTCGTCGAGGCCCTTGCCGTAGGGCAGGTCGACCAGGACGCGGGAGCCGTCGCCGTCGCGGGCCATCGGCGATCCGAAGGTGACTTGCTGGCCTGGCTTGTCAGGGTGGCCGAGGCCGGCCGCGTAGTAGGCGCGGAGCACGATGTCGGCGGACAGCTTGCGGAACCGCGGCGTGATCACGGCCTGGCCGATGATGCGCCGGCCGGCTGGCCGCCCCGCGGCGGCGAGCAAGGGCAGCACGGCCGTGGCGGTGATCGCCTGGACCCACCACGGCGCGGCCTTGACGAGAAGCACGACGGCGACCACGATCGTGGTCGCCTCGATGCCGAGGACGATGCCGCGGACCTTGCGGGTCTGCTTGGCTTCGTTGTGAAGCTTGATCCATTCCTTCGCGTCCCCGGCCGCGGCGGCCCTTGACCGGAGCTCGTGCTGCTCGAGCGCCCACCACCACCGCAGCTGCCGGCCGGCCAGCAGGAACAACCCGGCCACGGCCCACCCGAGCGAGGCCAGCAGGTACTTCGGCGACCGGAACCCGTGATACCTGGCCTTGTGCCATTGCCGGCCGGCATGATGGGCCGCGGCCGCGCGGACACCCGCAACTGTCTTGAGATGGGCAGGGATGACCGGCAACCGGGTCTCACCTTCGGCCGGGTAACTTCCCCCAGATCTGGGGGAGTTTGGCGGGTCGACGGGAACGACCTCGGCGGGCGGCCCGGTGTCGAGCTCGATCTCGTAGGAGACTTCGGCCGCGCGCAATTGCACGACCTTGCCGCTCTCGGGGAGTGTCTCTGCCATCCTGGTGTCCTTCCTGTGACAGGGGAGATCCGGCCGGGGCGTCCGTAGGGCTACGGGTGAGCGCCCCGGCCGGGGCTATTTACGTGCTCGATGGCTCGTGACCATTGAGTTCGGCGAGCACTGACTGGCGCACTCTGGTCGCGGCCGCGCGGGTCAGCCCGAACCGTGCCTGCAGCTGACGCTGGCTGATCGGATTCGACGCGGCCGCCGACGCGGCCAGCGCGGCCCGTGCCGCGGTTTCGGCGTCCTGGGCAACCTGGGCCAGGACGGGCGCGGCTGGGGGGATACCGGCGCCCGCCCTGGCGTCTTGGTGGCGCGCCGCGACGACGCGCTTGAGCACGCCGAGCCCGACCGCCAGTGCGGCCGCGGAGGCGAGCGGCGGCACAGCTGCTGTGATGCGCGAGGCGAGATCATGGGATGCGACGTGGCCGACGTTCCCGGCCACGCTCACGGCCAGGCCGGCCAGCGTCACCAGCCAGGCACCCGCGCGTGACCGGACGTCCCACCGGTCGGCCAGGGCGACGAACAGGGCCAGCTCGCCGACCGCGATGAACACGTCGACCTGCAGCGGCCACGCATAAGCCCAGGCGCCGCGCAGGCTGTGCCGCAGCGCCCACTCATACAGGCCGCGGTACGACTCGGCGAACGACACGAGGGATGCGGCGCCCACCAGGGCGGCGATCGCGGCCAGGGCGATGGTGCGGGGAGTGCGCAGGATCATGACTCGTCCTCCTTGCGGCGGATCCGCTCGAGCAGCTCGCCCGCGCTGCGCATCGCCTCGTCATCGAACGCGCGGGCCTGGCCGACCAGCGCGCTGCGGAGCGTATGAGCGGTGCGGGCCATGGCGTCGATTGCTTCGACCGCCTCCGTGAGCGCTCGGCGGCGCTCCGCGCCCTCGATGCTGCCGTCCTGCCACGTGGCGACATACACGGCGATGTCCTCGGCGCGGTCACGGATCCGCACGGTCGCGCGGTAGTCGCGCTCCTGGTCTTCGGTGAGCCCGTTCATGCCGCACGCCTCCTCTGGCGCAGCATCACCCGGCGCTCCTCCGCTGTCGTGCCGCCGAAGATCCCCGAGTCGGCGCCGATCAGGAACGCGAAGTTCAGGCACTCCGCGGTGACAGGGCAGGCCGCGCAGACCCGCTTGGCGGCCCGGGAGATTTCGTGGTGGCCTTTTTCGGGGAAGAACAACTCCGGGTCAACCTCGGCGCACAGCGCGAAATCCATCCACAGCGGCGGCCTGCGGCGCGGCGATGGTGCCGGGGCAGGCTGGCCGAGTGTCACCACCTGGTGGTAGTGGCCACGGCACCAGCCGTGCCCGTGGACGGGACTGGTACAGCCGGGCGCGGCGCATTGCCGGCGGCTGGTCTGGTTGGATGCGGGGATGGTCATCTGTCCTCCTCGGGGACTGGTGATCTAGGGCCGCCGCGTGTTTGGGCACGCGGCGGCCCGCCTTACGGGGCGGGAATTGCACGCGAGTTGCACAGACTGGCTGGCACAGGTGGGACTGCACGGCATTAGCCGGGGAACAATGGGGCGCTGACCAGCACAGGGAAGCGCCATCCGTACAGGACGGCATTGGCGGGACGGGAGGTGCGAGACTACGGATCAGAAGGTTGGGGGTTCGAGTCCCTCCGAGCGCGCAGAGTACGTTCTACCAGCGGGAACACGGCAGGAACGTCGGCAAGCCGGTTAGCATGCCGCAGCTAAACCGTCTAACGGACCCGTTCACCGCCGCCTGCCACGGCTTTCCGGCCCGGTATCGGCATAACCATGGTGTCGGGGTAATGCGGAACACATGTCCGCCAGCTGATGCGCGACACGGTCCGGCACAACCTAGGCAGCCCATTGTCCGCCGCCGAGCGCGCTGTCATGCATGAGGAGGGGTCGTCAGTAGAGGGTGCCTTCGTCGCCGCCGATCGGAGGCTCACCGGGTGGCGACCATGAGCGCGATGACGCCGAAGTTCATCCGGATGAGTGTCGGGCCTGCTCCAGGTTCGACTGGTGGGGGCCGGAGAGCCAGTCTTGACCCAGACGCGCGTCGACCGGTTCCTCTCCTCGCCGCAGCGCGTCGATGTAGGCATGATCGGCGGCAAGGCGGGCCGCCACCTGAGGACCCTCGGCAACGCCCCCGTGGCCGGGGACCAGGACATCGACGTGCCGGGCAGCCTCATCGAGCCGGTCGAGTGCCGTCTCATAGGCGCCCACCTGATCGGGGCGGCGAGGGTCGAGGAGCGGGATCAGGACGTCGGAGAGCATGTCGCCGGCGAGCAGGACGCCACGGTCCGCGAGGAGGACCGCGGCGTGGCCGATGGCGTGCGCCTGATGCTCGAC
>Ga0070707_100002044_pt1 | contig 19321 bp, 16 predicted proteins | sample KBSK5502metaG_FD_65468 | JGI IMG/M metagenome (GOLD analysis project Ga0070707, IMG submission 65468) | Corn, switchgrass and miscanthus rhizosphere microbial communities from Kellogg Biological Station, Michigan, USA - KBS K5-50-2 metaG | ecosystem: Host-associated > Plants > Roots >... | reverse complement strand
ACCCCGTCTGCGGCGCTTCGGAGGCTTCGCGCCTTTTTATTAATGCCGCAGCCACCCCTCCTTTTCAAGGAGGGGAATGTGTCCGCACTGAAACAGTCTGTCAATTCATTCACAGGTTCTGACGCCCTGGGCTAGAGTCTGGTCGCCGCTTCGCGGCTAAATAAGTCTCTGAATAACTTTTCATAGGCGTCGGTCACGGCATCCCATGAATAGTGGGCCTTTGCGCGTTCCAGCGCCTTTGTTCGCAAACGCTGGACCAGCGCGCCATCTTCAAGTGTGCGTTCGATTTCGTGCGCCAGGCCGGCGGCGTCATTGAAAAATAATCCGCAGTCGCCGAGCACTTCGCGATTTTCCGGCGTGTCCTTCGCAATGACGCAATTGCTCGCGCCCATCGCCTCGATCAGCGCCGGATGCGTTCCACCGACTTCCGTCGCCTGGATGTAGGCGAATGCGTGGGACTGAAGCTCGCGATAGCCGATGCCGTAGATGGCGCCGGCAAAACGAACTCGTGAATCGCGGGTGGACTTGAGCCGATTGATGTATGCGCGGGCGTATGGCGCATCACCGACAATCAGAAGTTTCTTTTGCGTTGGAAGCTTCTCGAACGCCTCGATCACCATGTGCGCATTGTTCTCAGGCTCGAGGCGGCTCACGTACAGGAAATACTCCTGCGATTGAACTCCGAGTTGACTCAGCGCCGTTGTTGTCTCCAGCCGCTCGCAATGCGCACCGTAGGCGATCGTGACGGATGGCTTGCGATATTTTTTCAGATAGTAATCGCGAATGACGTTGGCGTCCGTGACGACGGCATTGGGGATGATCGTCGCCAGGTATTCCGAGAGCCGATAATAAGCGCGCCCCGGCCCTCCCCACTTCTTCCGCAGACGCTCGATGCCGTCGACGTTCAACGCAACAGGTGTTCCCGTGAAACGCGGCACCAGCGCGAAAATCGCATTCGCTGCGTTACACATGAGAATGCAATCAAATCGACGCGGCAGCGCATGAAAGACGGAAAGAAAAGTGTGAGCGATGGTATCCAGGTGTTTCGTCCCGATCGTGGGAAGAATCGTGAGCTTCACGCCTTTGTAAATCCTGTCACGGTATCGAATGTTATTCGACCGGCCATACACGGTCACGTCATGGCCGCGAGAGACGAGGCGTGTCGCGAGCTCCTCCGCGAATGTCTCGAACCCGCCGTAGTTTGCAGGAATGCCGCGGGTTCCAAGGATCGCCAGTTTCATCCCCTCGCGATTATAGACTATGCTGTTTCCGCATGTCCGACCTCCTCGCCCGCTGCCGGCAACAACTTCCCGGCGCGCTGAAGTTCCTTGAAGAAATGGTGATGATGGAATCGCCGAGTTTCGATAAGGGGCTTGTGGATCAGTTCGTGAAATTCGTCGGAGCGCGATTTGGCGCGATCGGTGGCGAAGTGGAACTGGTGCGCGCAGAAAAATTCGGCGATCACCTGATCGCACGATTCAATGGTCGATCCTCCGAACGCGTCCTGTTGCTCGGTCATACCGATACGGTGTGGGCCGCAGGCGAAATCGCAAAACGGCCTTTCACGATCGATGGCGGCCGGGCGCTTGGCCCCGGCGTGTTCGATATGAAAGCCGGAATTCTCCTGGCGTGGATGGCGATCGACGCTCTGCAAAAAACCGCGGGCGGGCTGCCGAAATCACTCTCGGTTCTCCTCGTCAGCGATGAAGAACTGGGAAGCAACTCGTCGCGAGCGCTCACCGAATCTGAAGCCGGACGCTGCCGGGCCGTGCTGGTGCTGGAGCCGTCTCTTCCCGGCGGTGGGTTAAAGACGGCGCGTAAAGGTGTGGGCAGATTCACGGTGAAGGCGATTGGCAGAGCGGCGCATGCCGGCATCGCTCCGGATAAGGGCGTGAATGCCGTCGAAGAAATTTCCCGGCAGATCATCAAGCTTCAAGGAATGACGGATCGAGCGCGCGGCACGACCGTCACTGTGGGCGTCGTGCAAGGCGGAACGCGATCGAATGTGGTGCCGGCTGAAGCCGCAGCGGAGATCGACGTTCGCATTACATCGATTGAAGAAGCGGAACGTGTCGTGAAATTGATCAAAGCGCTCTCACCCGAATTGCCGGACGCGAGGCTGGAGATTCGAGGTTCGATCAATCGGCCTCCAATGGAGCGCACCGCGGAAACCGATCGGCTGTTCCGGCTCGCGCACAAGGCTGCCGCAGGCCTCGGCATCGATTTAAAAGAGGGCTCAACGGGCGGCGCATCCGATGGAAATTTCACATCAGCCCTCGGCATTCCCACGCTGGATGGACTTGGCGCCGTGGGCGGAGGCGCGCATGCTATTGACGAATGGGTGGATATCGAATCGTTGCCTCAGCGCGCCGCTCTTCTTGCCGAATTAATTTCTGAAACATCTGGTCGTGGGCTTTAGCCCGCGCTACAATCAAAAGTTGATTAGGGCTGCACCTTCAGAACTGAAGGTGCATTTTTATTTGCCATGAAGTCGGTCTTTTATGTGGAGGAAGACTTTGTTGCCGGTCTTCTGAAGCAGTATTTTGTCGGTAACGGCAACGGAACTGTTTTTCTGAGACGCTCGGCAAACGGCAACGTTGCCGAACAGGTCGCCGCAGACTCGGTTGATTTCTTCCTCGCTCAGTCGGAAGACACGGAGCGGCTTTCCAAAGTTCTCGACATGGTGCGCCAGAAAGGCCACCGGGTCCCTACACTGGTCCTGACTTCCCAACCCGAACGATTTCCCGAAAAATACAAAGCGTTTGCCCATTTCGTTTCTCTGCCGGAGTTGCTGGAATCAAATTTCCGATGGCATATCCGTCTCGCGAAGACGATGCGCCGCGTGGAAGAGACCAAAGAACATTTTGAAGGCGCGGAGTCCGTGCTGATCCTGCTTCAGGACGATCCCGATCCGGATGCGATCGCGAGCGGACTGGCGCTCCGCCAGGTTCTGGGACGCAACAAGCAGACGGCGCCCCTGGGTTCATTTGGTAAGGTCACCAGACCCGAAAATATCGCGATGGTGAAATTGCTCGAGATCGAAATCGAGAGGATCACGAAATCCGGCCTGAGAAATTTCGATCGTATCGCCGTCGTCGATCTGCAGCCGCCGCATCTGTCGAGTCCTCCGGATGAAATCGATCTCGTCATCGATCATCATCCCGAACAGTTCAATTACAAAAGCCACCTTAAAGACATCCGGCCCGGTTATGGCGCGACTTCGACGATCCTGCTCGAATATCTGCTGTGCACGAACAGCAATATCGGTACGCGGCTCGCGACAGCCATGTTGTACGGCATCAAGAGCGATACGTTTGCGCTTTCCCGCGAGGTCAACGAATGGGACGTCGAGGCCTTCTCCTACCTGTATCCGCTCGCGAATCAAAACTTGATGCGCCGCATCGAAAGGCCCGAATTGCCGCCGGCCGCGCTGGATGCGCTCAGCCTCGCATTGAAGAATCGCCGTGTGATCGACAAGGTCGCATTCGTCAATCTCGGCCGCGTCGAGCGCGACGATCTGATTCCGCAGATGGCGGATTTCAGCTTGTCGTTTGAAGGAATCGAGTGGGCATTCGTCAGCGGCGTCTTCGAATCGAATTACATCATCTCCATTCGTAACGTCGGATACGTCCGATCCGCAGGCCGCGTCCTGAAGGAAGCCTTCGGCGATATCGGCTCCGCCGGCGGCCACGCTTCGATGGCAAAAGCCATCATCCCCATCAACGAATTTCATCGCCGATGGGATATCGATCCCCGCAACATCCGCCAGATGGACCGCAAGGTCCAGCAGGTCTTCCTGAAGGCCTTGCATAGCGCGAAGTAGTCTTTTTTGTGAGAGCTGTTATCCAGCGCGTCTCGAGCGCGCGCGTCATCATCGATGAAAAGGAATACTCGCGCATAGGCAACGGCCTGCTCGTGCTTCTCGGCGTCGAGAAGGAAGACACTGCGGAAGACGCCGAAATGCTGGCCCGCCGGATTGTCGAGTTGCGCATCTTTGAGGACGACGCGGGAAAGATGAACCGGTCAATTGCTGAAGTCGGCGGGCAAATCCTTGCGGTTTCTCAGTTCACACTGCTCGGCGATTGCCGTCGTGGACGGCGGCCGTCATTCGACCCGGCAGCTCCGCCGGACGTGGCTCGTGCGCTATATGAGAAGTTCGTCAGTGAGATCGGTGGCCTTGGGATTCCGGTATCCACCGGCGTGTTTCAGGCGATGATGAACGTCGAACTGACGAATCAGGGACCGGTGACTTTCATTCTCGACAGCCGGAAACGATTCTGACTTGGGTCCGACGGCAGTTGAAGAACGGGTGCGCGGCCAAGCGTTGCGATGTGATCGATAAAGAGACCCGCAGAACCAGGCGTAGCCAGCAGGTAATTCGAAAAGCTCCATCGGCAGAGACGCGCAACAGGATGCAGCGGGCTCACAAGCCATCCTCGAACCGATTCGTCGGCGCGCACCGGCGAAGGCGATGTGTATGCCCACGACGACAGGTTCAACGTTTCCAGAGCTGCGGCAGCATCCTGCGCTGTGCTGATGAGGATCGGATCGTCTTTCATCGTCGCTGAGTACCAGAACGGCTTTGCGGGCGCAGCCACGGGAGGCAGATCCTCGCGCGGAACAGCGAGGGAAGTCACCGCACGGCCCTCCATCAGGCGTCGCATCCGATCGAATCGCGACCATCCCAATTCGTCGGCCGTGTGGGTTTCCGTCAGGCCGCCCATGGTTTCATCCCATCGGCCGCCGAATTTGAGCGCAGACTTCAGTGCAGCACTGAACTCGACGGAACCCGTTGACACGAGTGCCGACAACAACGCGGTGCCGATCACGTGAAAACGCAGCGGCACATCTGAAGCGCGATGGCCGATCCAATCCAACAAAGACGACTGGAACACGAGGTTTTCAACCAATCGCTCAGGAATTCGAAAATAATCGTATGGCTTGTTGAAACGCCGCTTCGTTTCAAGAACTGTGGCCGGCGAAAGATTGCCTTCCTTCAACCATGTATCGCGAACCGCCGCGATCGTTGTATCGAAGTAATGATCGAGATTATGAAGCGTGTGGAAAGTAAAAACGTCCCACCCGGTAATTTTCGCAGCGCAAATCATCCGCTGCCGGATGGAGTGAAGCGCATCGATTTCATTGAGCCAACCCATGGCCAGGCTCTCGGCCGGCATGAAGTTATAGAGCGCGGGAACCATGATAGTCGCAGGCCGGGCCGGTCCGATGCCATTGCTGAATCGATGCAGACGGCGAAGTGCAGATGCCTTCCACTGAAACCCTTTGCGGGAGGGCATTGGCACGGGATAAGTCCGCGTCTTCCAAGCGTGATCCGGTTTGTAGCCGTTGACGAACATAAATTGCACACTCCATCGAGCAATTCGCAATCCACGCTCAAAGTTGACAGGAATGGCGCGTATTGTAATGGAGCCATTACCGTAAAGGAAACATTTTGTTACATCGTTTGAGGCCCTCGCCGAAAGGCCGTCTACAGGGTCCAGAAAGTTGGTAGGCTTTCACGCGTCAAGTTCTTAACAGATTGATAAGAATACATGAAACCACTGGATGACCTCTTTATCGTCGATCTTTCGCGAATCCTTTCCGGACCCGTTTGCACCATGCTCCTCGCAGATATGGGAGCGCAGGTCGTAAAAGTAGAACCCCCGCCTCTGGGTGATGACAGCCGGCAATGGGGACCACCTTTCATTGGCGGCATCAGCACTTACTTTCTCTCGATCAATCGCAATAAAAAGAGCCTCGGTCTCAACCTAAAGATGGATGACGGCCGGCGTGTTCTCTGGAAACTCATTGAACGAGCAGATGTCTTGATCGAAAACTTCAGGCCCGGCGTTCTGGACAAACTCGGTTTTGGATACAACGCGGTAGCGAAAGTGAACCCGCGCACGGTGTACTGTTCGATTTCCGGATTCGGCCACACGGGCCCCTATCGCGACCGGCCCGGATACGATGTGATCGCGCAAGGCGAATCTGGAATGATGGATCTCACGGGGTATCCCGATGGACCACCGGCAAAGCTGGGCGCTTCGCTCGCCGACATTGTTGCGGGTCTCTACGCCTGCAATGGAATTCTTCTGGCACTCCTCGCGCGTCATAAAACCGGCACAGGACAGCACGTCGATGTCAGTCTTTTGGATGGAATGGTGTCGACCCTAACCTACCACGCGCTCATTTATCTCACGACGGGACGCTCGCCGCAGCGCCTTGGCACCCGCCATCCGTCGATCGTTCCGTACGAATGCTTCCAGGCCAAAGACGGCTTCGTGAACATTGCAGTGACGAACCAGAAGCAGTGGGAGAATTTCTGCCGGGCTCTGGGATTCCCGGAGATCGCCGCCGATCCCCGCTTCGAGACGATGAAGGCACGTCTTGCTCACTACGGCGAACTCAGGCCGATGATCGATCACGCGGTATCGAAGATGACCCGGGCGGAGACCATGACGAAAATGTCCGAGGTCGGGATTCCGGCCGGCCCGATCAATACCGTCGGCGAAATCATGGAGGACCCGCAAATTCACGCGCGCGAAATGGTTGTGGAACTGACGCACCCGGAATACGGGCCGCTTCGCGTGCTCGGCATTCCGATCAAATTGTCGGACACGCCGGGCGTCGTCGAGAACGCACCGCCCCAGTTCGGGGAGCATAATCGGGAAGTTTTGTCATATTTGGGATACGGTGAAGGCGACATAGAACACCTCAGGCAAACCGGAGTGGTGGTATCAACACAAAGACACGAAGACACAAAGGGGAGCGAAAAAAAGAGTCGTTGATCGCTCCCCTTTGTGTCTTCGTGTCTTTGTGTTGATACCACGCCCTTGATTTCGCTCCATCCCTTCTCATATTCTTCTCTGTTCTCTTATGGAAACAAAAAGCACCAGTGTGCCAGTGCCGCCTGTAGACGATTTGATTGAAGTCAAGAAGCCCACTTCGCTTCTGATTGCGCAGTTCTTTTTATTTCCCCTGATCATCATCGCCATCTGCATCGGAATATTTCTTCTTTTCGGCTATCTGACGTGGGAGCAAAAGACCGCGCAGGAGTATCTCAATGATGTCCGGACGGGCTCGGAGCTTTGCTGCCGCTGGCAGTCGGCTTATGAGTTATCCAACATCATTGCCTCTCAGAAGGAAAAGCTTCGCAGCACGGATTTCGTCAACGAGCTTGTGAAGGTCTATCAAACCTCTCGTGTCGAGGATCCGCGCGTTCGCCGCTACCTCGCGCTGACGATGGGGCATCTCGGCGATCCTCGAGCAGTTCCTGCTCTGGTCGAGGGTTTGAACGATACCGACATCGACAACCAGATTTACAACATGTGGGCGTTGGGATCGATCGGCGATTCTGCTGCAGTTCCAGACATCGCAAGGAAGCTCGAGGCCCAGGACCCGGCGCTGCGCCGGACTGCGGCATACGTGCTTGGCGCATTGAAGGATCCACGAGCGATTCGCGATTTGAAAATCGCGCTGAATGACTCGAGCGAAGATGTCCGGTGGAACGCTGCAATCGCGCTCGCGCAATTGAACGATGATTCGGGTAGCGATCTTCTGATCAAGCTTCTCGATCGCAGTTATGTCGACAGGCTCGACGGGATGAGCGCCGACCAGAAGAGCCAGCTCGTCATTAATGCTGTTAAATGTTTGGGATTACTGAAATTTCAACCTGCTAAGGATAAAATACTTACGCTTAGCCAGAATGATCCTGATCTGGCCGTGCGCGATGCTTCACTGGAAGCGTTGAAAAAATTTTAAGTCACTAATTTGTAATTATTGGGAGATTCCAATGAGTAAAGAAGACTTAAGAGAACCCGCTCCCGGAACTCCTGCCGCTACGCTACCAAAACCCCCGGCGGCGCCTGCCAAGCCGCCTGCAGCGAAAGCTGCTGCGCCTTCTACAACCAAGCAACAAATGCCGCGCCGTTCGTTTTTTTCGTGGATGACGCTGGCGTGGGTTGCCTTCACAGCCTCGATGCTCGCGTCGTTGACGGCAACGGCGCGATTCATGTTTCCGAACGTCCTTTTTGAACCGCCTCCTACTTTCAAAGCGGGTTTTCCAAACGAAATTCAGATCGGCCAGGTCGACGAACGATTCAAGCAGCGTTTCGCCGTTTGGCTCGTGCGCGCGGCGTTCGATGAGTGGGGAGTGTCAGCGGGCATTTATGCCTTATCGACAGTCTGCACGCACCTGGGCTGCACACCGAACTGGCTTGAAGCCGAACAGAAGTTCAAGTGCCCCTGCCACGGCAGCGGCTATTACAAAACCGGAGTTAATTTCGAGGGACCGACGCCGAGACCGCTGGAACGATATGCAATCTCTCTCGCCGATGATGGACAGATCCTCGTCGACAAGAGCCGGAAGTTCCAGGAGGAAAAAGGTGAGTGGTCGAATCCTGCGGCGTTTTTAAAACTGTAACTTTTTATTGAGGCTGCGCGCTATCGCGCTTGCGCTTCGCGGGTTTCTAAAACATATGGCGAATTTCACAGAACGACTCAAAGAGACTTTCAAGGCTCTGTCGCCTGCGAGAGTCGGCGAATGGATTCAGGAGAGTCAGGTTTATCGATCCGTATTCCGCGTGGGCGTGCCGGATTCGGATCGCAAGCGCATGCTGGTGATGCTCGGCAGCGTGTTTCTTCATCTGCACCCGGTGAAGGTGCGCAAGTCCGGTATCCGCATGCGCTACACGTGGTGTATGGGCGGAATTACGTTCTTCCTCTTCCTCGTGCTGACGTTCACGGGCCTCCTGTTGATGTTCTATTACCGGCCAACACTTGAATACGCCTACGTCGACATCCGAGACCTCCGCGAACAGGTGCCGCTCGGCATCATGCGCGAGATTCATCGATGGGGCGCGCATGCCATGGTCATTGCGGTATGGCTCCACATGTATCGCGTGTTCATGACGGGCTCTTACAAGCCGCCTCGCGAGTTCAACTGGAACGTCGGCGTGATTCTTCTCGTGCTGACGCTGCTGTTGAGCTTCACGGGATATCTGCTTCCCTGGGATCAACTCGCAATCTGGGCAATCACCGTCGGCAGCAACATGGCTCGCGCGACACCATTTGCCGGCCACGAAGGCCCCGGCTCCGCTCTCCTGAAACTGGGCGACATTGCATTCGTGAATAATCAGAGCGATGCGCGATTTGCTCTGCTGGGCGGACGCTTCGTGGGTGAAGCGGCGCTGCTTCGTTTTTACGTTCTTCACTGCGTTGGATTGCCGCTGGTGGCGGGCTTCCTGATGGCCATCCACTTCTGGCGCATCCGGCGTGACGGCGGTATCTCTGGACCACTATAGAGAGAACGAAAAATGTTTATTAAGGAAATCATCAATTTCATCACAGCGCCGTATTGGCTGATCACGGCCGCGGCGATTCTGCTTCTTGTCTCGCTGAGATATCCTCAGAAGTTCTACACGAACAGGTCGGCGGCTATCGTGTTCGCGTTCATGTTCGCGTTCCTGGGCATCAGCATGATCGATCCGAATTTCCGCCTGATCGTGACGAAGCCGGACAATGTCCCGATCGTCGGCATGCTTTTCCTTGTGCCGTTCTTTACCTGGTTCGCACTGCGCGAAGCCGTCAGGAACGATCAGCGCATTGCCGAAGGCAAGCCGCTCGTCGAGCAGGAAGAGACTGCTGAGAAAGTACTGACGTGGCCCGATCTGGTTTACACGGAATTGATCTGCATGGTGGTGCTCACCGTGGTCCTGATCGGATGGTCCATGGCGCTGCAGGCACCGCTCGAAGAACCGGCCAACCCGTCGAGTTCGCCTAACCCATCGAAGGCGCCCTGGTACTTCCTCGGATTGCAGGAAATGCTCGTGTATTTCGATCCGTGGCTCGCGGGCGTCGTGTTTCCCGGACTCATCATCGTGGGTCTGATGGCCATCCCTTACATCGATACGAATCCCAAAGGGAACGGGTATTTCACGCTCAGAGAGCGGCGCTGGGAAATCACGACATTCCTCTTCGGCTTCCTGATCCTGTGGATTCTGCTCGTGATTCTCGGAACGTTTCTCCGGGGGCCGAACTGGAATTTCTTCGGTCCGTATGAATTCTGGGATATTCACAAACTCGAGGCGCTCGTGAATGTGAACCTTTCCGAGTACATCTGGGTCAAGGGGCTGAGAACGGGTTTACCAAAGAACCCTCTCATTCGCGAAATGTTCGGATTCATCGTGGTGCTGGGTTACTTCCTGCTCATACCGCCACTACTCGCGAAGAAATGGTTCAAAGGCTTCTATCAGACACTCGGACCGATTCGGTTCCATGTCATGACGTTCCTTCTGCTGTGCATGACAGCACTGCCTATCAAGATGGTGCTGCGCTGGCTCTTTAACCTGAAGTACATCATCGGAATTCCCGAGTACTTTTTTAACATCTAGCCGTGTGGGGGGACCGACCGGTAGTGAAGAGGCCGCGAAGCGGTGTACCGAAGCAATCCGAGCGGTGGGCCCGACGCTAACAAACGGAGAGAATTGTGAGCAGCGAAACTCCCAATGAGGGCGGCCACAAAAAGCCGCCCATACCGACGCCGGCAAAGAAGATTCCTGCGCTGAATATCGAGAAACGCAACGACCGGCTCTACGAAGTCATTCTCCTCCACAAATGGTTCGCCATCTCCAGCCTGCTGCTGTTCATCATCACAGTCGCAATGGTGATGGTCGACTATTCGCGCGAATGGAAAAAGTATCAGCGTGACTTCGTGCGGCTTCAGATCCAGCGAACACAGCGGGATATCCAGCAGGCTTCGTCTTCCCTGGATCGAACGAAGTTTCAACAATTGCAGCAGCAGCTTCAGCAAACGCGTGGTCAGCAGCAGCAGAACGAGGCGCAGATCGAAAAGATCCAGAAGCAGCTCAGCGATCTCGATGCCAGGTACTACGCGGCCGACGAGAATTACCGTTTTGCGAAAGCCGTCTATGACAGCGAGAAGTACGGGTACGAAGAAGCCGCAGCCTATAAGCAATCGAATGCGCAAAAGCTCGCCGAAAAACTAAAAGAGCGAGAAAAGCAGATGAACGACTACAAGGCGGAGTCGGAGAAACTGACGCTCGATAAGCGCGCCGCCAATGCGGAGCTGGACAAGTACATCGGCCAGCGCACCGCGATTCAGAAAGACATGGAGACGATGTTGACCGATTACAACCGGCTTCAGACTCGCCTGAATACGTTGAATCCCGGCCTGATCGTCACGTCGTTCCGCAATGCTCCGGTCTTTGATTTCATGAACCCGTCGGAGCGCATCAATCAGATCATCGTCAACAACCTGTACAACGATCAGCCATTCAAGGCGATCCCGCGCGTCGACCGCTGCACCACCTGCCATCTGGGCATCGATCAGAAGACTTATCAGGATGCGCCGCAGCCATTCAAGACACACCCCAACCTCGATTTGTATCTCGCTTCGGCGTCGCCGCATCCGATGGAAAACTTCGGCTGCACCACCTGTCACGCGGGACTCGACCGAGCCACAAGCTTCCAGAATTCCGGTCACATGCCGCACAGCGAGGAACAGCGCAAGGAGTGGCAGAAGAAATACGGATGGCACGAACAGGAATTCCTCGAAACGCCAATGCTGCCGACGAACAACATTCAGGCCGGCTGCTACAAGTGTCACAACGCCAGCCCTGAAGTGCCGCAGGCCGCTGTTTTGAACAGCGGACGCGACCTCATCCGCATCTACGGTTGCTTCGGCTGCCATAAACTTCCCGGCTACGAAAACATCCGCAAGGTCGGTCCGGATCTCTCGACCGTTTCCGGAAAACTCACCAAGGAGTGGGTAAGGAAATGGCTCGCGGCTCCGAAAGATTTCAAGTCACAGGCCCGAATGCCGCAGTTCTGGTGGAACTCGAACAACAGCGGCAGTGCAGCATGGGACAAGCGCAATGCGGCGGAGATCAATGCGATCACCGAGTATTTGTGGTCGAAGTCGCAACCGAAGCAGCTGCCGGCGGGACGCACGAACGGCAACGCTGCGGCAGGCAAGCAGATTGTCGAAACCGCCGGGTGCTTCGGCTGTCACGCGATCGGTCCGATCCAGGAAGTCGCCAACCAGAGCCAGATTCGACGCCGCCACGGCTTCAACCTGGAGAACCAGGGAAGCAAGGTCACTCAGTCGTGGATTTACAACTGGGTTAAGGATCCGGCGCAGGTGTGGCCGGATACGAAGATGCCGAGTCTGAGGTTGACCGACGACGAGGCCGCGAATGTTGCCGCTTACCTGTCCTCGCTGAAAAATGCCGACTGGGAACAGAAGCCGCTGCCGGAAATCGATCAGGCCGCGCTCGACAATGTCACGATCGAACTCCTGCGCACGAACTCCACCGACATCGAAGCTCGCGAAAAGCTCAAGGCCATGAATACGGACCAGAAGAACCTGTTCGCGGGCGAACGGCTCATCAGCCGCTATGGGTGCTTCGGTTGCCACAATGTTCCAGGTTTCGAGAAAGCCCAGCCGATCGGAACCGAGCTGACAGAGGCTGGGAGCAAGCTGATCTCGCAGCTTGACTTCGGATTCCTTCCCATCGAGCATTCGCGCCGCGCATGGTACGAGGCGAAGCTGAAGGACCCGCGCATCTTCGACGTCGGACGCGTGAAGAGACCGGAAGAACTTTTGAAGATGCCAAACTTCAAATTCACCGAAAAAGACGTCGACGCCATTTCCGGAGTGCTGGTCAGCATGGTGAAGGATCCTGTCCCGCTGGAAATGCGCGACAAGACGCCGCAAGCCGTTGCCGAGGGCAGACAACTCATTGCCGAAAAGAACTGCCGGGGCTGCCATCTTGTGGAAGGCGCCGGAGGCGATATCCGGCCGACGAAAGAGCAGGCGCAGTGGCCTCCGAACCTGAACACGGAAGGATTCAAGACGCAGCCGCTGTGGTTGCATTCCTTCCTGAAGGACCCGGGCAGCGTGAAGCTGCGCCCGTGGCTCACGGCACGAATGCCGACATTCCATTTCACAGAACAGCAGGCCGCGACCATCGAACGGTACTTCTCAGCGCTGGATAAAGTCGATTATCCGTTCATCTCGACCGACGTCGACACCGACACGCAGAGGCTGCAGGTAGGCGCCGATCTTTTCGCGAAGCTGCAGTGCCAGAGCTGCCATCCAACGAGCAACGTGCTTCCACCGGGCAAAGCGCCGGAGGATCTTGCACCGAACCTTCAACTCGCTCACGAGCGGTTGCGTCCGGATTGGGTGCTGCAATGGGTGAGGGATCCGCAAAAGATCTTTCCGGGAACCCGAATGCCGACATTCTTCCCGCCGAATGACAAGGGCCAGCCCGTTAGCCCGTTCCCGAACATCCTGAATGGTGATGTGACGGCTCAGATCCTGGCCATCCGCGATCATTTGTTCATCACCGTCGGTGGTGGCAAACGCGCGCCACGCAGCGCGCCCGTAACGAAGTAGGACAGCCACAAAAAGCGTAATTCCACGTCGGACGCATAATTACCGAATTAGCCGCAGATGACCCGAGGGCTAATTCGGTAATTATGCGTCCGACGTGGAATTACGCTTTTTTGTGGCTAAAGAAATCTACTGAGATGGGATATATTTATCTGTTGGACATTACTACCGATTACCAACCTTAAACTTGGAGATTCCTGACATGCATAAACGATTTCTTCTGTTCTGCGCCTCTCTCCTCGTCTGCGCGCTGGTTGCTGCCTGTGGCGGTGGCGGCGGCGAAACCAACGCACCACCTCCTGCGGCTGGCGGCGGAGCTGCTGCCGGCGGCGGCGGATTTGACATGTCGAAAGCCAATGCCACGGTGAGCGGAAAAATCAGCTTCGAAGGCACACCTCCTCCGAACGACAAGATTCAGATGTCGGCGGATCCGTACTGCGCTCAACACGCGGCCCAAAATCCGACGACCGAGACCGTGAAAGTCAGTGATGGCGGTTTGGAGAACGTCATCGTTTTCGTCAGTATGGGCGCCCCGGCCGGTCCTTATGCCACGCCGACGGCTGCCGTCCAGATCAACCAGGAAAATTGCCACTACATTCCGCACGTTTTCACGATGATGACGAATCAGCCGCTGGAGGTTAAGAACAGCGACATGACTCTTCACAACATTCACGCGTGGGCGGAGAAGAATCCTCAATTCAACGTCGGTCAACCGGTGAAGGACATGGTCAGCAAGACGAAATTCGGGAATCCGGAAGTACCGCTACCTGTTCGTTGCGACGTCCACAAGTGGATGGGCGCGTTCATCGGCGTGTTCGATCATCCATTCCACACGGTTTCGAAATCCGGTGGAACCTTTGAGCTGAAACTGCCGCCGGGCAACTACGAAATCACGGCGTGGCATGAGAAGTTCGGCAAGAAGACGATGATGGTTATGGTTGCCGACAACGACAAAAAGGAAGTCAATTTCAGTTTCAACGCAAACGACAAAGGCGCAGGCACAGCAGACTAAATGTCTCGTGAAGTGGTAGGCGTTGAGAAGAGCGAAACGGTGGCCCTCCACCGTTTCGCTCTTTTCACAGCCTGCTGTACCGCATTTCTCATCTTCGTCGGTGGACTGGTCACCAGCACGGAATCCGGCCTCAGCGTTCCCGACTGGCCGACCACCTACGGCTGGAACATGTTCACGTTTCCCTTCTCGAAATGGGTGGGCGGGATTTTCTACGAGCATAGCCATCGCATGGTGGCGTCGTTTGTGGGCTTCCTCACCATCATCCTGACGGTCTGGACATGGCTTCGGGAAAAGCGGGCATGGGTTCGATGGCTCAGCGCGGCCGCTCTTGGCGCCGTCATTCTGCAAGGCGTGCTGGGCGGCCTCACGGTTATCTTTCTGCTGCCGGCTCCGATCTCCACCCTCCATGCGTGTCTCGCTCAAACGTTCTTCTGCCTGGCGATCGCTATCGCTGTATTCACGTCGCCGCAGTGGAAGCGTGGATTACCGCTGATCAAGTCGCGCGCCGAGAGTGTTTCCGTGCCGGTCCTCTGCGCCTCGACGACCACAGCGGTCTACTTTCAGTTGATCCTTGGTGCGCTGATGCGCCATACGAACGCAGGTCTGGCGATTCCGGATTTTCCTCTGGCCCTTGGGCATATCATTCCGCCGCTTACTTCGAGTAAAGTCATCATTCATTTTGCTCATCGTCTTGGCGCCGTTATCGTCACTGCCATGATCGTCTGGACATTCAGCCGGATCGCACGGTCCTATTCCGATCATTCGTTACTTTTCAGGCCAGCGCTGGTTATGCTGATCCTTGTCGGCATCCAACTCACCCTGGGCGCGTTGACCGTGTGGACTGCGAAAGCTGTTTTCCCCACGACTGCTCACGTGCTGACGGGCGCCCTGGTCCTGGCAACTTCCTTTTTGTTAACCCTCAGAGCGTACGCCATGGTGATCGAAAGGGAACCGGCGTGCGCGTAGCGCAAGCGCGGCAGCGCGCAGCCTTAATATTAGACCGCGGCTACAGTCGCGCACGCCTCGCGGATTTCTTTGAACTGACGAAACCGCGCATTACGTTTCTCGTGCTCATCACAACGCTGGTGGGCTTTTATATGGGATCGCATGACGGGATGAATCTGCTGCTCCTGTTCCACACGATCCTCGGCACCGGCTTGATCGCAAGCGGCGCAAGCGCTCTCAACCAATATTTTGAGCGTGAGTTGGATGCGCGGATGGTGCGCACTCGCAATCGCCCGCTGCCGGATGGCCGCCTCTCGCCCAATGAGGCGCTGGTCTTCTCCGCAATCATTTCAGCGGCGGGCGTCCTCTACTTGCTCTACTTCGTGAACGCGCTCACGGCTGCTCTCGGAGCCGCAACGCTCGCGGGCTACATTCTGATATACACGCCGCTGAAAACCCGCACCGCGCTCTGCACCCTCATCGGAGCTTTTCCCGGTGCTGCACCGCCGATGATGGGCTGGACTGCAGCTCGCGGCGAACTCGATGTGATCGCGCTCTCACTGTTCGCCATTCTCTTTCTGTGGCAGATGCCGCACTTCTTCGCCATCGCCTGGATCTTCACTGAAGACTACACGCGCGCCGGCTTCTCGATTCATGTCAGCGGCGAAAGGACCGGCCGCCAGATCATTTTTTTTTGCTGCGCTTTGATCCCGGTGAGCGTTCTGCCGACAGTGTTTGGATTGACGGGAATGACTTATCTGGTGGGCGCAATCCTGCTCGGTTTCGTTTATCTGGGCTATGGTTTCGCGGTGGCGCTCTTCCGTTCGAACACGCATGCCCATCGCCTGCTGCGGATTTCGATTTTGTACTTGCCCGCTGTCCTGGTCCTCATGATGCTCGACAAGGTTTAAGTCATCATGAAACGCTTTGCATGGGTCCTTCTCCTCGTTCCTTTACTCGCCGCCTGCAAGCGAGACTCCGATTTGCCGAATTTCTATTCGCTGCCGGATTTCTCACTGACCGATCAAACAGGAAAGACCACCACACTTCACGATCTGGCTGGGAGAGTCTGGGTTGCGGATTTCATCTTCACGAATTGTGGTGGAACGTGTCCGCTGATGACCGACAAGATGCGCAAGCTGGCGGACGCGCTTCCGGCAGAAGTTCATCTCGTCTCGTTCACGGTGGATCCCACACGCGATACCCCGAAAGTTCTCGCAGCTTATGCCGAGGAACACGGAGCGAGCCGCGATCGATGGCTTTTCCTTACCGGCGAGAAGCAGGCCATGTACGACATCTGCGTTACCGGCTTCAAGCTTCCGCTCGATACGGAAGGCGGAACTCCCGCCGAACCCATCGCTCACAGCACACGCTTTGTTCTCGTGGATAAGCACGGCGACATTCGCGGCTACTACAGCGGCACCGAAGAAGACGAACTCCGGCGGCTCTCAGCAGACGCGAAGAAGCTTTCATGATCGGCATCTCGGATCTGCCCACACTCAATGCGGCTTTGAATGCGACCTCGGCGATCCTGATTGGTTCAGGCTTCTATTTCATCAAGCAGAAAAATATTCCCGCGCACAAAGCCTGTATGGTGGGCGCCCTTGGTGTGTCGACGCTGTTCCTGGTGTCGTACCTTCTTTATCACTACAACGTCGGAAGCGTGCGACTCACGAAGCAGGGATGGATTCGCGATGTGTATTTCCCGCTGCTGCTGACTCACACTGTCCTGGCCGTGGTCGTCCTGCCGATGGTCCTGCGGACAGCGTTCCTCGCTTTCAAAGGCCGGCTCGCGAATCACGTGCGCATTGCGAAGTGGACGTTTCCCACCTGGATGTATGTGTCGGTTACGGGAGTGGTCGTCTACTGGATGCTGTACCACTAATTCAGCGTCACCGGTTTCGCGTGCCCGTAGTAAATCCCATTAAAAAACAGCTTATACGTTCCATGCGGCTGCGATCGGAACAGGATCTCCGGGCCATACAGGAACAGCTTTCCCTTCCCGATGGAAGCCTCCACGACCGCGGCGCTCTGCTCCAGATACTTCTGTCCCCAGGCCCAGCCACTACGCAGTGGTGCCGGTGAATCGTATGAGGCGACAACCTTCACATCCTGATTCGATGCAACTCGAAACGCCGGGCTGTTGTCGAAAAAGAAATCTGCATGGTCAGGCATCCCATACGCGAGAGGATTCCCATTGTCGACCTTCGCCTCCAACAAGGAGCCGGGCACATAGAAGTCGCGTCGAGTGAGATTCGCCAGCGCATTGTCGACAGGAAGGTCGACCTGCGACGCCAGCCTGGTCGAATTGCCGATGGCGAGAATCGTGCCGCCATCCTCGAGGAACCTGCGCAATCCGGCGGCGGGCTCCACGACGGCATCATCGGCAAAAATCAACACATCAAACTTGCGTGCGAGATCATTCTGCGTGAGCGCCTCGGGATAAACGACCGTATACGGAAATTCGAACTTCTCGAGCACATACCGGGTCCAGCCGGATGGAACGGAGCCGCCATAGCGGTCCCACAGTGCGATCCTCGGCTGGCGCAGCATCAGCGCTTCGCCTGAAGGTTTTACCGCGACGGCCTCAAACGAAAGCCCGACCTCCTGGGCCAGCTTCCGAACATTCGCTTCGGTTCCGGCTTTCGCGGGGATGAATTGCGCACCGGCCGCATTCTTCAACCAGTACACATCTTCCTTGGCCGCGAGCAGCCGATTGACGGCAATGAACGAATCGTTCACCTCGTGGCTCAGCAAGTATCCTGCGGGATTCGCCAACCCGGTGATCTTTCCCGACGGCGGCTTCACCTCGGCTTCGAGTTTTATGAATGGACCATCAAAGGCATCGAGCACGCGGTCGAATTTGACTCCCATCTGGAGCGCGAGAGTCCAGCCTGCGATGTCATAAGGCGGAGTCGGAGACGCTCCGGGATATGCGAAGTCATCGGGATGATCCTGAGGCTCGAACATGTCGAGCACCTGCGGCCGAAACGCCTGCGCCGTTTTCACAAGGTACGATCCGCCAGGATAAGTCGCACCGTTCACCTTAAATTGCGAGACTGCCCGCTGGACAGTCACGCCGTTCTTGATCAGCGCATTGACAAACTTCGTCGCCGTCAGGAAGTCCGGCTGATTCGATGGAATGATGTACCCGCGGGGATCTCGCATTCCGCGATCGCGCAGGTCATCGAATTTCTTCGCGGCTTGAATGCGGCGCGGCGTGGTTGTCCACGTGTTCTGGTTGCCGCGATCGATCGAGTTCATGCCCATCCGGTAAATGTCGTACAGCAGCCGATCCTTATTTCGCGATGCATAGTCGAGCACGGCACGATTGGCCGTGATCGAATACTCGATCGACTGCCGGAAGCGCCACTTTTGCTGCGGGTTCACCGGAAACGGAAGATCAGTCTTCGGCAGCTCCTTGTCCGCGACAAACGGAATGTCAACGGGAGTCGGATTTCCGATGGTCTCGGTCAGCAGTCCGATTTGATTGTGGAAGTAAGGACTCGTGCGCAGGCCTCCGTTCCACCACGTGGAGTAATTCGCGCCCGAACGTGATGTGACACCAGGCTTTCCCTCTGCGGCAAAACGGCTGTGCATGGCGGCGCCCACTTCATCGAGCAGCGTGACGACGAGCGGATCGAGGTAGTAATTGAACGGGTCGCGAAACGGAGGCGAAAACATCACGGCGCCTGCAGGTCCCGTCTGATGGTGGTTGTAGACGATCTGCGGGAACCAGTCCTGGAAGAGAACCTTATTGATGGATTCTGTCTCCGCCAGAGCGGTCATGTAGAAGTCGCGATTGTCGTCATGACCCGCGTACTTGTTGTAGAGACGCGGAAGATTACTGGTCGAGCGGCGCGTGGGCTCGCGCTCCTGCATGTACCAGTTCGATACCATCTCCATGCCGTCGGGATTCACGAGGCAGTTCAGAATCACGACGTCAT
>Ga0070707_100002042_pt1 | contig 19321 bp, 18 predicted proteins | sample KBSK5502metaG_FD_65468 | JGI IMG/M metagenome (GOLD analysis project Ga0070707, IMG submission 65468) | Corn, switchgrass and miscanthus rhizosphere microbial communities from Kellogg Biological Station, Michigan, USA - KBS K5-50-2 metaG | ecosystem: Host-associated > Plants > Roots >... | reverse complement strand
GGATATTAGTACTATAGTTCAAGATTTTCTATTAAAAATTTAAATAACTAGGGAAAGCCGTAAAAACGTGGATATTTCAGTGGTATATGGCATATTTGCTGCCATATTAGTTGCAAGCGGTGTTTTGTTGTACGTTGGCACGATAGGATTAAAGGGAGACAAAAAGGATGATCAGTTGTATAAAGAAGGCCAAGAGCCTCCGAAATGAGCGGCGAATTTTCAGTTTGGGGCATTTAATTAATCAGTGATTTAGAATTATGCTATTTGGTTGGTTCTCGAAGAAAAAAGAAGACAATAGTACGATAAAGCACAAGGTTGTTAGTAGGAAAGAAGCGTCTGAGGAGTACGTGAAATATGGTGAGGACATGGCGAATTCAAACAACCTTGATAAAGCAATTGAATGCTTTGATAAGGCTATAGGCATAAATCCTAAAAATGACTTTGCATGGGGAGACAAAGGGTTGATTTTAGATAAACAAGGGAAAACAGAAGAAGCTCTTGAATCTTTTTCAAAAGCAATCGAAATCGATCCAAAAAACGCAATTACATGGCATAACAAGGGATTGAGCCTTATTAGGTCTACCCGGCTGCAGGAAGCAATTGAATGTTTTGACAAGGCTATAGAAAATAGAGAAGATTATGCTAAAGCCTGGTACAACAAAGGTAGGGCTTTATCTTTGCTTGGAGAACTTAAAAGATCGCAGGATTGCTTTGACAAAGCAAGAAAATTAGATCCACTTCTTTATACAAAGTTGAAGAAGATGAAGTAAATTATTGGAGCTAGTCTCTTATCAACGCTCTTGCCATAACGCCCAGAGAATGTAGAACCGTTAAATAAAAAATTCTCCACATCATAGGCAGAATTGTTCGGCAATAGAAAATATGGATGTGGAGGTTGTGGGAGTTCTTTCAAAGATCGAGATGAACTCATGAGACATGCAGACGATATGCATAATAAAAAAACGACCTATTTATGCCTAACATGTGACGAGGAGTTTAACAAAGAGTCTGCCTTTAGAATGCACATGGCAAGAGACCACAGAATATAATATACGAGAGCTTCGGAGGGGCTCCACGAGAAGACGTTGTCGGTCATCACTTTAAGATAACCAACCAACCGGTGAGGCGGCGACTTACATCATATTTATATAATGAAGAATTATCTATAGGGCTTGTCGTGGCCGAGATTTCTATAATTTACGCCATAGTTGTTTTAGGTTTTGTTGCAGCCACCGCAGCTGTAGGAGTTCTAGCCGTCAAATTCGTAAAGAAAAGCAGTAAGAGGTATATTGTAGCCGGTAAGAGTTTGCCGTTATTTTTCATAGGAACTATGCTTGTTTCAGAAGCAGTAGATGGGAACGCATCATTAGGAAATGTGGCAGGGACATTTACAGGCGGATTTTGGGCAGGAGGCACACTTGATCTCGGATTGGCGATCTGTCTAGTCTTAACAGGAGCATTTTTTGGTAAAATATTTAATCGGATGAACATGATTACACTTGCAGATTTTTACTTTAGAAGGTATGGAAACGTTACGGAAATAATGTCAGGAACCCTAATGTCTATCAGCTTCATAGTTCTGGTTGCAGGAAACCTTGGGGCGAGCGGTTACATTCTTTCTGTCGTATTAGGAATACCGCTAATTTATGCGATGTTAATTTCTACAGCTGTGGTGTTATTGTATACATACTTCGGCGGACTGTTCTCTTGTGCCTATACAGACATTTTTCACATTTATCTAGCAATACTCGGATTCTGGCTAGGTTTTATTTATTTCATCGGTCCGTGGTCACCAATTCCCGGAGGTCTACAAACGATTATCGCAAACGCACCCGGCGGCTTCATGGATATGTCTGGATTATTGGCTGTCACCAACCCAGCTAGTGGTGCGCTCATTAATTGGGCGACAATTATTTCCCTGGGAATAGGCGATCTTGTTGCACTGGACTTTATGGAGAGAGTATTTGCGGCAGACGGAGGACGAACCGCTGAAAAAGGTTGCTATATGGGGGCTGGTCTAACTTTGTTAATAATGATTCCAGTCACCATGATTGGTATAATTGGGCATACGCTAGAACCCAAAATCAGCGATCCGTATACACTCTTCCCTATAGTCGCAATAAACCACACCCCTATGATAATAGGTATCATGATGCTTGTAAGCGTAATAAGTTGCGGCATGTCAACTGCAAATGGTGGAACGCTGGCTATTGCTAGTGTTTTGTCTAGAAACATACTGCAGCGAAATATTATAAAGCACATTCTTAAACGGCCCGGTCTTTCTGACCGGCAGTTATTAATAGCGACAAGGCTCCTAGTGATACCCATGTTTTTCACTGCTTTCGCGCTTGGAGCTATTATACCAAGACCTGGGGGATATTTGGTACTTGCATTTGACATTGTATTAGCTGGGTGCCTCGTACCGTTGGTTTTCGGAACATACTGGAAAAAGTCTACCGCTGCTGGAGCGATAGCCTCAATTGCTGTTGGATCTGCTCTAAGGATGATTTTATATTTCTTGATAAGTACTGCACCTTCGGGCAGCCCATACGCCGCTTATGCAGGCTTAGATACAATGATACCGCCTGTTGTGTCGCTTGCTGTGTTTATAGGGGTAAGTCTAAGAACACAAAAGCTGACTCCTCCAAGACACGATGTAATTTATATGATCCCAAGCGACAACGATACGGTTACCGGAGCTGACTTGTCAGAATGGGTCCAACCTATTGATGTAAGGCAGGTTAAGAAAAAGTGACGAATATGGCTGCGGCGGAGGTTGAAATAGAAAAAAGCTGAGAACGAAATCTTAGATAATAGTTTTTTGAAAGTTACGTCTGGCTATTGACAAATCAAGGATTTGACTGGAATCGGGGAGTTATACTAATAATCTGGCTTTCGGACTACGTGTATTTGAATGACCTACTTCTTGCGATCATAATATTAGAATAACTCTTCGGACCAGATTATTTCTATATTTGAATCACGTAATAGAAATAATTTCCATATTAAAAAAAAGTGTTTTTGCAGATGGATACTCAATATATAAGCAAATTAACAATGCGAAAATGGCTGATATAACAAAGACAATTGCCTATCTTCAACAAGAAAAAATAATTCATGTTACAGGTCACCGTAAGAACTCCCGGACAGGACTAACCGTTCCAATCTTTTCTTTAGCCTCAGATCACTCGCCTCCTAACACAAATGACAACGGCATCGACAGATTAGATTTGGATGGTTTACTAGCCGGCGTCATATCAGAAAGAGCAGTTGAGTATAGTTTTCTTGCGCGAAATCTACTACCGTTTAGAAACAACATGAAAATACTCGATGTCGGATCGGAACGCTCTGCTCTGACAAGAGCACTCGGCAAATTCGGGAATAATAAAAAATGGGAGGTCTTTGGCATCGACATCGCCAAAGGGTTACCGCATGTATCCAAAGAAGAGAAGGAAGAGTCACGTCTTTTATTAATGAGAATGGATGCCAGGTTCGCGGGCTTTCGCAACGAAGTGTTTGATAAAATAATTTGTGTTAGCACCGTTGAGCATATTGGAATTCAGTCAAGTCATTATATCGTAGGAGAATACGACGCGCGAGGTGACGTAAAGGCATTTTCGGAGATTTACCGTATCTTAAAAAAAGGAGGCAGGGTCGTTTTAACAGTGCCATACACCGACGGAAATATTCACAGAAACCATAAAGATCACAGAATCTACAAGTCTAGTACACTCTCAAAATTGATAAGTCGCTTCCGAGTAAAGAGAAAGGAATTCTATATTTATGTTGAAGGCAAATGGAAAAATTGCAAATGGACGGATCTTGTGAACAAATTGCAACGATTGGGTGCTACAGAAATACCTCGATATTTACATAGCGGCGTATGTCTTTGCCTTGTGCTAGAAAAATAATGTCACTTTAAATGATTCGGCAAATCTGGCTGAATTATCTAGGGCTATAATAAAGCTGGGATCAACTTTCGATCTGAAATTGATTATAATTCTGTGAGACTGCGTCATTGGTAACCAGTCCATCTCTTTCTGTAGGAGGACGTTCTATTCATTTGCCAAGCCTGTGGATGTGGGGCATCACGAAATCGTAATTGTTTATTACATCGTACATTAACACAAAATACGAGGATGAGTCACCCAGGTATCCTGCAAGAAATTAACATCGGCAAGATTCGACATTCTCCCTGTCAGTTCCGCAAGAATTTGGATAATATAGGCGAATTAGCTTCATCCATAAAAGAGCATGGATTGTTACAGCCTATACTTGTAAGACCTATGCAACACGTATATGAAGTCGTTGCAGGTAATCGCAGGCTTGCTGCGGCAAAGTTCTTAAAATTGAGAAAGATTACATCCCATGTAATTGATCTATCAGATAGGGAAGCCTATGAAGTAGGTCTTGTAGAAAACGTGCACCACAAAACTATGAATCCCATTGAGGAAGGGATTGCCTTTATTCAATACAGTGAAGGTAGAGGCTGGGGAGGAATAACCGAATTGGCAACTCGTATTGGGAGGAGCCAAGAGTTTGTTACTAAGAGAATCCAGCTCCTCCGTCTTCCCCAAAACATTCGTAATGAAATTATTCGCCAGCGAATAAGTCCGAGCGTGGCATTAGAGATGTTGCCTTTGGACAAAGAAGCTATGCAAGAGATCGCTGGTTTTGTCATTAAAAATCCACTGACCAAGGTCGAGATCAGAAATATTGTAAAGAGTTCCAGAGAGAAACGCAATGATCTGAATGACCTTGACTCTCCATCCAAGAGCGCCTCTCACGAAAATGAACTTTATCTGATTGACAAAACTCTTAGAAAATCAATTGCCGTGATGAAGTCTACATTAGTAAATTTTGATGAGATTGTAAATAGTGTGAACGATGACTGGATTCTGAAGGAACTACTTATGCAATATAGAATGATAATCCATGGAGATATCGATACGTTTCTAAAATTGCGTAAGCGACTGAGGATGAAAATGCCGAGAGAATACCTTAACCTACAGAGAGATGCAGAAACGGCGGTTGTCAACGATGACGCCGCCAGGAACGAGCCAGATGAAAGAGCAATTTATCAGTGGGCTACCAGAGGAGTTTGGCACTAAGAAAAGAGTGAAGTAGACTATTGGTGTATCAAAGATCTCTGTTTTTACTCGGTCATCCTGGTGCGTTTATTCCTATTCCTCCTTTTTCTTGCATGTAGAAACGCGACACGAGAAATCCAAGTAGTTTAGTCAATTGAGCGAACTTCCCACTACTCGCCGCAGAATGGGTTGGCCTACAAAAGGGAAAGCGCCAAAATGTTCTTTCGCATCAGTGTTGGCATGGGATGTACAATACGAAGATAAATTTAAATCATAACAATAAAAGCTCTCGTCAGTTCATTGAAGGTCGTTTTATGTTTTAATATTACAACTCCAGTCATTTCTTATATAGGAAGCTGAAAGAATATGGATGTACTTGAGACTATTTTCAAACTTCAAATCAAATTGGCTCGGATTACCACTTCAACCCGCTACCCTGAGCTAAAAGAGGAACGAATATCTGTACTTGCAACTGCAATGATCCACGAGGCTATTGAGCTTCAACGACTTACCAACTGGAAGTGGTGGAAGAAACCTTCGAAATTTGATGATACTCGAGCAAAAGAGGAGGTAATTGACTTATGGCATTTCCTTGTGCAAACATCAATTGAACTTGGTATGACACCAAAGGAAATTCTAGAGCAATATTTGAGGAAAAATCAAATAAACAAGGAAAGGCAAGAAAAAGGTTACTGATGTGATATATGCGAAATAAGTCTGAAACTATGAATAGTGTCCGACTTGAAAGGGGACATTAACCCATCTGTAAGATGTCCATCTCTGCTGTTCCATTTGACAATCCTGTTTGCCTAATTGTGGGCGTCTGCAAACATTTAGGAAGGAATTGGTTCGGTCCATTTGTGATCGCAAGTCCCTATCACATCGAAATCATAAATCCGTTGGATTTCAGATCTAATATATTTCAGGTAAAGTGTGAATGTGTATTTTTCAGATTTAATATACAGACCAAATATACGATCTCTACTAGAAATTGCCAATTTTATTAAATCTTACTCGAATTAAGATCTCATTTTGTACATTATTACTGTTTCATCTCCTCTTTAGTAATACCTTCTTTGATAGCAATATTCTCTATACTACCATCTCTATAAGATTTCAGAGCGGCAATACCAAGGACTTTTTGAAACAACATATCATTTTTCTCTGCACGTTCAGTCAGTACTTTCATTTGATCTTTTAGTGATTCAATCTCGGATTTTGCTTTCTTCAATTCTGTATTTTCTGTCTTTAATCTATTCTCTTCATTAATGGTAAGATTATTTACACACTCTAGATAATCTTGTAACAAATCTTCATCCGACAACTCTACATATTTTTTGCGTACACCGATGCTATGACCTGTCAGTATTTTTTGCCTTTCTTCAGCAATGCCGCTCTTTGCCATTTGCGTAATACAGAATTTTCTTGTGCCCTGTACTGCTGGGATAGAATTTCTAGCCTGTCCAAGTTTTTCACCGTCTGCATTATGCAGCTTACCTACTCCAGCCCTGACCTGAATCTTTCGCAAAGTAATTGTAAGATTCTTGGGGGTTTTGAAGTAGAACAACTGTTTATGTCCGTCATCCTTATTCATCTCTAGATACAGGTTAATTGCCTCTGCTGCTTCTGGGGTGGTAAAACATACCTGCTCAAATTTTGTCCTTCTATAAATTCTAATCTTGTATAATTTCTGATCCGCAATGTACTTTAAATCATCTTTTATTATCTCTGTAAGTGCTTCTCTAAGCATACCACTTGAAGCTAAAGTAAGGATTATGGCCCTATACTTGACATCTGCAATATCAAGCATCATCTTAATTTCTTCACGGGTATACCCCCTAATGTCGTTATCTGAGGTCTTTTCTCCTAGGAACTTTGATATTTTAGGCCAATTTAATATGATATCATTCATAGAATAGGAATGCTTGATTGCTGAAAAGGCACTGTTCCTATACGAATAAGATAGCCCTTCAGCCTTCATTTGCATTAAGTATAAAATCATATTATTAGTGATAACCTTGGCATCTTGACTAGTAGTCGGTGCGTTCTTCTGGTATCTATCCCAATGCATTTGATACTGCTCCTTGGTATACTTCGAGTTCAAGCTATCCAAGAAGATATTAACTTCTTGAGACATATTATGAGTATGCTATCGCACATATATAGGGATTGGAATTTAGGAGATTCAGCAATTGCCTAAAGATCTATTTAGGAAATCTGTGGTTACAGTTTCAAACGACGAAAATAATAATATTATCAGCCAGAATCTTATTGGATATGTAGCTAAAGACACTGAACAACTGATTGTTGTTTTTAGCGAGTTTAATGGGAATTTGAGGTTTGATATTCCAAAGTCAATAATATCCGTAGCTGGTAATTCAGTAATTATTGATAGTAGCGAGACTTTGTCGAAGTACAAGGTCAAAAGGGAGGATCCATTCCCGCAGGGGAAAAGCTCGGCAGAAGAAATAAGCGGCACCTTGACACGAGTTAGTGAACCAGAACGACTAGAGATCGAAATCAACAATCAACGTCCAGAACGCCTCGAATCAAGAAAGCACTATAAAACGCCAGTCCAAGCGCCAACTCTGCCAACAATAGAAATGACAGAAACATCTGGACCTCGAGCTGAAAAGAGTGCAGAAAAAAGTATCGAACCTACCTCCCAACTACGCATTGATAGTACAGGAGAACCAGTGATCGAGACTATAAAGACGCAGGACATAAAAAGCAAGGAATCCAATTATCAAACGGCAGTGCCACTTGTCAAAAATTTGGAAATGACTGAGTCAATTCATGAAAAAGGGAAAGATACAAGTGAAACGAAAAAGGTTTCAAGCACTAGTACTACTCCTACTATACTGGAAGAGACTCTTATAGAGACAGAAAACAAGACAAAGGCACATTCCGAATTCATGTCACAAGATAAAGCGATATCTCTAGTTGCGGTTCAATCACTGCCTATGACGCATCAGAACGAAATAGTAAAAGAGGTGGTTACACTCCCAAGAGTAGATGAGGATGGTGTTAAACGACCTGTTGAGAAGTCTGGTTTAGATACGAAGGGAGAACAAACACAGGAATTGTCTGCTCCTAATACTGGTGTTAGCAAGGAGGCTTTAGACACTAACATTGAGAGGTTTAATATTCCATCTAGTGAAGATTACCTTGACCCAATTGGTCTCAGCCTAGCTTTGTGGCAAGATTTTACTCTGGCTGGTATAAATATGTTCAATGGATTTGCCAGGGAATTCTCAAAAATTAATGAATACTGGGTTGACATTTTTTGGAATGCCTGGAGTGGCAAAAAAGGCGAAAATGAATAATCACCTGATAAGAAAAGTACAGTAGACTATAATTCCCTTTGCAGCTTCCTTCCAGAAGCCAAAAATGAGCTCATCTTTACCTGCATGTAAGCTGCCTGTAAAAGAATGTTATTGTTGGAAAACGAATTTCCCGAATTTGAATCATGATTGAGAGAATATTATTTTTCAGATGATACATACTTGATGAGGCTGAAGTATTGCTAGAAGCGACTGCTGTAGCCTAAGCGTCAGTCCCAGACGAGTGTAGTCGCGTAATTGGATTTACTTTAAATGTTAAAGTCAACAAAGCCTTCCGGTAACTAGGAGCTGTTCAAAACTTGGCCCTTTGAAGCTTTTGCTATTGAAATTGCAATTTACTTCGTATCTCTGTCAGGCTGCCAGTTCATGTTACCGACCTATCTCCTGTCTAGATACTCGCCTAGTAAAAGTAGCTCCGTATGACATGATGGTCAAGCCAGCAATGAAGATAATAATGAATACTATTTCGACGTAAACAGAAGATGTCGTTTGTATTGGCGGCTCGGATGTATAGGGGGGAGTCGATGTGTTCTTGATTTGGTATTGTTGGACTACTTGATTCATTGAATATATTATTCCTGCTAACCCGATGATCAGAATTGCGGCGCCGATTCCTAAAATAACCCTCCTACTAGCCATAGAAGTTAACTTGCCTGCAATAATGATGCTATTCGTTATATTTGTTTTGGATGGATGCGTAGTGAGTCTACGATCCTCATTTGCAGCCAAGATTATTGTACACAATGCAAAAAAGATAATTTGCAATGCCTCGATTGCAATACTTAGGGTATCTATAGGTAAAGCAACTCCTATGATACCCTGCGGCAACCGTAAGAGGGGCCACAGAAAGATCAATGCTATGTTGAGACCCGTAGCCAAAGAGTAAAATACGCTCCCCCATCTTCTGATTATACCGACAGCCCAGAATAATTGGAGTACTCCTATCCCTGTGAAAAATATCTGCAGACTGGGATTACCCTTTTCTAGTGTTGTTAATGTACTAGACAGAACGAGCTGTATTAGTCCTGTAATTATGGTCGTGATGGCAGCCGCGTAATTTACCCCTATGTGTGCCTTCATTTTTTACGACACGTATTCCAATTCGTACTGCCATTTATGGATTGTGCATCTAAATCGCAAAAGGTTCCTCACCTCTCGATCCCGCACTGTACGGCAGAAACATGATCACTTGCCATTGTGGCGCCGAAGCCACATTTCTCCGCTTCCACTACGAATTCGAGAAGATCATGCACGGAGTATTGTTCATGGGTTGCCCAGTAACCTACAGACTGACGTCTGCCGGCAGTCCCGGTTTTTTTCTGTTCGATTTGATCTGGTATTTATTTCCCACTTTAGTGAATGTGGAGAGGTGTGTGTCATACCTTGCCTTAGGACGACTGCTAAGGACGGTCCGTTAGTGTAATTTCTCAAATGATCCGTCTTCCTTCGCTTTATAATACACATCTGCATGTCTTGTAAAAAGGCCAACTTCAAGTACTCCGGCAATACTCTTTAGCTCAACCTCTTTTTTTCTGATATCTGGTATCGAGGTAAAGAGAGTATCCAATATTAGATTCCCGTTCTCTGTCACGTACACATAACCTTCGTCTAGCATACGCAGTTTCGGGTGACCGCGTAACTCTTCCAGTTTTTTCCCGACTACATGGCGTGCAAATGGATGTACCTCAATCGGCACAGATCGACTGAAGTATTCTATATATTTCGTCGACTCTGCCGTTATGACGACCTTCTTAGCTGCTGAGTGCAAAATCTTCTCCTTTAGGAGAGCCCCTCCTCCGCCTTTTATCATATTCCTGTTTTTGTCAACCTGATCGGCTCCATCGAAAACGACCTCAACTTCCGTAACAAGGTTCTCATCTGCTATTCTTAACTTACCATCCTCAGCTTCAAGTTTAATTTGCGTAGATGTCGCGACACATTGAAGATTTTCTTTGTACGACAATTTTGAAATTTCTCTGATAATTGCGGTTGCCATCGGTCCGCTACCGAGCCCGATCACCCTTACGTCCTCGGTTAGAAAATGCTCTATCGCATCGGCAGCAATTTTTTGCGCGGCTTGCTGGAAGGTTACCGGGATCCAATTTCTCCTAACTTCTTCAGTCCGTTCGTCTTGCATTGTGCGACTAGGATGATCGTAGATGCTATGGATTAAAAATGTTCTAGGAATTGTGCACGCAGGACAAGGCGGCTTTTGGTATATTTACAGATTATGATAGAAACACAGGCAAATTGTTTTAAAGGAGTATGTCAAGGTGTTTGACCCCCTCCCAACTCTATCACATTAGTATATCTCGTTACTGAGTGTCCGATCTTTGAAAGCAATACCACTGATAACGTATAACTTAGCTGTATTTGGGATGGTTATTAGAGAATAGCATTTATTCTCGCGTTCTGGATAATCGTTTTCTACTAGTCTTCGTCAATTATGAATCCACATTTTTCAGCCGGCGTTTTGCCTCCTACGCTTCATTCATGGTTTAGAATAATTATGATAGATCTGAGCCCATAATTAAGATAGAACAGGCACTTTTACCCGCAATTTATTTTGCGTGGTTGTATTTTCGAAGAATATTTCGGGGAGGTCAGTCCATCAATATGAATAAATATCTAAGGAAAAGGATGGGAAGCACGAAATGCACTGTATAATCTCACAGAATATTTTTATATATGTATATACTATAAATATATTATGCTTAAGCCTATAGAGACTCTGAGTTACTCAGAGTCCTGTCCAATGTTCCGGATCAGGAAATGTATATAAAAATGAAATTTCCAAAGTATTCCTGTTCTGCCTGTGGAAAGCCATCCAGTAGAAAATGGAATTTGGCTCGTCATATAAGTAACTGTCATGCAGGGATCGGAAATTGTAGATCAAACTGGGACTTCGCCAGTACTTACAAGCCATATTGGAGCGGGTGGGATAAAAAAGCAATGAGTGAGAAGGAAAATTCACATTATATTCGGCAAGGACTGTTAAGGCAATTCCTTTCCTCAGGGAATGATTCGATCGATAGAAATCCGATACCTGATTATCAACGTATCTTTATGGAAGAATGTTTCAGGGAGATTGCTAGAAAGGTTGGCTCTATTGTTCAACCAACACAAACTACAATGTCGTTTCCTTTTTCTCACAAGATAAATCAATGGTCAGCCCAGCAAAATTGCAATATGAATCCTTCGACCAATCTCCAAATATTCGGATACAGAGGATACGTCTGCAATAAATGTTTAATGAGTGAAACGCATTACATAGGATTTCCTGAAGCTTCAGGACAAGGTAGACTTGATCAGGTTCATTTTTGCGATCCCAAGAAAGTGGCTGCAGCTGGTGAATTAGTTGGTAGATTCGGACTCCATAGATTTCTACAGAGCGAAATTCCAATGCTAATAAAGCAAAAAGTCAACTCATCGACCAGCAATAATAACCATCTTGTAGCTCTAAAGTTATCGAGCCCTCCGGAAGAAATCATTAGATTGCGTAATCCAGCAAACCCTGCAAAACCGCGGATTGTCTTCATATATTCAGAAGAAAGGCATCTATCCCTAGAGCCAGATAAGAAAGGTAAAACTAAAAGTAATTACTTGATAAGAGCAATTAAACATGACAAGACACTTCTCAACGACGAAGAACTGACAGATTTCCTAGAAAGTATATGGAACGCAACATTTGGAATAGTTAGAGTCCACGATATGAACACCTACAAGACTGAACCGGCTGAAAAAGGTGGTTTACACCAAGAACTTCTGCAGTCATACTTCGTGTACGTTCCGATATTGCCTCCGGCTAAGTAACGCCAATACCATCAGATTTTATCTACAATATCGGACAAGAGTCGCATAAGAGTTGAGGATAGTAAAAGTACAGAGTAAAGGCACGAGCACGTCGGTGGTTGGAACGCATCTATAAAAAATTATGAGTTGATTGGCTGTCTTCGTTATGGAATGTTATCTTTCACTACAGTCACGGTAGTTTTGCCTAACCATTAACCGGCTGTATATGTACTGAATATAACTTTTTCAAGATTAGGATCCCAATATAATAGGGAATATTATATAATGCGGGTAGGACGGCGGTTTGGATACCAAAAAATTGTTCTGCGAAAATTGCCACTAGTATATTGTTCACATACGCCATTGCAATCAGCCCGTCGATTGCTACCGAACGTTTCCGTTCTATTTTGGTGCTTGATTGAGTATCATTAGTAGTGGTTTTCCCTTCAGATGTGGTGCGACTTGTAATACCAGTACTAAATAACGTTAGTGTGTAACCGGCCATTCCATATATGCCAAATAATATGAATGCAACTAAGACCATCTCTATGACAAATAAGGGAGATTCGAAGAAGTAGGTTGAAAATTTTGAAAAGAGTGCCATGTTTATTATCACTATAAAAATGATCGAAAGGTAAAGGGATTTTTCAGAGACAATTTCAGCTATTTTCGGCACAAATTTCTTTGTAAACCATCCGGCAAGCAAAGGGATGAATAAGGCTACCGCAAGCAAGACTATCATGCGTATAACAGGGATAGAGAAGTGTGAACCAAACAGTATCTTCACGAGTGGAGGGAGAACAAATGGTACGGCTGAAGAGGTAACTATAATCAATCCGACAATTAGAGGCAATTCACTACCCACAAAATTTGCCACGAATGGTGCTCCTAGTCCGGTGGAGATTCCAGATAACAAGAGCACTGGCAATGCCAGTGGTGGGTAAATTAGGGCTGTAGCTGAGTACAACCCAAGCGGCAAAACCACCAATTTAATTAATGATAAAAACGCAATCTGTCTTGCACGAACAAACGCGGATATTAGCTCTGCAGTATTTAGCTGGATTAGATTAATAAATAATAAACTGCCCAGCCAGACTAAAATGTAAGGCCCAAAAATCTTACTGAACTGCGGCAATAAAACACCGATCGCCATCGAAATCGTTACCGCCAAAAATAACATGGCCGAAGAATTCATGGATAAACTCAGGACTTGTTGACCTAAGACGACGAGACCATCATCATGTTCTTACGATGATTCATAGTCATATTGCTTCGTCTCCTTTCGTTCATTAGATGTCATGTGATTGTCACATGATATCAAATAGGATTGCCCTCGCCGGCGATCCGTCTAATCCTTTGAACAATAGTGGTAGACAAACCAAGAACATCCTCTTTCCAACAAAGTTTTTCAGCTCTTTGTCAAGGCCTTCTATGATGCCTATGTCTTTAGCCAATAGTGTTTTATGCACCGTCCCTTCAGCAAAGCCATACTTTTCTACACTGAATGAATCTATCCCGAGACACTTGACCTTATGATTCACGATCCAATGAGCTGCAGATACTTCAAGGTAGGAGAAATTTTTCCGAGGGTTATTTTGCTCTTGCAATCGGTCATTGGTGCCAGTATAAAGTAATATGATGTCTCCGGCTATCACACTTTTCGAATAACTATTGAGGTCAGCGTCTGTAATCCCTTGACCAATTTCTTTGTACGACATATCCAAAATTACCGCTTCACCAATAAAGGTCTCCGGTGCTACCTTGTCTATAGTAACGCCATCAGAGAAGAAATGTTTAGGAGCATCGACATGGGTGCCGGTATGTGAACCTAAAATGATTAGAGAAACATTAACTTTATCTTTTCCGATTCTAAAATAGGGTTTAATTTCGGGCTGCGGTTCACCAGGATAGACGGGCATATCTCCAAATATCGGCTGACTCAATTCATGAATTTGCGAGCCTTCTAGCCTAACCTTAACGTTAATCTTCTCATCCATATTCTACATCTTACAAATATCAGTTGCCACTTGCATTTTAATCTAGAGTCTTTCTGTTTCAACGAGTTGGAGCATATCTCTGCCTGCCTCGCTTAGTTCCCTGATATATGTGGTAAGCAGCCGTATAACAGGTTAGTGTAAATCATTTTCCTGCCTATCACCGCAGGCACCGCAGAATTTGGCCAGGATCGGAAGTACAGTCCCGCACTCCTTACAGGTCTTTGATGGCGGCATCGTGGCGGAACTGCCGATCTCCATTTTTCTGGAAAGCAACAGATCTTAGTTCTGAGGTGCAGGCACAGTATGCTCTTGCCTTAAGGTGCCGACCGAAGAGATAAAGCTGCTAATTCCAAAGCCGGCACTTTGGGCAGACGATGACGCTACTCCTCCACTTGCATCTTTTATCGTTGTACCCTTTTCCAACGCAGACCTCAACTCCAAAATTACCCTAACCGTAAGGAAATTCAGAGCTGAGACGGTGACCACGTAATTGAGAATTTTAGAAAAGAAATCTTTTTCATTGATCCTATCCTCTTTGTATAGCTTCGTTAGATCAATAAACAAACGCTGATTAGCCTGAGTTTCGTTCATCAATTGTTTTAACTTTTCGCTCAGGGTTCCGAGAACATCTACGCCAAAAGGCATCATCGAAAATGTTATACAAAGCGCCTATTAAAACTAGGAGAGTTTGTTAATCTTCTATCACTCCCTCGTCTAGAACAATCTAGTCTGGTCTAGCAAATAGTAATGAATTTTTACGTCTTAGCCACTCCTCTCTTGTCTTTCCGCTTTTTTTGCCACTCTAGTCGTCTTGAATTAAGTGATTCAAAGTTTTCGTAGATATGAGGTCTGCTGTTTCGCATGCCCTCCACGATCATCTTGGACTTCTCCCAAAAAGGAGTGGGATTGAAAACATCGAAATAAAGCTTTTGATCTATTAATCTAGAATTTACGAGAACTCCTGACAACTCAAAAAAGCCGCACACCGTTATGAAATGAAACCTCGAACTTGAGGAGCCTGAATACTTTTGATGATATTCTTCGTAGTTACTCGCATCTAGATCCTCGAGAAACCAAAGGACTGAGTCTCTGTGCCGATCATATATTTCGTACAACTTAAGCAACGCTTCGACACTCTTGGTGGGGGTCATTAAGAGATAATTCTAATGCAGATAATAAAGTGTTCTGTCACCTATCCAACTTGAAAAGAATGCTATTGGATTAGCACGGACACTTTCAAGATTATCCTGCTCCTGATTCTACGATAGGAGGGTAGGAAATCATTGCCCTCCATGCAACCTGGGGGATATACATATGGCCAAGATACACGGCAATTCAGCTGGAAATGAAACATAAGAATTTGAAGTAAATATTAAATAGAATAAACGTATATGTAAGATTGACATGGAATCAGGTATACAGCAATTAGAAATAGCTCCTGGCCTGAAAGAGTCGTTGCTGAGAGCTGGTTTAACTGTGGAGTCTATTGTATTGGAGGGACCAGATTCAGTTTCGGTTGCGTTAGGAATCGAATCCTACGTCGCGAAGATAATCTATGATGCTGCAAAAAAAATCGTAACTGAAAGCTCCATGGTGGCCTCATAGCTGGTTCATTCACCATATATAACAACCTACAAAATATGCTTACATTTTTAGCAGCATAAGAAGCCACCTTTTATTTGAGTCTTAAATGTAGCAATCCTACGGGAATTTCAATATACTAAGTCGTAATGGCGATTGGATACAACGTAGGTTATGAAAATCTATGCGTTACTGTATATGATATTCGCTCATTATGGGAGAATTCTAACGATCTTTGTCAAACTGTACGCCAATAGATACGAGAATAGGGCTTCCCTCCCGGGAGGATAGTGGTGGTGGTTGGTGACATGCCAAGTAGAACTAGAATAAAAACACTTTGGATTCATTTTTTATCATATGTTACGCTTTTCAGATACTTTTTGCGAGTATAATTCTCGCAGGACTAGGAATTACGGCAGCGGCAATAATAACACCTGCGCACGCAGACCCAACTAACACCAATAACGGTTCCTGTAATAAAGTACTGCGAGAACAAACAACACAGACAAAGGAGGAAATTCATGACGAGTGCGTTATTGGGGGTTTTACGGGTAACCCACACAAGTAATCCTCCCCTTTTTTATTTATGCAATTGCGTTCAATAAACACGACAAAGTTGATAATGTAGGTACTAACCGTAATCTTGAAGTTAGAGAAGATCCGACCATCTGATGGCCTGTAAAGGTATATGTCATCTTTATGAAGCTCATAGACCCAATGATAAATATCGATATTTTAATGGTCAAAAACGCTGTCAGACTTGCAGCAGGTTTATCATATGCGACGGCCTCCGGTGCCCGTGCTGTCATTTTCAGCTCCGAACCAAACCCAGCAGCAGGAAATACAAAGATAAATGGCTCGAAATGATTTCAGCCGGAATTTAGACAAACAGGATAATTTGACGTATAAAGGATAGTCCACAGCGTGTCTAAACGATTGATAGGAAAGTCGTGGATTGTCTTCATTCAAGCAATACTGCTCTCATTTGAATCCATAATCGTCGAATTTCTGACAGACATCCCTGGGATATCTTCTCTTCTGGTGGGAGGCATAAGCATCCCCATTGCTGGCGCGATACTGCTATTGGCCCGAATGTTTTTCTTAAATAAGAATATCACTGTATTCAAATCATGGAAATTATTGCTTAGCGGCTCCGCATTCCTCGCTGCAGCAGTATTTTTGTGGTATGATTCTGTGACCAGAGTGGGAGCATCAAAAGAGGGTCTTTTAGCCGGCCCACTAGAGACTGTTGTGGTATTAATTCTTGCATGGTTATTCCTGAAGGAAAAATTGCGAAAAAGACAGCTTGCTGGCGTTATGATAGCCTTATCAGGATTCGTCGCAGCTGTCTCAAGTAGCCCTTCCCATTTGAATTTGCTATTATCAATTCCTTTGACATTAGGGGACTTCGAAGCAATACTGTCGGCTTTCACGTTCGCCGCAGGAGTAATACTCATGACCAAGCTGGTTCAAAGGCACAGTTCAATTGAGGTATCGGGTGCTTCACTTTTAATTTCTGGGTTAATCTTGACAACGATTCTCATTTTGCGGACGCCTTCATTACATACAAGTGTGGATTGGATATTTTTGATCCTTTTTTCTCTAGTCCCACTATTTGCTGCATTACTATATGTAGTAGGACTCAGCAGAATAGGGGCTTCGCTGACGTCCACCATCGCATCTTCTAATATTCTATTCACCCTCTTGTTCCAACTTTTGTTCCGTGGATTTGGAATTAGAACCAACGTACCAGAAAACATTCTGCTAGCTGTCATAGGAGGCGCTTTGGGAGTTTTTGGAATATATTTGATTCACGTAGAAAATAATCCTTTATTTCGTAAGGTTTAGCGCTTTAGGCTTTGTGTACGAGTATCGAAGATTCCGAAGGAAATACTGAAATATCTGACCATCGAGCAGAAAGGAAAAACCAAAGAAGTGTTCAAGATTCTTTCAACTTCGAGGATCAGGATTATTGGATTTATTAGGTGTAAATTTTGAAAGTTGGCTAACCATTGTGATTTGTTGTACTCAAAGTGCAGTTGAGCGCATCATCGTCGTCCTAAAACTTGAATGGGAAATGAAAAAACTAATAGCTTTTAAAGAAAAAAAGTTATGTGTGTGTTGTCATAATTGTTGTTTGCAGAATTATAATAAAACAATTTACTACTGCTAAGAATCATTTTACTTTTATCATTTGTTATCTTTACTTTCACCAGTATCATGACACTCGAGCTAGTCAAAATTAAACCGTATGTGCCTATATCACTTTTCGTATTCGTGACAGTTGCAATAATTGTTCTTCTTCTAGATAATGCCAACTTACATAATGCAGCATATGGCCAATCGCTACTATTTCCAAACGCTCAGAACTCTGGTCTTTCTTCCAATCCACCAATATTACATTATCAACAACCACCTACCTTAGCAAATCAGCAAAATCAATCTAACCTTCACTTAGTCAGGATTACCATACCTACTAAAGGGCAGCAAGTCCCTGTTGGTAAAGAGCTATTTATCCTCGGGACATCTACAAATAATGCAACTACTGGCTGCAAAGTGTCAGTTAAGGTAAATAGTGTCAATCCATATCATGATGCTTCACCTAGTAGTGGGGCCGGACGTTTGGATTATTCGAAATGGAACTTCACTCTTTCACCAACGTATACTGCTATTAAACAAGGACAGAACAAAATAACAGCTAAATTCGCTTGTAACAATGAACCTGCGTTGGTTTCACATTATAGTGTAAATGTAACTGGTGTTAGTCCGGTTAGTACTACATTGAGCCCCAACCATCAGTATCTACAACCAGCACTTAATTCTAAAGCCACTACTACCGCTACTACTTCTACTACTAGTGCTACCGCTGCTATTCACGTTTCTCCGTCTAAACCTTCACCAGTAAATACCAACCATCAAGTGTCATTAGTGTCACTCTCTATTCGGATAGGGAAGAGTTCTGTCCATCCAGGAGATACAGAAATTGTAAGTATTAGTGCTGTTGATAAGAATTCGAGTAAACCAATTACTGGGGCTTCAGTTTCCGGAAACATTAGTTCATCAGGATTACTTAAGAAATTCAGAGGCAGCACTGATAACAGCGGCAGGGCTTCGTATTCTTGGAAAGTTAGTAGTGGAGATACGACAGGCAAGTATAGAGTGATCGCGCAAATATATTCTCCAGATTATGAGAGTAAATCAGCTTCAAAAACGTTTAAGGTAAGTCCGGTACCTGTAATTGTTAGTAGTCCAACTTATACAAACAATAATAGCTTGACCTCATCTAGCCATGTTATTAATAACGGTAACAATAATAATAATACTTCAAGTGCAGGTCATATTAATAATTCTAAAAACAAAAATCGTCACCAGCATACTTCACCTATAAATCCAGTTAATAATAGCCTTACGCCTTCCCCGCATACCCCTGGTAGTAATACTAAGAAAAGCAACCATGTTACTTCAAACGCAGGCCAAATTAACAATCCTAAAAATAATAATCTTCATAATCCTTTTT
>Ga0070707_100002040_pt1 | contig 19324 bp, 18 predicted proteins | sample KBSK5502metaG_FD_65468 | JGI IMG/M metagenome (GOLD analysis project Ga0070707, IMG submission 65468) | Corn, switchgrass and miscanthus rhizosphere microbial communities from Kellogg Biological Station, Michigan, USA - KBS K5-50-2 metaG | ecosystem: Host-associated > Plants > Roots >... | reverse complement strand
TTTTTGATGTACTCGGCGGCGTTCGGCAGTCTTTGTTTGATCCATGCGATGTCGAGATAAACGCCGCCGTGCGGGCTTCCCCTGCCCTCTTTGATCTCGCGCACAATGCAACGCGAAATGTGATCCCGCGTCAGTAATTCCGGCGGGCGGCGGGCGTTCTTATCGCCTTGGCAATAGCGCCAGCCTTCTTCTTCGTTATCGGCGGTTTGCGCTTTGTAGTTCTCGGGGATCTCGTCGAACATGAAGCGGCGGCCCTCTTTGTTGGTGAGAATTCCGCCTTCGCCACGTACGCCTTCGGTGACCAAAATTCCCATGACGCTCGGCGGCCAGACCATTCCCGTGGGATGAAATTGCACGAACTCCATGTCGATCAACTCGGCGCCAGCTTCGTAGGCAAGTGAATGTCCGTCACCGGTGTACTCCCAACTGTTGCTTGTGATTTTGTAGGCGCGGCCGATTCCGCCGGTCGCGAGCACGATCCCTTTCCCGCGAAAAATTTTAAACCGACCACGCTCGCGTTCATAACCAAACGCGCCAACGACGCGATTATCATCTTTGAGCAGCGATAAAATCGTATGCTCCATGTAAACGTCGATTCCCTGATGCACGCCGTGGTCTTGGAGCGTGCGAATCATTTCCAACCCCGTCCGATCGCCGACGTGCGCGAGTCGCGGATATTTATGCCCGCCAAAATTTCGTTGCAGAATCCGCCCGTCCTGCGTTCGATCGAAAAGCGCGCCCCATGCTTCCAGCTCGCGCACACGATCAGGCGCTTCTTTCGCGTGCAGCTCGGCCATGCGCCATTGGTTTACATATTGACCGCCGCGCATCGTGTCGGCGAAATGTACTTTCCAATTGTCGCGTTCGTCCACATTGGCCAGCGCAGCTGCGATGCCGCCTTCGGCCATAACAGTATGAGCTTTTCCTAAAAGTGATTTACAAACGAGTCCGACCGAAACTCCAGTCGCCGATGCTTCAATGGCCGCGCGCAATCCGGCGCCGCCCGCGCCGATTACGAGAACATCGTGCTCATGTGTTTCGTAGTCGGCCATGTATGAAAGGTGAAAAGTTAAAAGAGTTACAATGTTACAAAGACGGTTTTAACCTTTGTAACATTTCTAACAAATTACGTCTCGTCGCGGCTAAAAGAGACGCGCATCGTGCCAGACGCCCATCGAGCAAAGGCGCACATAAAGATCGGAAAAGCCGACCCAGAATAAGCTCAGCCATGCCCAAAGCATGTGACGGCGATTGAAGCAACTCACGCACGCGTAGGCGCGGTAACAACCTGGCGATTTTGAAAATTGATCGAGAAAGCCGCCTGCCAAATGGCGCAGTGAGTGACAGCCGAAAGTATAACCGCTAAGCAGGACGACATTAATTGCGAGAACGATCGTACCAACGCCGATCCCAAATGAATTCGTGCCGCTTACTGGATCGATAAACCAAAGCGCTTTCCAAACGTCAATGGTGAGGATGACGATGAAGACCAGCGCTAGATAAAGGAAATAGCGATGCACGTTTTGCATGATGAGTGGGAATGAACGTTCGCCGAGATAAGTTTTGCGCGGCTCACCGACGGTGCATGCCGGTGGGTCCGCCCAAAATGCTTTGTAGTATGCGCCACGGTAATAATAGCAGGTCAGTCGAAATCCGCCGGGCGCCCACAGGATGAAGAGCGCCGGTGAAAACAAAAGCCAGCCCGGCCACCAGTTTGGTTTCGGGCCAAACCAACTATGCGGCGAACCGCCGAAAATCTCCGGCGAATAAAATGGGGAGATGTAATTGCCGAAATAATAATGCGTTCCCTGAAACGCAGCCCACGTGGAATAAACGATAAAGGTCGACAATCCCAAAAAAACGAGCAACGGCTGCGCCCACCAAACATCAGCGCGCATCGTTCCGCCGAATGAAGTTTTTCTCGGAAGCGCTGCCGTCCCATTCATTTGTCGTTGGTTCCTTCAACTGGAAGCCTTGCTTTTTTCCATGCTTCCCAACTTCCCGGAACATTCCAGAGTTTCTCAAAACCCCCCGGCTTCATAATGCTGGTTGCGATGCTTGCCCGATAACCGCTGCCGCAATAAACGGCCGTTGGCTTCGAGCGATCGAGTTCGCCAATGCGTTTGCGCAGTTCCGGTAGGAAAACGTGGCGCGCGCCCGGAACATGTCCGTTTTTCCATTCGCGCGGCGAGCGAACATCGACAATCTGCAGGTCACGGGCGCGCTTGTTCAGTTCGTGCACACTCATCTGCCCCACTTCTGCGAGTGGAAATCCGGCTGCGTCCCACGCCTTCATTCCGCCGACGAGATAACCGGCGAACTTCGTGTAACCAGTGCGAATAAACAGCCGCACAATCTGCTCGAGATCGTTTTCGCTTTCGAGCGCCAGCAGAATCGGTTCGTCCGGGTCGAGCATCCAACCCGCCCAGATCGATAAAATGGGCGAACCACCAATATTGAGCGCGCCCGGAATATGACCGCCGCCAAACGCGAGCATCGTCCGGACATCGACAAGGACGCCGCTCCTCTTCTCGATCGCCTCTTTGAATGCCTTTGGCGGGAGACCAGGAACGCGCGGCAGATTTCCAAGCACTCGCGGCCCTTGCGCGTTCACCTTTTTCATAACGGGGTAGTACTTTGGAACCGGCGGCGCGGTCGCAAGTGCATACTCCGTAAATTTCTGAACCTCATCAAACTGCAGGAACGTATTGAATCTTCGCTCGTAGCCGATCGTGCTCGTCAATCGATCGCCGATGTCTGCGCCACATGGAGAACCCGCGCCGTGGTTGGGATAAATCATCACGTGGTCCGGCATTTTGAGATAAAAATCGCGTAGCGTGCGGAATTGCTGCTCGGCAAGTTGCTTCGTGTGCTTTTCGCCCAGAAGATCGGGCCGGCCTGCGGAGGAAACAAAAAGCGAATCCCCGGTTAGAATTCCCCACGCATCGTCCGGATGATCGACATCGGCTAGAAGATACGACATGTGCTCCGGCGTATGACCCGGAGTATGTCGCGCAATTACGAGAAGCTCCCCGAAGGCGAAGCGATCGCCATCGTTTACTTCCTCATGTTCGAACCCGTACTCGGCGCCGCCTTCGTTACTCGCAAAAATCTTCGCCGATTCAACACGCGCACACAGCTCGCGGGAACCGCTCACCAGGTCGGCGTGAATATGCGTCTCAAAAATATGCGTAATCGCGAGACCTGCTTCGCGCGCCATATCGACGTAAACATCGCAGTCCGGTCGCGGATCGAAAACCGCGGCGACGCCTTCGTCATCATCTCCGATAAGATATGAAAGCTCGGCGATGCCTTCGGTCTGAATGGTTTTGAAAACGAGCGACATCGTTGGGATTTAACGCGAAGGCGGGTTGGAGTTCAACAAGATCGAGATCGCAGTTTTAGAAAGGTCCAGCATGTAGCGGCGGCCTATGACCGCCAAAACTATTGGATCCGGCGCTCGTAGAGCGCCGCTAGAGCTTCAGCAAACTTCCACTTCGATCGGGAGAAAATGGTTGATCATGTACGTGCCGCGATCGGGATCACGCTCGACTGGCTGTGTTCGGCCGCTTGAATCGGTGGCACGCGCGATCAGTGTTTGTTTTCCCGGTTTCGCAGGCGTTTCCCAATCAAATTCCCAAAGCCGCCACGCGTTCGGTTTGGCTTCACCGATGAGCTTCGCTTCATTCCATGTCGATCCACCATCCGTCGCGAGTTCGACCTTTGTAATTTCGGCATCGCTTGTCCACGCCGCGCCGTGGACGCGCACGTTAGAATTAGCCGGCACAATATCACCCGCCACAGGACGCGCGATCTCCGCTTTGATTTGCATCGCAGCAAGCGGGACCAATTCGGCCAAATCACCGTGCTTCGCCCAATAGGCGTAATCCATGGTTTGAAAATAGCCAGTGAACTGTTTGCTCGCGACGACAATGCGGCGCAGCCATTTGATTGACGCCATTGCGTACCATCCCGGGACGATTGCACGCAGAGGAAAACCGTGTTGCCGCGGCAGTTCATTGCCATTCATTTGGTACGCGAGCAATACGTCCTCGCGTGCTTTGGCGAGCGGAATGCTCCGCGCAAAGCGCACGTTGCCGAGTGGTCGCTTAGGTTCTTGAATCTCTCCCCCATCTACGCCTTCTAAAATTACTTCGCACGCTTCCGGTTTCACTTCAGCGCGATCGAGTAAGATCGACAACGGCACACCGGACCATTCCGCGGTGCCGACCGCGCCAAGTTCCCATTGTACCCCTTTCACTTTTGGCTTGAGAAAATTGCGATTATTTCCCGCGCACTCCAGAGTCACCACCATCGTGCGCGACTTCATTTTTAATAAATCGTCGTAGCGAACCTCATACGGCCTTTCTACTTCGCCTTCAACTCGCAGCCGCCAATCTCTCTTCTCAATCTTCGGGATGGGAAAATGTGTTCTGACGTAAAACCACTCAGTCGGTGTGATGAACTGATCCATCTTCGAAAAAGGCATCTCGAGATTGAGCGGGTCTTCACCGCGAACAATCTTTCCATCGATAAAATCTGGTGAATTTTCGGCCATCGATTAACTCCTCATTGCTTCGACCGCGCGACTTCGGTTTTCAAGCGCTATTGATTCGGCGAAATGAAAACATCCTTGTGCGGAAACTTCCCGAACATGGAGGCAAACAGGGCGCAGGCGACCTTTTCGAAATAACGTGTCTTACGGAACAGCTCCTTTAATCGGCTATGTCCGAAAGAGTACCGCTAATACAACCCAAGCGATTCGATTGTCGGCTGGTCAATTGCTCCGGTAATGAGCAAGCCGTAATCGCGTTGAAAATTGGCAAGGGCCGCTCGCGTCTCTACGTTGAGCGAGCCAGTTACTGGTCCGCCGTAGTAGCCCGCCTCCTGCAATACTTCCTGGACGTTCGCAACGACCTGATCGGGCAGTAAATTACCGTATGTGTAAACTGGGCCATCGTAATCGTAATAGTTGTTGAACGGATCGTAGCCCCAGGCCGGATACCAATAGCTTCCATCCAAAAAATAATATCCGCCGCTCACGAAAACGATGTTGGTGCAATGTTGCCTCCACCAGTTGTGATCATGCCATTCGTGCCGATGAGAACGCAGCGCATCCCAGTAGCTGAACTGATTGTTTCTACCTTGTTTATTCAACGTCGGTGCGCTCTGCATCGTTTCACGCTTGGCAAGATTACGGGTGAATCGTTGTCCATCGTAATTTCTTGGGCCGGCCTGAGCATTGATCGTTTCCAACCGTTGTGGCATCTCACGCCGCGCGAAACCGCTGGTGATTGATTGTGAATTGTCAGTTCTGACCACGCGCTGATCGCTCGTAATCGGTATGGTCTGCGCGATTTCGCTTCTCGCCGACTTATCGGTATTTGGTTCCAGGTTGTAAGTTCGTGGGTTTTGTCGAACGTTCATCGCTGCCAGAGTTGGATTGAGGGTCCGCACGAACGGCGAATAATTCGGCCGAAAATTCATGGTAGGTTGACCGACAATTCGGGCTGGGTGCGAATTGATCATTCCAGGGGCAACGCTTACTGGCCCGCGGGCGATACCGTGAGAGGCCGCTGCATTTGGATGCCTGTTATTGGTATGCGAGTTTCCGTTCACCACCACGCCAGCGCTATTATTTTGCGGACCGTTTGTTTGTCCGTGGGCGGTCTGCACTGTGATCGCCAGGCCCGGGATCAAACAGAACGCCAAGATCCTGAATAATTTCATGAGTTTCCTTCGACCATTGAACATGCCAAATGGTTATTCGTTGCAAGTTTCCTCTGAAAGGACTGCGAAGCCAAGGAGGATTTGAAAGCGGCTCATATCTGACTGGCTTGCCGAGTCGTAGCTCGCTGCGCAATTGCGGCAAGGTCAAAGTCCTTTTCGCTCAGGCTATGCGCGACAGTCTTCGTTCTGCGCTACGCTGCGAGCGAAGACTGGAGCCTACGGGGATTATCCAAAGCAGCCGCTTTGGCTCCGGCTTTTGAAATCGCGGCGCTCCAGCTCGCCCCGTTCTCGTCCCTTTGGCTCCAAAATCACAGCGAGATTTTGGAGCCTAGGGGATTCGAACCCCTGACCTCCTCAATGCCATTGAGGCGCTCTACCAACTGAGCTAAGACCCCGAAACGAATTTTCAGATTGTAAATTCTAGATTGGCGATTGCAACTAGCGAGCGATAATGGAAAGTCCTCGCTTCCGCAGGAATGAAGGCCAAAAGCACAATTCTTCTACTCTACATCGCCTGGCTAATCGCAGCGGTCATGCTCGTTTTCGCTGCGGCCGCGAAACAGCCTGACAGTTTTTACACTTTGCTGCGCTGGATTTGCTGTGCGGTGTTTGCTTATTCTGCGGTCGCATCTTTTCAAATGAAACGCATGTTGTGGCTGTGGATTTTTGTCGTGCTGGCGGCTCTGTTTAATCCAATATTCCCGCTCCCTCTGGATCGCACCCAATGGATCGTGGCGGACTGGTTTGCAATCGGCGCAGTCGTTTTTGCAGCTTTTATTTTTTGGAAAGATGCAAAATCTTATCACTAAACGTTGGGAGTCACACCAGTAACAAAAGCGGGAGTGACCGAGCATATTTGCGACTCGGAGGAATTATCGCCTTGCTAGAACCAAGTGCAGTCTGATCTTCTCGTGTATGAAACCGCCGACGGTTAAGTTGCCACTGCCCCCTGAGAGGATCGACGGACAGACTGTGACGTTCAGGCCGGTGAGGGACGGAATAGATTCGGAAGTATCGGGTGTAATGCAAGTCATCGCAGACGCGGACGGATTCAATGTGAATGCTTCGTACATCGTTAGTCAGGATCCACCGCTGTCTCGCGTTTACTGGTTCGATCAGTCTGAGATCGATGCAATCGCCAGGTCAGCGGTTAAAGAAAAGCGACGCATCCTGATTGTTGATGACGACCGGGAAAGCACTCGCCTGGTCAAAATACTTCTCGAAAAGACTGGCTCCTTTCTCGTGCTCGAAGAAAACCATGCTGCTAAGGCTCATCAAACTGCCCAGAATTTTAGGCCGGATCTGATCTTGCTAGACATAATGATGCCAGGGACAGACGGAGGCGATGTAGCGGCACAAATCGAGGCCGATCCGGAATTGCAGAGAACGCCGATTATCTTTCTCACCGCGCTAATCACGAAACCTGAGACAAAGATTGGCCTCCGCATCCAAGGGCATCCATCTTTCGCCAAACCGATCAATATTCCCGAGTTGATCAACGAGATTGAAGAAAATCTGCCCGCGCAATAGCGCGCGAAAGCACAAGCGATAGCAGCGACACGATTTCGAGCGTGTAAGCACAGTGCAACGTTAGCTTCTCGGGACGCAATATCTGTCCGACGTACGCGCACAATGCTCAGGAGACTCCGAGGATGAAGTAATCGAAGCGCTAAATACCTTCACGATAGTATCCAAACTCAATAAGGCTTCGCTCGTCACTTGCCATTTAACCTCGTGATTTTATCGAAGAGACCCCCGGGCCGCGAGTAAAGAAGAGCCTCACGGCTCTTTGAACTCATCCGCATGCTTGTGCGTTTCGATCACATTGCCGGTCTCATCGTAAACGCGAATCACAGCATCATGTGCGCAAGTGCCGAGCGACGATCGAAATGTTTGAGCGATTAGCGAGATCGATAATCGCATCTCGCTCGAGTAACAACGTGCGTCCAGCTGCAACGGCGATTACCCGCAATTTTACCTCGGCAGCAACGCGAATGGTTTCAGCGCCGATCACTGGCACATCAAAACGCATGTCTTGATTCGGCTTTGGGACTTTGATCATGATCGCGCCTTTGCGCGCGAGCGCGCCACCGCGCTTAATCGCGTCGTTGGTTCCCTCGAATGCTTCGACCGCGAGAACCGTTCCGTTTTTCACAATAACGGTTTGGCCAATGTCGAATCGGGCAATCTCTGTCGCGACCTGCCAGCCGAGAGCGACATCTTCTTCCTCGCGACGCGAGAGCTTTTGTCCGGCGATTAAGCCAGCGCGCGCAAGAGAGTCTTCTAGAAAAGTGGTAGCCGGCAAAAGATTGATATCTACTTTTGTGAGCTCATCTGCAATTGCGGTGAAAATGGATTCAGCGTTCCGTTGTTTGAGTTGCGCGAGCAAGAGGAGCGCTTTCCAATCCGGGCGCAAATCGAAAAGATTTCTTGGCGCGATTTGCCCGGCCATGATCGCATGATGAATGTTCTGGTCACGAAAAAAATTGAGCAACCGACTGAGTTGTCCAACGCGCATCCATTCGATTAGATCGACATTTTGAGCGAGCGCCGGGTGCGTTTCGTCTGTGAATGCGGCGGCAATGATTTTTCTAACGCCGGCTTTTCGGGCCGAATCGGCAAGCAGTCGCGGATAAATGCCGTTACCAGCGATGATCCCGAGAACGTCTGGAGTTTGCATTGCGCCTGACGCACAGGCGAGACGCCTGCGTTACGTACGCCGACGGCGTTTAACGTGTAACTGGGCAAGCGCTTTTTGCAGCGACGCCTGAATGGCCGCAACCTCTTCGGCGGTGTGATCTTCCTTCATCGCAGCCTTGGCGCGCTCGACGGCGGCCTCAGCGGCAGCGAGATCGATCTGCGCCGATTCCAAGGCCATGTCGGTCAAAACTGAAACCGCGTCCGTTTTAATCTCCACAAAACCTTCCCCAATTGCCATCGCGGTTTCGCGCCCGTCCTTCAAGACGCGCAGTTCGCCCGGCTTCAAAGTTGTCAGTAATGGCACGTGCTTCGGGTAAACGCCAAGCTCGCCCTCCGATCCCGGCAATGTGACCATGTTTACATCTTCGGAATAAATCTTCGCCTCCGGTGTGACGATTTCGAGTTTTAGGGTGGCCATGGCAGCAAAGTTACACTGTTAAAAGGGTTACAAAGTTACAACGGGAAAGCAGGAGCCGCGATTCATTTATAGCGATGTAACTTTTAAAAACGTTTTAACCTTCCTTGATCATATCGATGTTGCCCTTCATATAAAAGTTTTGCTCAGGCACATCGTCATGTTTGCCATCAAGAATTTCTTTAAAGCCGCGCACCGTGTCCGCGATCGAGACGTACTGGCCTTTCGTACCGGTGAACACTTCGGCAACGTGGAACGGCTGGCTGAGGAAACGCTGAATCTTGCGCGCTCGATAGACGGTCAGCTTGTCTTCCGGACTTAACTCATCCATGCCAAGAATAGCGATGATGTCCTGCAAATCTTTATAGCGCTGCAAGACGCGCTGCACGCCTCGCGCGACATTGTAATGCTCTTCGCCAACAATTTCCGGCGCGAGAGATTTCGATGTCGATGCGAGCGGATCGACGGCTGGATAAATCCCGAGCTCAGCGATGGAGCGTTCGAGAACAATAGTTGAATCGAGATGAGCAAATGTGTTTGCCGGTGCGGGATCGGTCAGATCGTCCGCCGGTACGTAAACGGCTTGAAATGAAGTAATCGATCCTTTGTTGGTTGATGTAATTCGTTCCTGCAAATCGCCCATTTCAGCCGAAAGCGTCGGCTGATAACCAACTGCGGAAGGGGTGCGGCCTAACAAGGCCGAAACTTCCGAACCTGCTTGCGAGAAACGAAAGATGTTGTCGATGAAAAGAAGCACGTCCTGGTTGCGCTCGTCCCGGAAAAATTCCGTCATCGCCAGCGCGGCGAGTCCGACGCGCAAACGCGCGCCGGGCGGCTCGTTCATCTGGCCGAAAACCATTCCCACTTTCGACTTCGACAAATCTTTTTGATCGATCACGCCGGCCTCACTCATCTCGGTATAAAGATCATTGCCCTCGCGGCTGCGTTCACCGACGCCGGCGAACACCGAGACACCGCCGTGGCCTTTAGCGATATTGTTGATGAGCTCCATGATGATAACCGTTTTGCCAACACCGGCGCCGCCAAACGCGCCTACTTTTCCACCCTTTGAAAACGGGCAGATGAGGTCGATGACTTTGATGCCGGTTTCGAGAATTTGTACTCTCGTATCCTGCTCCGTGAGATCGGGTGCTTTACGATGGATCGGATAACGCTTTTCGAATTTTACGGGACCGCGATTATCGACCGGGTCACCAGTGACATTGAACAAGCGGCCAAGCACGCCTTCGCCTACTGGAACGGTGATTGGCCCACCGGTATCGGTCACATTCATCCCGCGTTTCAGACCTTCGGTCGATGACATGGCGATTGAGCGCACCCAGTTTTCTCCCAGATGCTGTTGCACTTCGAGGGTGAGCTTGGTTGGGTTGCCGTTGACTTCGTATTCGATTTCGAGCGCGTTGTAGATCCCGGGCAATCCCTTTCCATCCGGAAATTCCACGTCAACGACGGGACCGATGACTTGAACGATGTTTCCTTTATTCATAATTCACAAAATTGATTAAGAGCCGAGCGCCATTTGAGCGGTGGCAATTTCAAGCAACTCGGTCGTGATTCCTGCCTGCCGCATTTTATTGTATTCGAGAGTCAGATCCTTGATGAACTGGTTTGCATTATCGGTGGCGTTTTTCATCGCCACCATGCGTGCGCTGTGCTCGGACGCGCGCGCGTCAAGAATCATTTGGAAAACCTGGTACTGAAGATAGTACGGCAGCATCACATCGAGCACCGTCTCGGCATTTGGTTCGAAGACGTAGCCGAGCATGGGATCGACATGTTCACCCGCGCCCTCGACCGATTCGTCGTGTTTTTTCGGCAGATCGAAACTGCTGATCGGTAAAAGGGTCTGCACGACCGGGCGTTGATTGATGGTGTTGACGAAATGGGTGTAAAGGACAGAAACGTTGTCCACGTCGCGGTTCAAAAACTTTTCCGTGCAAAATTTCGCGATCGGTTTGGTTTCGACAAAGCTAGGTGAGTCTTTCAGCTCGAAATCGGCGAGCAAGTCGCGCTTTGTGCGCGCGATAAACTGCCGCGCCTTTTTACCGGTTACCACAAAAGTGGTTTTGGCCGGATCGAAATTCGCTGCCTCGCGGAAAAGGTTCGTGTTCAATGCGCCGGCCAATCCCTTGTCCGTGCTGATGATCAAAACGAGCTCTTTTTTCAACGGCCGAACATTAAGAAGCGGATGCAGCTTCGGATCTGTCCGCTTTTGCAGCGATACGAGCACCTTATTCATTAACGCGGCGTAAGGACGCCCGGCAAGAGCGTGCTGCTGCGCTTTGCGCATCTTAGATGCCGCCACCATTTGCATCGCCTTGGTGATCTGTGCCGTGTTGCGGATCGATTTGATCCTCCGCCGGATGTCCTGTGTGTTCGCCATTTTCCTAATTTCCGAAGCCGATCACGCCATCATCGCCAGGTTGCTTTGAACTCTTCGAGAGCACTCTTCAATTGCGACTCCAACTCCCCATCGAGCTGCTTCTTCTCCCGAATCGAGGCCAGCAAACTTTCTTTGCGCGTTTGCAGGTAATCCTGGAGTTTAGTTTGAAATTCCTTTACCCGTTCGACCGGCACAAGATCGATATAGCCATTTTGCATCGCCCACATCACGGCGACTTGTTCCTCGACCGGGATCGGATTGTATTGTTTTTGCTTAAAAAGCTCGACAATCCGTTGGCCGCGATCAAGTCGCGCTCTCGTCGCCGCATCCAGATCGGAGCCAAACTGCGCGAAGGCAGCGAGCTCCCGAAATTGCGCGAGATCGAGCTTTACCTTACCAGCCACTTGCTTGATGGCTTTGATCTGAGCGGCGGAACCGACCCGGCTGACCGAAAGCCCAACCGAGATCGCCGGCCGCACCCCTTGGTAAAAAAGATCGGTCTCAAGATAAATTTGCCCATCCGTGATGGAAATCACGTTCGTTGGAATGTAGGCGGAAACGTCCCCCGCTTGTGTCTCGATAATCGGCAGCGCTGTCAGCGAACCGCCACCAAATTCTTCGGCGACGCGCGCGCTGCGCTCGAGCAAGCGCGAGTGCAGATAAAACACATCGCCCGGGTAAGCTTCGCGCCCGGAAGGACGTTTCAACACGAGTGAGACTTGCCGATAAGCGACCGCATGCTTCGACAAATCGTCGTAAATAATAAGCGCGTCCATGCCGTTATCCATGAACCATTCGCCCATCGCAGCGCCCGCAAACGGCGCTAAATACTGGTTCGTAGCCGAATCGGATGCCGGCGCAGAGATGATTGTTGTGTAAGGCATGGCACCCGCTTTTTCGAGAACCGCGAGCGCGCGCGCCACGTTGGAATTCTTCTGTCCGATTGCGACGTAAATGCAGTAAAGGGGTCGATAATCTTTGATCTCGCCCTTGTCGCCCGCCTTGTTAAGTCGAGCCTGGCTAATAATCGTGTCGATCGCGATCGTCGTCTTACCGGTGGCGCGGTCGCCGATGATCAACTCGCGCTGCCCACGCCCGATTGGAATCATCGCGTCGATTGCCATGATGCCAGTTTGAACCGGCTGGCTAACACTGCGCCGTTTGATTACACCCGGTGCGATTTTTTCAAGTGGATAAAATGAATCGGTCTTGATCGAGCCTTTGCCATCCAACGGCTGACCCAGCGTATTAACAACGCGTCCGAGGAGCGCTTTTCCCACCGGAACTTGTAACAGTTTCCCTGTGGTTTTTACTTCGTCGCCCTCCGCTATTTTTGTGCTGTCCCCCAGCAAAATGGCGCCTACTTCAGTTTCTTCGAGATTCAACGCCAGCCCAAACACTCCGTGAGGAAACTCGATCATCTCGTTGAGCATGACGTCACTCAGTCCTTCGATGCGAGCGACTCCGTCGCCCGTTTCACGCACGACGCCGACGTTACTTTTCGTTGTCGATGTTTTTAGGCCCTCAATCTTTGTTTCGATTTCTTCGAGTATGCTGCTCATGATTTTGTTAAATTAAAGTTGTTGCTGGAGCTGTTGGAGCCGATTGCGCACAGTGCCGTCCCAGACATCGCTGCCGACTCGAATGCGCATCCCGCCCAAAAGGGCTGAATCGGTCCTGAAGTCTGCCGTCAGGTCGTCACCATATTTCTGTTTCAATTTTGCAAGAATCTTGGATGAATTTTGCGGGCTCAAGTTGCTCGCGCTTTCGATGGTGGCATGGCGTTTTTCAATTTCGAGACGAAGCAGACGTTTATAATTTTGCAAAATATCAAGAAACCGCCGCGGTTTTTTCGCGATCAGCGATTGCACAAGGGATTCAATTTTGCCTTGATCGAGTTGTCCATCGGTGAAACTGGACCGCAACATTTGCCGGGAAAGCTGACGGATCTCCTTGTTGATCTTCATCAGGCGAGTTGACTCAAGGCTTCTTCTTGCAATCGCTGTTGGTCCTCAGGCGTGAGTACCTTGCCCGTGACTTTTGCGGTTGTATCGACTACGAGCCGGCCGAGTTCCTGCTTTAAGGAGTCCATGGTCCGTTCATGCTCGATCGCGCTGGCTTCGCGCGCTTTGGCAATGATTTGCTCCGCGGCCGCAATCGCTTCCTGTTGCTTTCGCTCGGCCAGGTGCGCGCTGCTCTCACGCGCTTCGTCGATCATTTTCTGCGCTTCGACATTCGCTTTGGCCAAAATGTCGGAATACCGCTTTTCAGCCTCGTCCAGTTGTCGTTTAATTTTCTCCGCATTGAGCTGGCCTTCCTCAATGGACCGGCGGCGTTCCTCAAGCACATTGAGAATCGGTTTGTAGGCGAAGCGTCGCAGAAGAAGCGCAACAATCGCGAAGCTGATCACCTGCGAGAAAAAGAGCCGCGGATTCCAGCCGAAGGTCTCGGCTGTATCACGCAACATATCGCTAAACCCTCCCGCCGCAGCGGCAATTATCATGTTCATAATGTAACCTCAGGCGCGGCTGCAACCCTTCCGCGCCGATGAAGCTTTAGTGGCCAAGAAGAAACAGCGCGTAGAAGACGATCGCTTCCGTAAATGCGATAGCGAGAATCCCATGCACGAGAATCGGAGTGAAAGCGCCGGGATTGCGGCCGACGGCGGTTGCCATTCCTAAACCGGTAAGGCCGATACCGATTCCCACACCCATGGCGGCGAGGCCAACGTGAATGCTTCCAGTCATTTCTGCCAGTAGTTGTAACATCATAGTTTTTCCTTTGGTTGGTTTGGCGATCTCGTTGTGAAATCGCCTAAATTTTCAATGTGCTGTTTCCGATTCATGTTGCGCGATTAAGAGGGTGAAAACTGCCGTCAACAGCGTAAATACGAGCGCCTGCACGACCCCCACCAGCAGCTCCAAAAAATAAAACGGAATCGGGATCAACCACGAAAGAAATGGCACCATGCTCGACATCACTTCCAGCGTACTCTCGCCCGCATAGATATTTCCGAAAAGTCGAAAGCTCAAAGAAACGGGGCGAAACAAAATCGAAACGACCTCAAGCCAGCCGACCATGAAAAAGACGACTACCATAACCAGCTTGAGAATGCCCGTTGTCTCACCTTTGGCGCCAAAGAGGTGACGCAAAAACCCGCCGACGCCGTTCGCTTGGATCGCCCAAACGACCCAGAGCACAAAAAAGATCGCCGCCATTGCCGTGGTCATATTGAGGTCGGCGTTTCCACCGCGCAGTAGAGGACGATCGACATGAAATATGCCGGTTGTTGGGTCGTAATGGCCCCAGCCGATCGTGCCGACGCCGGGAATCAGACCGAACCAGTTCACAAACAAAATAAAAATAAAGATGGTCGCGAAGAACCAGAACGTCTTTCGGACAAGATCGCGCCCGATGATGTTCTCAAGAAAGTTATAAAGACCTTCGACCAGCCATTCCCAAAAATTCTGTGCGCCGCTGGGGATTCGCTCGATTTTTCGCGTTGCTGACTGCGCAAAAACGATAATCCCCGCCGCGACAATCCAGGTCACCAACATCGAGTTCGTAATCGCAAACTTTCCGATATGAATGAGTGTCGCCGGTTTTAGCGGCAGCGTTTCATGTTCAGCTTTTTCCGACGCGACCGGCAGCTCAGTTCCGATCGTCGATGTTGCAAAAACGCACCCGCAACAGAGCGCAACGATCGACAACGATAAACGTGAAAAAAAACAGTACTGCATTCGGTTCGTAGAAATGCCGCGGCCCAATCTTTTCAGTCGGTGCGACGGCGGCGGAGGCCAGAGCACTCAACACAAGGGGACGCTTGCGTCGCGCATACCAAAGCGCGTTTTGCCTGCATGACAAACAAAATTCTTGAACCGCGCGTTATTTTGCCGGCGCCCGTTCGGCAAACTGAGGAGTGAGATGGGTCAACGGCTTGGATTTCGCGGGCTCGGCGGCGGCATTCATGGCGATCGCTTCTTCATAGAATGATTCCAGCTGATCGATTTGTGCTTCCTGCCCGAATCGAGTCGCCACTGCTGCGCGCGCGCACAATCCCATCTCGGCCAGGGCGCGAGGCGAGTGGGTGATTTCCTGCATGGCGTTGGCTAACGCAATGTGGTCCTCCTCAGGCACAAGCCAGCCGGTGCGTCCGTGCTCGACCGCTTCCGGTATTCCGCCATGCTGCGTCGCCGCAACCGGCAACCCTGTCGCCATCGCTTCAAGAATCGAGTTCGGCACTCCCTCTTGGTTTTCGTCGGGCGGCGTTTCGCTCGGATGCAAAAATAGATGCGAGCTCGCGTAAAGTTCCATCAAATGCCGTTGGGAAAGAAATCCGATAAAATGAACGTCTTTGAAAATACCCAAGCCAGCCGCGAGCATTTCTAATTCCTGTTGTAGCGGTCCCTTTCCGGCGATGAAGAATTTAGCGCGCGGATGGTCCTTTTTGAAAACGGCGAATGCCCGCAAGCTCGTCGCCACGCCTTTTTTGGGGATCAAGCGGCACGCTTGCATCACTTTCCAGCAGCCATCCGCCGGAGGTTGTCGATCTACGAATGGAAATTCATCCAAGGGAACGCCTGTGCGATTGATCCGCAGTTTTTCCGACGGACAACCCATTTGAATGAGACGATCCGCAAGCGATTGCGAACGGGCCAGAACCAGCGGCACGGCCTCGAACAACTGACACAATTTGGCTGGATAATTCGCGATGTCTTCCTTTAGCGCGACATCCGCGCCATGGAACGAGACCACGCAGGGTTTGTCCCATTCTTTGATGAACGGAAGCAGGTGCACGCCGGTGTGACCAAAATAAATATGCATCAGATCAACGCCACGCCGCGCCAGGAGCGAAGCCAGCACCTGGTACTCCCCTCGATAGACCACCGGCGGTCGCCGTTTAACGAACTTGAGCCATCCGTGGCGCAAAAGATTCATCCGCTGCTTCGGAATGATTTCGATATCGGGAAACGGAAACCGCTCGGCGTTTTGCAGCTCCTTGGTCATAACAAAGGTGTCAACCCCATGCAGCGCCTTTACCTGCCGGTAAATGTGCAGCATCTCCGGCTTGAGAAAGCTCGAGCAATAACTCGCTATGACTCGTTTACCCATACAAGAGCGCCCAGTGTCGCCGGGGACGTCTGATTTGTCCACCCTTAATCGCCGACGATCACTGTGCCGGTTTTAGTGATCCGAATCAACGATAGGTGGGATATCTTCCCCGACCCAAATACGCAGTTTTCTTTTCAACGCTTCGATGCCTTCGCCTGTTTTCGCTGAAATATCGGTAACGTCGATCGTGCGAAATTGATTTCGTAATGCTTCAAGATTTTCTGATGCCCCTGGCAGATCGATTTTATTGGCAATGATGTACCATGGACGTTTCGACAGCCCAGGATCGTACAGATCGACCTCGCGTCGAAGGTTTCGCAAATCTTCGATGGGATTCCGTCCTTCGCTTCCCGCAACATCGACAACGAACAGCAAAATTCGGCAGCGCGTAATATGTCGGAGAAATTCATGACCGAGTCCGAGCCCGTGATGCGCGCCTTCAATCAAGCCGGGTATGTCCGCGATCGTTGCACGCCGGTAATCGGGAAATTCCACCACACCGACGATTGGATGCAATGTCGTAAAGGGATATGCTGCCACCTTCGGATGTGCCGCCGAAATTTTTCCCAGAAGCGTGGATTTGCCCGCGTTTGGATAACCAACCAAGCCGGCATCCGCAATGGTTCGCAACTCGAGAAGGAAATGCCCCTGCTCGCCTTCTTCGCCTTCCGTGTATTGCCGCGGCGCGCGATTGCGCGAGCTCTTGAAATGGACATTTCCTTTTCCGCCCGCGCCACCCCGACAAAGCACAAACTCCTGGCCGTCTCGTGTAAGATCGACAACCGACTCACGTGTCATTCCGAGCGAAGTCGAGGAATTTCGTAGCGAAACCTTTAAGCCGATCTCACGGGATCCTTCGACTCCGCTCAGGACGGGCGTTGATTGCGCCGGCTGAATGTCTTCAACGTCATCCGCTCGCCAAACAATTGTCCCTACCGGCAGTTTCACGATATTCGGTAACGCAGAACGTCCATGCATTTTCTTTCCCATGCCGTGCCCGCCGCTCTTTGCTTTGATGATCGGTTCGTAAAAAAAATTCGAGAGGTTATCCACGTGCTGATCGGCACGAAGGATCACATCGCCGCCACGTCCACCGTCGCCGCCATCCGGCCCACCCTTGGGCACAAACTTCTCCCGCCGAAAACTCACGCATCCCCGCCCGCCACTGCCGGCTTGCGCAAAAACTTTTATCCGATCGACAAACATGGAACTGGCAACGTTAAAGCGCTAAAAAAGTTCAAGCGTTGAAGCGGTGCATTCGTTCACAACTTCAGCGCTTTATTGTCGATTCAACGCTTTGACGCTTGAACTCTTCAGCGGAACCGATCGCGTGAGCGACTCGTAAAGCGCCTTCGTTTTTTGCGCGATCGTGGACCAACTGAACTTCTCTTCGACGCGCTTGCGACCCGCTTTTCCAAATTTTTTGCGCAGTTGTCGATCTTTCATCAGTTGATTGATCTTCCCAGCGAGATCGCGCGAAAACTCTTCCGGATTCAGCGGCTCAAACGGACTTTCGTTCATCTGCTTGAGTGGAACGAGAAATCCGGTCTCTCCATCGACAACGACTTCTTTGATGCCGCCAACCGCGCTGGCTACGACCGCTGTTCCGCATGCCATCGCTTCGAGATTGATGATCCCGAACGGTTCGTAGATCGACGGACAACAAAATACCGCCGCGTGCGAATAAAGTTCGATCACGGCGCTCCGATCGACCATCTCTTCGATCCAGATGATGTCTGAGCGCTTGGCTTTCGCCTGCTCGATTGCTTTTTGCATTTCAATCGCAATCTCAGGCGTGTCCGGTGCGCCGGCGCAAAGCACGATTTGAAAACCCGGATCCATAAAATGTATGGCCCGCACTAGGTAAATGATCCCCTTTTGCCGGGTGATCCGGCCAACAAAGAGCAAGTACGGCTCGTCCGGATTGATCCCATGATGTTTGAGCGCGTCAGTTGAATCGACCCTGCGGTATTCTTCGAGATCGATCCCATTGTGAATCACGTGCACGCGGTTTGGATCGACATCGAACAAGCGCTCGATGTCACGTTCGGTTTCGCCGGAAACAGCGATAATTGCATCCGCCATTTCCAGGGCAGTTTTCTCAATCCACAAACTGAAGTCGTAACCGCCGTCGAGTTGCTCGCGTTTCCATGGCCGCAATGGTTCCAGCGAATGCACCGTGATGACAAACGAGATCCCGTAATTCAGTTTTGCCAGAATGCCGCCGAAATGGCTGTACCAAGTATGACAATGTACTAGATCGGCATTGATGTTTGTCGTGTTGAAATCGGTGCAGCGACGAACTGCGCCGAAAACCGATTGCAACGGTTTCGGACAGGTGAAGTCGGTGGTATCAACTTCAAATCCTCTGACTTTTAGATTGCGCTCTTCAAAGTTCTGATCGCCGAAGCAGCGCACTTCTACAGGCATGGACTTCGCCAGTTCGCGCGACAAGTAGCCCACGTGGACGCCAGCCCCACCATAAATGTGGGGCGGATATTCGTTCGTGAGAAAAAGGACTTTCAACGAGCGTCTATAAAATGATGAATCTCGAATGTCGAATGACGAAAACAGACGTCGGTCTTGCAAAGCGGCCTTTTGATTTCGTCATTTTCTTAGCTCTTTACCTTTAACAGCAACACCGGCACGTCCACTTCGTGCCGTACCTTGTCCGCCGTGGCGCCATGAAGAATGTCACTGATTAGACGGTGGCCGTGCGTGGTCATTGCGATAAGGTCGACATCTTTCTCGCGCGCGAGCTTGATGATCTCGTCCGACGGTTCGCCGAGCGCGAGCACCGCGTCGCAGGAAAAGCCTTCACCGGCGAGTTCGCGGCTGCGCTTCTCCAGGTAAGCGCGATCGTCCTTCATCTCTTCACTTTCGGCGAGCTTGAGTTGGTTAAAATTGCGCGCCACCCAGCCATCGGAAACGTGGACGAGGAGGAGCCTCGCGCCGGTCATGCG
>Ga0070707_100002038_pt1 | contig 19331 bp, 18 predicted proteins | sample KBSK5502metaG_FD_65468 | JGI IMG/M metagenome (GOLD analysis project Ga0070707, IMG submission 65468) | Corn, switchgrass and miscanthus rhizosphere microbial communities from Kellogg Biological Station, Michigan, USA - KBS K5-50-2 metaG | ecosystem: Host-associated > Plants > Roots >... | reverse complement strand
ACGACGCGGACGTGAACGACCAGAAAGAGTTGTCATAACCACCCGCTTCGCCACCAAGCAACGGGTCCCTGCTCAATCTGAGATCGACTCCAGACCCGAAGATGTGAAGCGGGCAAGACAAGACTGTGCCGGATGTGCGCCGTACGAGCGTCCTAGAAGTACGCTTCCCGCCGATGGCTCGCGACTACTCCACCCTCCTCGAGCTCGTCGGGAACACGCCGATCGTCAGGCTCGACTCGGTCGGGCGTGACGTCGAGCCGCAGATCCTCGCCAAGCTGGAATACCTCAATCCCGGGGGATCGGTGAAGGACCGGATCGGGCTCGCCATGATCGAGAAGGCCGAGGCCGAAGGGAAGCTCAAAGCCGGCGGCACCATCGTCGAGCCGACCTCCGGCAACACCGGTGTCGGTCTCGCGATCGCTGCGGCCAAGAAGGGCTACCGCTGCATCTTCGTCATGCCGGACAAGATGAGCCAGGAGAAGATCTCGATGCTGCGGGCCTACGGAGCCGAGGTCGTGATCTGCCCGACCGCAGTCGAGCACGACTCGCCCGAGTCGTACTACTCCGTCTCCGATCGGCTCGCCGAAGAGATCCCGGGCGGCTTCAAGCCTGACCAGTACTCGAACATGTCGAACCCGGAGGCCCACTACGTGCAGACAGGCCCGGAGATCCTCGCACAGACCGGCGGCGAGATCGCGGCGATCGTCATCTCGGTCGGCACCGGCGGAACGATCTCCGGCGTCGGCCGCTACTTCAAGGAGCACAAGCCGAACGTCCTGATCGTCGGCGCCGACCCCGAAGGATCCGTGTACACGGCGCAGGAAGACCGCGACGTCCATCCGTACTTCGTCGAGGGGATCGGCAAGGACACCTGGCCCAAGACGATGGACCCTGCCGTCGTCGACGAGTGGGTGCGTGTGTCCGACCGCGACTCGTTCCTGACAGCACGCCGGCTGGCCCGCGAAGAGGGACTGCTCGTCGGGGGCTCCGGCGGGACGACCGTCTGGGCGGCGCTCGAGATCGCCAAGCGCTTCGGCCCCGGCGGGACGATCCTGACGATGATCCCCGACTCCGGCCGCTCCTACCTGTCGAAGTTCTACGACGACAACTGGATGCTCGAGCACGGCTTCGTCGAGCGGCGCGCTCCCGCTCCGACGGTTTCCGAGCTCCTGCGCTCGAAGCGCCTCGAGGAGATCGACGTGCCGGCGCTGATCACGATCGCCGCGCACCAGAAGGTCGGCGAGGCCATCGATGTGATGCAGCGTTACTCGATCTCGCAGCTTCCGGTCGTGCGGGACGGAGAGGTGCAGTCCCTCGCCGACGTGATCGGCTCGCTCCAGGATCGCGACCTGCTCGACCGCGTGTTCAAGAATCCCGACGCGCTCCACGAGGACGTGGCGACCGCGATGCAGCCCCCGCTCGCGGCCGTCGAGAGTGACGTCACACTCGACGAGGTGTTCGCGACGCTGACGGGACGTACGAACGCCCTCGTCATCGCCAGCAAAGGGAAGCCGATCGGCGTTCTGACCCGCTCGGACCTTCTCGACTACCTGGCACACCAGCGTGGCTAGCATGGGGAATGTGTCGACTGAGCCGCTGCAGAGCCTGCTCGAGGATGCGTTCCCGGACGCGACGGAGTTGCGCGTCGAGGACCGGACCGGCGGCGGCGACCACTTTCAGGTGACGGTCTCGAGCCCGCGTTTCGCGGGCCTTTCTCTGCTCGACCAGCATCGCCTCGTCAACGAGGCGCTCGCCGGGCCGCTTCGAGACGGCACCATTCACGAACTACGAATCAAGACGAAAGGGAGGAGCGAATGAGCGAGCTACGCCAGCGAATCCAGGACGTGATCGAGAACGAGCCCGTCGCCGTGTTCATGAAGGGGACTCCACAGTTCGTGATGTGTGGCAACTCCGATCGGGCGTTGCGAGCACTGCGCGAAGCCGGCGCTCCGGTCACGGGCATCGACGTCCTCGCGGACCCGGCAATCCGGCAGGAGCTGTCCGAGATCTCGGGCTGGCCGACGATTCCGCAAGTCTTCGTCAACGGCGAACTGATCGGCGGCGCCGACATCACCGAGGAGCTGGCAGCGAGTGGAGAACTGGCCCGCGTTCTCGAGGAGAAGCTCGGCCCCGACTACCGCGCCTCGGCCGGTGAGCGCTCCGTCTCTCTTCTCACGCCGGCGTAGCGGAACCCGATCGGGCGGATCGCACCGGCAGCGATGAGACCGGCTTCGAGCGACTCCGTCGCCGGGCCCTCGAGCCAGCGATAGAAGTAAGGACCCCACTGGAAATGTCGCTCCTCGTAGCGGGCGTCGATCTCTGTGCGCAGCGTCTCGTATGGATGGAGGTCGGAGTGGCGTCTGCGCCACTCCGACAGATCGGGCGGTCCCTTGGGCTCGCGTCCGGCGGCGACTAGCACCCGGTGTTGAGACTCGTACCAGTCGATGGTGGGCTCGTCCATGTGATTCCAGGCGAACTCGTCGAGGATGAGCTGCGGCGCAAGCGTGGCGAGCTTGTCGAGCGCGCCAGGCAACGGGTCGACGTGATGCAGAACGAGGCCGCCCACGACAGCGGCAAACGGGCCCGGATCGTTCAACTCCTCCAGGGTGGTCTGCCGGTAGAGCGGCCCCTCCGGGGCGTGGGGATCGATCGCGAGCACGTCATAACCCGCCGCTGCGAGCGCCGGAGCGACCCCACCCTCGCGACCACAGCCGACCTCGAGCACACGCTGCGGCGGCTCGGGTAGCTGAGAGAGTGCGAACTCGGTGAAACCCAAGCCCGTCAGCCTCGCACAGGCGCGCCGCATCGCGGTTCGGGCGCAGGCACTCGACGGCAGCGCCGACGGCGTGCTCGAGACGGTCCGCCGGCTCGGCTTCCTCCAGATCGACCCGATCTCCACGGTCGCGCCTCCGCAGCGACTCGTCCTGTGGAGCCGCCTCGGACGCTACGACCCGGCGGAGCTCGACCGGTTGCTCTGGCAAGAGCGCAAGCTCTTCGAGTGGGGTGCGTTCATCTGGCCGAGCGAGGATTTCCCGCTCATCCGCGCGCGCATGCGCCGCCGGAGAGGCAAGTACACGTACGAGCAGCGAGGAGCCGAGTTCCTGCGGACGAACGCGCGCTTCAAACGGCACCTGCTGCGCGAGCTCGAAGAGCGCGGACCGTTGCTCTCGCGCGAGATCGAGGCCGATCTGATGGTGTCGAAAGACCCGCACAACTGGTGGGGGAGCCGGAAGGTGACGCTCATGCTGGAGCTGCTCCAGGGTCGGGGTGTCGTTGCGATCGTGGGACGCCGAGGCAAGCAGCGCGTTTGGGACCTCGCCGAGCGCTGGTATCCGGAGGCCGAGAGCATTCCGTGGCCCGAAGCCGAGCGGCTGCTCGCGGAGAAGCACTTCCGTGCCCTCGGCGTCAGGTTCGAGAACGGCGCGTGGCGTGCGCACGCGGACGCCGAAGACGGACCCGTGCCGAGTCGCATCACGTTCCTGTCACCGTTCGACAGGCTGATCCACGACCGCGATCGTGCAGAAGCGCTGTGGAACTTTCGCTACCGGCTGGAAATGTATGTCCCCAAAGCCAAGCGCGAGTACGGCTACTACGTCCTTCCCGTTCTTCGCGGCGACCGTCTGATCGGACGAGTCGAGCCGGTGCTCGACCGCAAGACGGGCGTGTTGCAGATCAAGGGAAGTTGGTGGGAGCCCGGCGTCAAGCCGGTTTCGCTGCAGAAGCCGCTGAAGGATCTCGCCGCGTTCGTCGGCGCGACGGGAATCGAATAGCCGAAGTCGACGGTATAAGAACGAGAATGGAGTTCCGGTCGCTGGGCCAGAGGGCGAAGTGGGCGATCACCGCCCTCGTCGCGGTGGCAATCCTCGACGTCTTCGCGGTCTGGGCCGACTGGGAGCGTTACGACCTTCTGGGCCGGGTCGTCAACGGCGGCGGCTACACGCTTGCCGAAGCAACCAGGTCAGACAACCGCCAGTCTGCCGTCGCCCTATTGCAGATCCTCGCACTCATCTTCGGGGCGCTCTTCTTCATCCGCTGGTTCCTCGACGCCTACCGCAACGTGGATGCGCTCGGTGGCACGCGCGACTTCACGGAGAAGTGGGCGGGCTGGTCGTGGTTCGTGCCGATCCTCAGCCTCTGGCGACCCAAGCAGATCGCAAACGAGATCTGGCGGGCAAGCGATCCCGATCGTCCGTACGAACACCCGTCGAAGAAGGCTCCACTGTGGGGTGTGCTGGCGGTGTGGTGGGCCTGCTGGCTCGCGTCCAACTTCGTCAGCCAGATCGGAGCCCGCGCGGCGTTCTCCAGCGACACCGCCGATGGTCTGCGCCATTCGACGGCCGCCTACCTCGTCGGCGACACGATCGACATTGCGGCCGCCTTGCTCGCAATCGCCGTGATTCTCCGGATCACTGCGCGGCAGGAAGAGCGAGCCGCGAAACGCGCACTGTCCGTCGCGGCCTAGACCGAGGCGCACCCGTAGAATCGGAGGCCGGTGGACTTCGAGACTCGAGCCATCCACGAGGGCCAGGAGCCGGACACCGCGACCGGCGCGATCACGACGCCGATCTACCTCACGTCGACATACGTGCAGGAGGCGGTCGGCGAGCACAAGGGCTACGACTACTCCCGGGTCGCCAATCCGACCCGCACCGCGCTGCAGCGCGCGCTGGCCTCCCTCGAGTCGGCTTCCCACGGAATCGCCTACGCGTCCGGACTGGGAGCCGTGTCGACGATCATGCACCTGCTGAACCCGGGCGACCGGACCGTGTTGATCGCGGATGTGTACGGCGGCGTCTACCGCATGACCTCACAGGTGTACGAGCCCAAGGGTTACGTCTTCGACTACCTGCCGGCAGCCGAGTTCGACGACCTCGGCTCCCATCTCGACGAGCGCACCCGAATCGTCTGGATCGAGACGCCGTCGAACCCGCTGCTGAGCATCGTCGACATCAAGAAGGCGGCCGATGCGGCGCACGCAGCCGGCGCGATCCTCGTGGTGGACAACACCTTTGCCACTCCGTACCTGCAGCGGCCGCTCGAGCTGGGCGCCGATATCGTCGTGCACTCGACGACCAAGTACCTCGGTGGACACTCGGATGTCGTCGGCGGCTTCGCGGCGACGAACGATCCGACGATCGCCGAGCGGCTGCTCTTTCTCCAGAAGTCGCTCGGAGCGGTGCCGGGGCCACTCGACTGCTGGCTCGTGCTGCGCGGGATCAAGACCCTCGCCGTGCGCATGCGCCAGCACTGTCAGAACGCTCACGCGATCTCCGGCTTCCTCGAGCGCCATCCGCGCGTCGAACAGGTCCTCTACCCCGGGCTCCCGCGACATCCGGGCCACAGCGTCGCCGCGCGGCAGATGCGCGACTTCGGCGGCATGATCTCGTTCCTGGCCGAGTCGGACGATGAAGCTGCCGCGTTGGTCGCGAGCACGGAGATCTTCAAGCTCGCCGAGTCGCTCGGCGGCGTCGAGAGCCTCATCGAGCTCCCGGCGCGGATGACGCATGCGTCGACCGCGGAGGCGCCATTCGCTGCGCCGCGGAACCTCATCCGGCTCTCCGTCGGTCTCGAGTCCGCGGAGGACCTGATCATGGATCTCGAGGCGGCGTTCGCCAAAGTCGCGGGCGGAGCCCGTTCCGCTCCGACGGTGTAGCACCTCAAACGACCGAGGAGCGACGAAGGCGCCGCCCCATTCCGGCCTGACGCATGGGAGGATCCGGGCGCCGTGAGCCCGGATCCCCTCGACCTCCACCATCAGGGCGCCGAGCGCGTCATCGCGTCATACGTCATCGAGACCGAGGACGGTCCGGCGCTCTACGACTGTGGCCCTTCGTCGTGCGTCCAGCGCCTGTACTCGGCGTTGCGCCAGCGCGGCCTCGAGCTTCAGGACCTGCGCCACCTCCTCCTCTCGCACATCCACCTCGATCACGCCGGGGCAGCCGGGGTGCTCGTGCGCGAGCATCCGGCGCTGCTGGTGCACGTCTCGGAGCTGGGCGCGCCTCATCTCGCCGATCCGAGCCGGCTCGAAGCGAGCGCTCGGCGCCTCTACGGCGACACCTTCGACACGCTTTGGGGAGAGCTCGCACCCGTCCCGCTGGAAAACATCAGAGTCGTCGGACCGAACGTGCTCGGACTGGAGTGCTTCCCCTCGCCGGGACACGCGAGCCACCACGTCTGTTATCTCGCCGGTGACGGAAGCCTGTACGCCGGCGACGCGGCCGGCGTCCGGCTGCAGCCCGACCGAACCGTCCTGCCGCCGACACCGCCGCCGGACTTCGACCTCGACGCGTGGTACAGGACGATCGACGAGATCGAAAGGCGACGACCGAGCAAGCTGGCGCTCGTGCACTTCGGCGTCGCCGACGACCCCGAGCCGCACCTCGCCGAGCTCAGGCAACGACTTGCAGACTGGACGCGTCGAGTCGGGTCGGGTGTAACGGAAGAGGAGTTCAGCGAGTCGGTCCGTATCGACGTGACCTCAGATGGCTCCGGCGTCGACATCTACGAGCGTGCAATGCCGTTCTGGCAGTCCTACGCTGGACTGAAACGCTACTGGGAGCAGCGCCGTGCGTCTTGAGCTCGGTCCTCCGGGTGAGGCGATCGGAGCGCTGGCGGCGCCGGCCCTCGCCATCGGCGCCGCCGCGGTGCTCGCCGTTGGATGGGCGCGATGGCGCTCCTGGGTCGCGGCCTCGTAGGCTTTCCGAATGCCACCCGTTCCCGTTCCCGACGAACTCGACGAGTTCCTGTCGCGCCCCAATCCCGCAGTCGTTGCGACCCTTCGCCCGGACGGGTCGCCGCACTCGGTCCCCACCTGGTACGACTGGGAGGACGGCCGCATCCTGCTTAACATGGCCGTGACTCGGCTCCGGCTACGTTTCATGCGGCGAGATCCGCGCGCTGCGCTGACCGTTCTCGACGACGGCAGCTGGTATAGCCACGTAAGCCTGATCGGGCGCATCGTTTCGATCGAGGACGATCCCGATCTCGCCGACATCGACCGGCTCGCCGTTCGCTACACGGGGAAACCGTTTCGGCGGCGGGACGAAAAACGCGTCAGTGCGTGGCTCGAGCCCGAGCGCTGGCACGGCTGGTCCGGCGCCGGACCGCTCCGCTAGCCGATTGCCTTTTCGTACGCGGCCACGTAGTCGCGCACCATTCGCTCCGGTGAGAACTCCTCCTCGACGTAGCGGCGCAGCTCGAATGGGTCGAGGTCGTCCGCTACCGGAAGCACATCGGCCATCTGCTTGTAGTCGTCGACGATGATACCGCTGCGACCGTCCTCGATCACCTCCGGCACCGCACCCCAACGCGTTGCGATCACCGGCGTTCCGCAGGCCATCGACTCGATCATGACGAGGCCGAAGGGCTCCTCCCACTCGATCGGAAAGAGCGTGGCGCGCGCGTTTTGGAGGAGCTCGACCTTCTCGCCGTGAGTCACCTCGCCGAGATACTCGATCCCGTTCACGAGGTGCGGCGCGACCAGCTCGTTGAAGTACTCGCGTTCCTTCGGTTCCTGCATCTTGCCGGCGAGCTTGAGCGGAAGGCCCGCCTCGATCGCGACCGCCACCGCACGGTGCGCTCCCTTGTCCGGGCTCATCCGGCCGAGGAAGAGCAGGTAGTCACCGTGATGCGGCTTGACGGGGTAGACCGAGAAGTCCAGCGCGTTCGGACAGTTCGCGATCCAGTTCAGGTCGGGCTTCGGCTTGCGCTGATTCATCGAGATCGAGATCAGCCCGACGTCCGGCGCGACGCGGGAAACTTTCTCGTAGATCTCTCCGGGCTCGCCGTCGAGGGGCCCGTGCACTGTGTGGACGACCGGAGTGGAGGTCGTGGCACCGAGAGTCGCGCCGAGCATTCCGGTGTGGTCGTTGATGACGTCGAACTCGTCCGCCCGGCCGAAGCACGACAGCGCGTGGTTCAGCTCCCAGTACGTACGCCCGATCTGCCGGCTGGGCGCCTCGGGGAAGACGGCGACGAGCCTCGCTTTCGTCCGCGAATCGCCCGAGGCGAAGAGCGTGACGTCGTGGCCGGCGTCGACGAGCCCGTCGGCGAGGAGCCACACGATCCATTCGATGCCCCCGTAGCCGATCGGCGGAACCGCGAACCACACCGGCGCGAGGATCGCGATCTTCATCTAAAGATGATCATGCCTCTTCGACGCGCACTTTGCCGTCTTCGAGGCGAGCATCCCAGAGCCGGTCGAAGGCGCGGATGCCGGAGAGCCTGATCGTCCCGGCCCAGGACGGGAGCTCCTGAGGAGCAACGGTTTCAAGGGCGTGACGCCGCCGGTCAGGTTGCAGGCCGAGTAGCAGCTGAAGCAGAAGCACCGGCGTTCCCGCAGCCCACGCTTGCGGGCGCGCGGCCGTCGGGTAGGCGATCGGGAACGGCGTCTCCGAGCGCCGCATGCCGGCGAACACCTCCGGCAGCTGGTAGCTGAAGTGCTGGGCCGCGGTGAGCATCCGCTGCGTGATGCGCTGAGCCTCCGCCCAGCGTGCGTAGCGCGCCAGCCCGGCGGCGATCAGAGAATTGTCGTGCGGCCAGACCGTGCCGTTGTGGTACGAGAGTGGGTTGTAGCCCGCGTCGCCGGTCGACATCGTCCGCACACCCCACCCCGACCAGAGCTCGTCCCCCATCAGCTGGTCGACGACCGCATCGACTCGGTGCGGCGGCACGATCCCGCTCCAGAGGAGGTGGCCGATGTTCGAGCAGAGTGAGTCGACCTTCTGCTTCTCCCCGTCGAGCGCCAGGGCGTAGTACCCGCCGCGCTCGTCCACCCAGAATGCATCGTCGAAGCGCTGCTGGAGCTCGTCCGCCTCGCGCTCCAGCCGCGTCGCGAGCTCGCGATCGCGCCACACTTCGCGCGCGAGCTCGGCGATGCGCCGCTTCGCGTCGTACACGTAGCCCTGCACCTCACACGGCGCAATCGGCGGTTTCGCAAGGCTGCCGTCGTGGAAGCGCTGCGAATCCCAGGAGTCCTTCCACGACTGGTTCTCGAGCCCGCGCTCGGTCCGACGCTCGTATTCGACGAAACCATCACCGTCCCGGTCGCCGTACTTGTCGATCCAGTCGAGCGCGAGCATCGCCGGTCCCTTGAGATCGCGCACGAGCGCCGCGTCGTCGGTCCAGCGCCACACCTCGGACAGCAGGACGAGGTAGAGCGGTGTCGCGTCGACGCTGCCGTAATAGCGCTCGTGCCAGGCGCGGGCGGCCTTTCCGTGCCTCACCTCGTGCACGATCTTGCCGGGCTCGGCGTCGATGTCCGGATCGTCCTCCTTCGCCTGCAGCTCGGCGAGCACGCCGAGCGCGGTGCGCGCAAGCTCCGGGCCGAAGACGAGTGTCTGCAGGCACGTGATGATGGTGTCGCGCCCGAAGACCGTCATGAACCAGGGCACACCCGCGCCCGGAAGCTTGCCGATCCCGGAGCCGTCGGACTGCATCCTCAGGGACGCCAGGTCGGAGACCGACTGTCCGAACGAGTGGCCGAGGGCATCCCAGGTCGTTCGCAACTGCGGCACGCGCAACTGCCAGGCGGCAAGGGAGTCCCGGACCCGGCCGACCTCTTCGCCGAAGCGCCGCTGGGCGAAGCGAGGAGTGACGAGCTCGCCGTCGGGCAGCGGAATCACTTCGACATCGAGGTTCCACCGTTCCCGCGGCTGGAGTGCGAGGCGGAACTTCACCGTCGAACCGTCCACCTCGCCGCGCTGGGAGAAGATCACCTGGGTCTTCACCGGCGAGTCGCCGTTGTCCGAGATCAGGAACTGGTTGCGTTCCTCGTCGTACTCGTTGGGCCTCGGTTGCGGCAACGGCTTCGCGCGCATCGGATCTCCGAGCGCGAAGTCGTAGTCCTTGACCGCGAAGATGTCCGCAAAGTCGGTGCCGACCTCCAGCTCGAAATCGAACTCGACCGGCTTCATGCTCTGGTTCTGCACCGAGAATGAGTCCTGCATCCCTTCGCCGACGAAACGCTCGCGGCGGATCGAGAGCGCGTCTTGATCCAACCCTCCCGAGAGCGGATTCCGCATGAAGAAAGCAGCGGAGAAGTACTCGATCTTGTCCGAGGAAAGCAGCAGGGGACGATGTCCGTCGATCGTCAGCTTGAAACGCGAGAGATAGCGCGTGTCCTCGGAGAAGAGCCCTTCGCCTTGATGGTGAAGGTCACCGACCTCATCGCAGATACAGAAGGTCGCGCCTTCGAGAATTCGCAGCTGTCCAGGCATCAGGTCTCGGTACGAACTATGCGCCCACCGGAGGACTGCGCCAACGCCTTGACGACGATCTCGTCCACGTTCATGTGGGGCGGCCGGGTCACCGCGAACCGGATGCAGTCCGCGATGTCCTCGGGGGTCATCGGGTCCACGCCCTCATAGACCTTGCGCGCCGTCTCGGCGTCGCCCCTGAACCGGACCCGCGAGAACTCCGACTCGACGAGGCCGGCATCGACGGTGGTGATGTGGATCGGCCGGCCGAGGAGGTCTTCGCGCAACGCGTACGTGAACCCCCGCACTGCGAACTTCGAGGCTACGTAGACCGCCGCCTTCTCGTACGCCTGCCTGCCCGCGATCGAGCCGATGTTGACGATGTGGCCCCCGTCGCGAATGTGCGGCAGGAACAGGCGCGTCATGCGGATCAGGCCATTCACGTTGGTCTCGATCACCGTGCTCTCGTCCTCTTCTGTGCTTTCGTCGAAGATGTCCCGCCCCAGTGCGAGCCCGGCGGCGTTGACGAGGATGTCGACGCCGGTCAGCTCCCCGATCGCAGCCTCGACGAAGCGTTTGCAGCTGTCCGGATCCCTCACGTCGAGCTCGAAAGGGACCACCGGCGGCCGGATTCGCTCGACGCGGCGCGCACCGCCGACAATGCGTGCTCCCTCGCCGGCGAGGGCGGCGGCGGTCGCCGCGCCGATGCCGCTGGACGCGCCGGTGACGACCGCGGACTTGCCTGCCAGGCTGGGCACCGCGAGAGCCTAACGGCCGAGCGGACCGCTGCGCGCTACCGCTTCGCCGAGCTCGACGGTCGCGCTCGCCGGCTCGGCATGCTCGACCTGAAGCGTGGTGTGGGTCAGGCCGAAACGCTCCGACAACATCGACTCGAGACGGCGCCGTGCGGCATGGCAATCGGCGCCCGGCGTCACCAGGACGTGGGCCGAGAGCGCCGGAAAGCCGCTCGTCACCGTCCACACGTGCAGGTCGTGCACCTCGACGACGTCCTGCCCGGCGACGAGCGCTTGGCCGATCGCCTCGGGATCGGCGTCCCGGGGTGCCCGCTCGAGAAAGATGAACGTCGACTCTCGGATGAGCTGGGCGCTCGACCAGAGCATGAGCACGGCGACCGCGAGGCTCGCGATCGGGTCGAACCGGTCCCACCCCGTCGCGAGGATCAGACCGCCGGCGAGGGCCGCCGCTCCAAATGCAGCGGCGTCCGTCAAGACGTGCAGAAACGCGCCGCGGACGTTGAGGCTCTCTCGGCTGGCCCGCGCCAGCACCAGGCTCGCGGCGACACTCGCCGCGACACCGCCGAGGGCGACCACCAGAACGAGCCCGCCGCGGACGTCATGCGGGGTGACGAGGCGGTGCACCGCCGACCAGATCACCCAGAGCGCGATGAGGCCGAGGGTGATGCCGTTGGCCTGGGCGGCGAGGATCTCGAGGCGCGAGTAACCGAACGTCCAGCGTCCGGCAGCAGGGCGTGCTGCCATGGCCGACGCGAAGAGTGCGAATGCGAGCGCCGCCGCGTCGGTGACGAGGTGGCCCGCGTCGGCGAGCAGGGCAAGCGAGTGGCCGATCGTCCCGGCGACGATCTCCGCCGCGATCAGGAGGACGACAAGCAGGAGTGCGATCGTCAGCGCACGGCGATCAGTCCCGAGCCGGTGTTCGTGTTCGTGGGCCGTCCGAGCAGGTTAGTAGTCGGTGGCATCCAGCGGAACGCGCCACGGCCCCGGTCGGCGCCCGCCGGTCCGCTCGATCGCCCGCATTCCCGGCAGGAAGAACGCACTGAGGGTCACCGCGCCGCCGAGCGCCGCCGCTCCGACCAGGGTCGCCCGAACGCCGAAGACCGCCGCCACGGGCGCCGTCAGAGCGAACGAAAGTGGTAGGAGGCCGATCGAGATCAGCCAGTCGAGGCTCGAGACCCGGCCCAGCATCGAGACGGGAACGTGGTGCTGCTTGATCGTCGCCCAGACGATCGTGCCCGCCGCCTCGAGTGCGTTGAAGACGAGGCAGACGAGCATCAATTGCCAGGCTGCAGTGGCGATTCCGTATCCCGCGATCACGAGCGTCGCGATCGTCCAGGTCATGTACATGACCGTCACGTCTCGCCGCGGATGCCCGCGGTGTCCCATGAACACAGCGCCCCCTACAGCGCCAAGGCCGCCGGCCGCCAACACGAGCCCGAGCGTGCCGGCGGACGCGTGCAGCTCGTTCTTCACCAGGTATGGGAGCAGCACCTCGGCGGGCCCGAGAAACACGAGGTAGGCGATCGCCGCGGAGAGGAGCGTGCCCCACAGCCACACACGCCCGCGAACGAAGCGGAGACCCTCCTTGAGCGCGGCAAGGTTGGAGACCTGAACGTCAACGCGATGGTCCGCGCGCCGCGGCATCGCCAGCACGGCTACCAGGCAGGCTGCGAACGAAGCGGCGTCGATCGCGAAGGCCACGCCCGCGGACGCGGCCACCAGGGCTCCACCAGCCACGGGCCCCACCAGCCTCATTGCGATAGGCCGCACGAATTGGTCGAGTGCATTGGCCGCCGGCAGATCCGACCGGGGCAGGAGCTCCGGCAGGACCGCGTCGAAGGCGGGCGTGAAGAAGGCGGTGCCGACTCCGTAGACCGCGACGAGAACGACGAGCTCCCAGAAACGAAGGGCGCCCGTCAGGACGAGACCGGCCAGAACGGCAACTGCGACAGCGCGGAGACCATCCGCCCAGGCCATGACGACCCGCCGGTCGCGCCGGTCGCTCACGACGCCGCCGACGAGCAGGAACGCGATCGTCGGAATCGTCATGCCGATGCCCACGATCGAGAGTGCCGCCGGAGCATTCCAGAGGGAGTAGCTCTCCCAGGCGATCGCGATGAGGAAGATGCCGTCGCCGATCAGCGAAATCGTCATCCCCGTCCAGAGGATTCGGAAGTCGCGGTGTCTCAGCGGCGAGAGCAGGTTGCCACGACGAAACCCGCCTGGTCGGTCGAGCGCCTCGTGACTATGCTGCATTGGAGGCTGCTGACGATTCGACGTCCTCCTGAGTCGGCGAGCCGGCAATGGTGAGGAACTTCGTCAGCGCTTCCGAATCCATCGGACGGGCGAAGAGATATCCCTGTCCCAGCTCGCAGCCGAGCTCTTCGAGCGAGCTGGCCTGTTCGGGAAGCTCGATTCCCTCCGCGACGACCTCGAGCGAGAGGCTCGTGCCGAGCGCGATGATCGCCGAGGTCAGCGTGCTGTTCTCCTCCGCCCCGACGAACGAGCGGTCCATCTTCAGGATGTCGACCGGGAAGCGGCTCAGGTAGCTGAGGGACGAGTAACCGGTTCCGAAGTCGTCCATCGCCAGCCGGATCCCGAGCGCCTTGAGCTCGTGGAGCTGCATCATCGCGAAGTCGGTGTCGGTGAGCATCAGCGACTCGGTGATCTCGAGAACGAGCGCGGCGGCCGGGAGCCCCGTGACCTGGAGTGCCTTGCGCACGTCCGCAACGAGCGTCTCCGACTGCAGCTGCCTGACGGAGAGGTTCACGCTCATCGTCAACGGCTCGGTCCGCGGGAAGGCCTCCTGGAGGCGAGCGCCTTCGCGGCAGGCCGTTTCGAGGATCCAACGCCCCATCGGGATGATCAAGCCCGTCTCCTCGGCCACCGGGATGAACTGGATCGGCGGAATCGTCCCGCGCGTCGGATGGTTCCAGCGCACCAGCGCCTCGACGCCGAGAATCTCGCGGTCGGAGAGCCTCACGACCGGCTGGTAGTGCAACTGAAGCTGCTCCATGGTCAGCGCGTGCTGCAGATCGGAGCGAAGCTCGAGTCGTTCGACAACACGCTCGTGCATCGTCGGCTCAAAGACGCGGTAGCTGCCCTTGCTGTCGCGCTTCGCCATGTACATCGCCACGTCGGCGTTGCGCAGGAGCTCCGACGCCTCAGGCGTCTCGAGGTCCTCTCCGACCAGGCAGATGCCGACGCTCGCCCGCGGAAACACGTTCTTGCCCTCGATCTCGATCGGCAGGTCGAGCGCTCGCAGGATTCGCGCCGCGGCGTCGGCAGCGTCAGACGAGCCTGCAACGCCGTCGAGGAGGACCGCGAACTCGTCTCCGCCGAAGCGGGCGACGGTGTCGCCCGGGCGAACGGCGATCTTCAGCCGGCGGCCGACCTCCTGCAAGACCTCGTCCCCGGCTGCGTGACCCAGGCTGTCGTTCACGGTCTTGAAGTCGTCGAGGTCGATGAACATGACGGCAATCTCGTGGACGCCGCGCTGAGTCCGCATCAGCGCATGCTCGACGCGGTCGGAGAACAGCGCGCGGTTCGCGAGCTTCGTCACCGGGTCGTGGAAGGCCTGATGGGCGAGCTGCTCCTCGAAAGCCTTGCGCTCGCTGACGTCACGGCAGTTGAGCACGATGCCGCGAACGTGCTCGTCATGGAGAAGGTCGGTGTGCTGGACCTCGAACCTCAGTGTCGCGCCGTCTTTGTGGCTGACCGAGCACTCGATCGTGTGCGCCTCGCCGTCACCGGAACCGTCGACTGCGATCAGCTGCGCGAGCAGCGGCCGGTCGGTCTCGCTCAGAAGGCGGTCGAACCGGGTGCCTTCCACCTCGTCCACGCGGTAGCCGAGCAGGCGTTCGATCGACGGGCTCTGGTACGTGATCACGCCGTCGGCGTCGAGCACGGTGATCAGGTCGCTGGAGTGGGCAACGAGCGAGCGGAAACGGGCCTCGCTCTGGCGCCGATGGAGATCCTCGGCGAGTGATGCGCCTTCCACTGCGAGTGAGACCTGCGTTGCGAGGGCGCCAAGTGCGTCGACGAGATCACGCGTCACGGTCACGGGTGACGAGATGACGATGGCCCCGCGAACCTCACCGCGGACGGTCAGAGGAGCGACGACCGTCGTGTGGCCCTCGGGGAGCCGAAGATCTCCTCGGACGTAAGGGGGTGGGTCGGCGTGCAGGACGCGAAGCGAGTCCGAGCGCTCATGCAGCAGCCAGTCGCAGGTACCCTCACCGACTCGACCGCCGGTGGCCCCGTCGGACGAGGCCTCGACGACGGCTACGCCGTCCGACACGAGCACGAGTCGCACGGGCGGCTCAGCGGCGAGCAGGCGATGGACGGCGGAGATGGCCGCCTCGGCGACTTGCTCATGACCGGCTGCCGCGACCAGGTCCACACCTGCCCCGCGTAGGGCGCGCTCGCGCGAGACTACGCGCGCCTCCTGGCGCACGAGGCCGGCCATCCTCGCGACGACCAGCAGGAAGAGCACGGCGGAGGCGATGATGAGAACGAGAACGTCGGGGTTGCCGAGTGACTGGACGAACCGAATTCCCGGCGCGATCAGACAGGCACTGCCGAGGAGCGTGAGCCGGAGGGGGGTCAGACGCGTTCCGAGCTCCGGTGCTCCCTCCTCGAGCGAGCGCATCGACGGATGCAGCGCGGCTGCGCCCCAGAGCAGGTAGTAGAGGATCCAGCCGGCGTCGAAGATCAGCTGGTGGTGGTACGTGTTCTTGAGGAGCGCATAGTTGTAGGCGGAGTCCGTGGCCATCAGGCAGACGATGCTGCTGACGAGGAACCAGAACGCGGGCGTGCGCTTGCCGGCATCGACCGCCAGCCTGATCGCAGCTGCCAACAGCAGAACGTCGCCGAGCGGATAGGCGACCGACACCGCATTGGCGAGCAGGCTCAGGCCCGTGAGATGGATGTTCGGAGCGATCAGGAACACCCACGAGAGCAGGCCGATGCCGATCGTGAGGATCAACGCGTCGATGAGGGCGGTGCGGTCGGGCCGTGGGTTGCGTCGCTTGATGAGGACGAACAGTCCCGCCATCAGAACGGGATAGACGAGGAGGTAGAGCGCATCGCCGATCGACGGGAAGCCGACATCGACGCCGAACAGCTTGGGATAGCTGTACGTGTAGAGGTCACCGCTGAAGAACAGGAACTGTCCCGCTACGAACAGCCACCACGCCGCACGGGCACGTGGCTTGTGCATCCGGATCCCGACGACGATCGCGACGACGCCGGAAAGACCGAGCGCGTTGATCAACGGCCCGTTTCCGGCCAGCATCGGGACGAACAGGTAGCAGCCCATGAGAACGCCGGTCCCCGCGAGGTACCAAATCCAGGCCTGGTCGCGCGAGGTCCCGGGCAGAGCGAGCCGAAGGCGAGCGACTTTCATGCCGCGCGCTCACTTGTGCGTGCCGGCTGCAGGTCGAAGACGTTGACCAGCCGGCCGAGCACGTCGACCAATTGCTCGATCTCCGCGTCGGTGTTTGCGGCCGTGATCTGGACGCGGAATCCGACTTCGCTCCTCGGGACGAGCGGATAGGCGGCAAGGGTCACATAGATCCCGTTGTCGAAGAGGAACCGGCCGAGGGCGTCGATGTCCTCGTGGCGCGCGAGTGGGACCTCGATGATGGGGAACCCGGATCGGTTCGGCGTGTGCACGCCGAGGCGGTCGAGCTCGTTGAGCACGGCTGCCGTTTTGCGCCAGAGATCAGCGCGAACGGCGTCTCCGCGCCGTTCGTTCACGTCCAGGCCGACGAGGACCGTCGCGAGCGAGGCGATCGGAGACGGGCCGGAGTAGAGATACGGAGGAGCAGCAGTCTTCAGCAGACGCTTCAATTCCGGCGGGCAGGTCAGGAACGCCGCGAGAGACGAGTAGGCCTTCGACAGCCCGGAGACGAGCACGATGTTGTCGTAGGTCTCGCCGGTATAACGGACGATGCTGTTCCCGCGGTTGCCGTATGGGCTGAGCTCGTCGTCGCTGCGCTCGCCGATGACGCCGAATCCGTGGGCGTCGTCGACGTACAGGAGGGCGTCATAGGTGCGCGCCAGACGGGCGAAAGCCGTCAGGTCGATCGCGTTGCCGGTCATGCTGTTGACGCCGTCGACGCAGATCAGCCGGGGCGAAGGGCCGTTCTCCTTGAGGAGCCGCTCGAGATCGTCTGCGTCCTCGAACTGGAACCTCTTCAGCGTGGCGCCACGCGCACCCGCAAGCTGGCAGCCCTCGTAAATCGTCTTGTGCGCCCGGGATTCGACGTAGATCGTGCCGCTGCCCGCGAGCACGGGAATCACGGACATGTGGATCAGCGTGATCGTCGGCAGCACGAGGGTGTCCTCGGCGCCGACCAACTCGGTGAGGCGCTCCTCGATCTGCGAGTAGAGCACCGGACTGCCGAGGAGGCGCGACCAGCTCGGGTGCGTCCCCCACTTCTGGAGATACGCCGGGATTGCGTCGATGATCTCGCGCTCCAGGTCGAAGCCCAGGTAGTTGCAGGAAGCGAAGTCAGCAAGCCACTTGTCGCCGACCCGGATCCGGCGACCGTCGATCTCCTCGATCACCGCGTCGCTCATCGGATGTGAGCGTCCGAGCTCGTCGAGGTCATGGAGAGCCGCGAGCCACTTGTCGATCCAAGCGGGAGCGGCCAACCCAGCCCTGGGGCCGGCGGATGCGCGCGCAGTCACTCAGCCACCATCGGCCGGATGCATCCTCATCTTGAGTGTTTCGGCGGCTCGACTGTCAACAGGAGTCAACAGGCGCCTGGGTGCCACGTGAGAGGGCTTCCTGCTACCAGGTGGAGCCGCTCTTCAGGCCCGCCCCCCGCACGTTCTCCGCCACTCGCTGGAGAAACCCTACCTGCCCTGGGTCGAGGCCGTCGGTGAAGGCGCTTCGAGAGGGATCACGTCCGGTCAACTGCGCGTAGAACTCGCACGCTGCCAAATAGGAACCGCTCCGCCCCGGATGCTTCCCGTCGTCGGCCCAGAGGTCGAGACCGGGGTCGCGGCGAAGGGCCTCGGCCCACGCGAGCCCGGCCGGCGCGACCCTGACCTCGAGCTCCAGACCGAGCCTCGAGAAGCCGGTCGCGAGTCTTGCCTGCATGGCTGCGTAAGTGTCATGTGGCTCGTTCCACCGGTCGCCGAGGGCGTAGCCCCACGTCATGAACAGAACCGTGCGAGCGCCCGCGGCGGAGATCTTCTCGTGGAGGTCGCGCGCGAACGGATACGTGCTGCGACGCCACTGCTCCTCCGGATACGAGAGCAGCCAGCTCTTCTCCTGCAGCACGCCGACGTCCCACTTCACCTCTCGCAGAAGCCTCGCCAGCCCGCTGTCCCGTCGGCCTGGTGAAGGCTCCGGCCGGGCGCCGCGTCCTCCACCGAGAAGATCGGTCTCGCTCCCGGGTCGCCGGCAGCGAGGTCGTGCACGAGCGCTGCTCGCGCCAACCCAAATACGCAACGAGCCCGAGGACGATGCCTGCGGCAGCGCAAGCGAGCAGTCGAAGCGTGCGACGCACTTCGGCAGGAATCGGCAGCGGTCAGGCAGCGCTTGACCTGACGCCGGTCGTCGAGTCGACCGCAGGTCTTCTACCTCAGGTGAGTCGTATTAGAGGGGGCGAGTCCCCTGACGGCGACCGAACGCACTGCGGCCAGGCGCTCGGCAGGAGCCCGCCCCTCGACCTTTCATTCGTCAGACCCAGCCCAACCCCTAGTTGGGACGAGGAGGGCAGGCACTATGCGCCGCCTACCCCCCGGTCGCTGGCCTGATCAGGCGCAGCTCAGGCTCATCTTGTCGAAGTTGACGGTGACCACGTGCGCGGCATTTGTGCTCACGTGGAACGTCTCGTGGACGAGCACGTGCGAGCCGTCGGTGCTGGTCAACGTGAGAGTGAAGGTACTGTGCTGGACGTCGTTCATGCTGTTGGAGGACTCTCCGAATCAGCTTGCGAAATGACCGCTGGCATCCGTCGACGCCAACCCTCACCGACACGTTCTTGACGATCAAGTGCTTCCTGAAAGAGCGTGGGTAGCCGTGATCGTCGCGCTTCACGTGGCGACGGGCGCCGCGGCCGGTGCCGCCAGCGGGTCGCGGATCGCGGCGCTCCTGCTGGGCCCGATCCTTCACCTCGCGGGCGATCGGCTGCCCCACCAAGACTTCCGTTCGCGCCGCTTCGAGATCGTCAGCGGTCTCGCGTGCCTCATCCTCCTCGCCGCGCGCCGCGGCCCGCTCGATCCGGCGACGCTCGGCGCCGGGGCGAGCTCCGCACCCGACCTCGAGCACGTCCTCCCGTTCTTGCGCCCGGGCGGTAGCAAGCTCTTCCACGGCCGCCGAGGCTGGCACCGCTCGGGGCGCTTCCCGGCAGACCTGCAGCTC
>Ga0070707_100002037_pt1 | contig 19334 bp, 24 predicted proteins | sample KBSK5502metaG_FD_65468 | JGI IMG/M metagenome (GOLD analysis project Ga0070707, IMG submission 65468) | Corn, switchgrass and miscanthus rhizosphere microbial communities from Kellogg Biological Station, Michigan, USA - KBS K5-50-2 metaG | ecosystem: Host-associated > Plants > Roots >... | reverse complement strand
AGAGAGCGCACATACCAGACTCTCCACGACAAGGCCATGGGCGGTAAGCATGCTGCCCACGATGGGTCCATGAGCATGACCATGCCCGACCCGGCGCGGTGAACCGGAGTCGTGCAGTGACCGAGAGCCCGATCAGGTTGGCTGAGCAACGGACTGTGATCGGGCCAATGGTCTAAACCAAGGTGTTTGCAAAGCGGGTGTAACCCGGCAACAGGAGGAGGCATTATGAATGTGGCTTATCTGATCGGAAGGATCATATTCGGCAGCTACTGGCTGATGGCCGCTCTCTACCACTTCAAGAACCTGAACCACATGAGCGGGTACGCGAAGGCGAAGGGCACGCCTCTTCCCAATTTGGCGGTGGCGGGAGCTGGTGTGATTTTGTCGGCAGGCGGTCTGAGTATGTTGCTCGGCGTCTACCCAGTGGTCGGAATCGCACTGCTCATCGTCTTCCTGCTTGGCGTGTCTGTCCAGATGCACAGCTTCTGGAAGGTGGATGACGCGCAGTTAAAGCAGATCGACATAATTAACTTCACCAAAAACATGGCGCTTATCGGAGCACTGTTGATGTTCTTGTTGATGCCTCGACCATGGCCGATGAGCTTGGAGATTGGGTAGCGATATGATTATCACTTTTCTAATTGCAAAGATCATCTTAGGCGGCTACTGGCTGATGTTAGCTCCAGCGCTGTTCTTGCCATTGGCGATTGTTCTTCTTAGCCCGCAAGTACTTCGCGGAATCTTTGGATATGTCGTGCTTCCGTTAGCAGTCGTATTTGCGGCGCTAGGGGCGATTTTTCTATTCACTCTGACCTTGCCTGACGCAGTCACAGTAGTTGCTGGAGTTCAGGCAATTTGGCTGCTCGCGGCTGCGATTAAGCTTCTTAGTCGGAATGGAAAACAACTTGGCAGCCAGTCTCAAGAACTTCGTACGGCAAAATTATCGATCACGCGATAAAGGAGGAATATATGTCGGTGTATGTCATTGCAAGTCTTACGATCAAAGATGCGGTTCGGTTCGAGGATTACAGACGGATGCTGCTGCCAACAATGGCGAAGTATGGCGCCCGATTGGTTGCGCGCGGGGGACCCATTGTTCTCGAGGGAGAGTGGCCGCGCGAACGGCTAATCATCGCCGAGTTTCCCAGCATGGAGCAGGCGCAACAGTGGTGGGCTTCGCCAGAATACGCCGAGCCGAAGGCGCTGCGCCAAGCAACGGCTGACTCGGAATTGGTGATTGTCCAGGGCGTGTAGTCGAGGCCAAAGAAAACGGGTTTTTTATTTCTGAGGATGTGAACGACAGGAGATAAGTATGAAACAGGAAACATCTGTGAACAGGCCGTGGCGAGTGATCATAGTCGGAGGCGGTTTTGGCGGGCTTCGTGCCGCCCAGGCGCTAAAGTCAGATCTGTTTGACGTGACCTTGATCGATAGGCGCAATTATCATCTTTATCAGCCTCTTCTTTGCCAGATCGCGGCCGGCTCACTGTCGCCGGGACAGATTTCGGCGTCGCTAAGAAGCGTGCTAAGCAAGCAAAAAAATACCCGTGTCCTTCTGGGTTCGGTGGAAGATGTTAACCCCGACTCAAAACAGGTGTTTCTGGCTGATGGCGCAGTTCTCGCCTACGACTCGCTGATTGTCGCAACCGGCTCGCAACCTTCGTACTTTGGGAATGACGACTGGCAACAATGGGCGCCTGGTTTGAAGAGCGTCGAAGAAGCTACACTCGTCCGCCATAAGATTCTTTACGCATTCGAGGTCGCGGAGCGAATCCCGGATCCAGTTCAGCGCCGAGCGTGGCTAACGTTTGTAATTGTTGGGGCTGGGCCGACCGGTGTCGAACTTGCTGGAGCGATTGCCGAGATCGCACGACAGACACTCAAGAATGATTTTCGCTCCATTCGTCCGGAAGAAAGCCAGATCATCTTGCTTGACAGAGCACCCAGAGTGCTCATGTCGTTTCCAGAAGACCTCGCGGAGAAGGCGACCCGGTCTCTTACCAGGCTCGGGGTGACTCTAAGGTGCGGCACCATGGTCAGGGACATAAATGAGGAAGGGGTAACGATGGAATGCGGAGAAAACCTGGATCACGTAATAGCCGGAACAGTAATCTGGGCAGGCGGCAATTCGGCCTCTCCGCTGGGACAAATTCTCGCTCGTCGCACGAATGCTGACACTGACAAAGGAGGAAGAGTCAACGTAAAACCTGACCTGACGATTCCGAACTATGCTGATATCTACGTCATCGGGGATCTTGCCTGCCCTGTCGACGCGCAGGGAAAACCCTTGCCGGGCGTGACACAGGTGGCCGTGCAGGAAGGGCAGTATGCGGCCAAGGCAATCTCGCGAAAAGTGAAAAGTCAGCCGGAACTCGCTCCCTTTCAGTACTCCGACAAGGGCTCACTGGCTGTGATCGGACGCTGGGCGGCAGTGGCTAATGCGTCCGGGGTTCATCTCTCAGGCTTGCTTGCCTGGATCATCTGGGCCTGTATCCACGTGATGAATCTCGTCACCTTCCAGAATCGGCTTTTGGTTTTCATCCAATGGGCATTCCAGGACTTGACGTTCAGTCGTGGAACGCGGCTTATCACCGGTACCGCCCCAACGGATTTTAAATTTAATAAAGAAGTTCGTAACGATGGCGTCGCTCTGAAGATCGAACCCGAGGCAATTGTCGGGTCGCGCTGAGCGGGCGGAGCGTCGGGCGTGATAAACGGCGCTTCACGCGATCTGTCTAAAGATCTTCGTGCCGCTGGGCATGCTTGTGGTTGTCCTGATCTCGATGGGGCTGCGTTCTGAAACTGCGGAACTAGCTTTGTTTCACTGCCGAGTCCACCACTGAAAAAGGGCCGCCGTTGTAGACGCTCAGAGTGCTTCAGTGAAGCGCTTCACTTCATTTGGCTGCAGATAAAATCGCAGATCACACCAGACCAAACCTGGCGCACGTCGAACCGGCGGCCGATTTGTAATCGGCCTCGGTCTTACTTCAATTCCGCCAAACTCGCGTGCCGGAACAGCAGACCTGACGCGGTGAACAACGCAACGAAGACAGCATGCCCGATCGCCATATTCCGCGCAAGGTAGGGCGGTGCGCCCGAAGGCAGCATCACGGCAATCAGCGCCAGCGTCGCCGCCATCGCGAACAACGTGCGAGCCAACCCTCGAGCCTCCAGTCGCGCCAGCCAGGCCCCAACGCCCCCCACCGCGAGCACGCTGTAGTACACCAGATTCGCTGAATTTTCCGAGTCCGCGACATGGACCATGTTGGACCACCCCAAGGCGAACCCGGCCACCAGCGCCACACCAACGCCCGCCTTGTACGACCACGCGCCCATCTTCCTCGCGATCACCGCATACACCATCCCCGTCCCGAAGAACAGGACATACACGAACACGAAAGCTCCCGCGTCCCAGTTCCATCCCTCCACCACCTGCGATGCCACGAGCGGCACCATCAACACAGCCAGCGCCCCCAGCGCGACACGCAGCATCGTCTTTCCCAGTTGTGACATATGAGTTGTGTTCTCCCTAACGATTCCCACCGACGTCTCGAAAAAGATCCACAGCGCGAGCCCGCGCAGTCCCCGCCTAGCGTCCCCCGTGCTCCCGGCACAAGTCGTGAAATGTCTGCGCCATCGCCTCGCCGAACCGCTCACGGAAAGGCCGCGGATACAGCCGCAACAGCATCGCATACCACGTCCGGTAGCGCCGGCCCGCGACGTTAGTGGCCATGCGCCAAACGTCCTTCCGCCACCGCCACCACGCCGCGATACCGCTTCAGCTCCGCTTCCAGCGCCGCTCGCCCCGCGCGTGTGAGCTCGTAATAGATCCGCCGCTCGTCGTCCATCTCGGGATCGACGCGCTTATCGCTTTCCCGAATCAGCCCGGCCTCCATCATCCGCCCCATGGAGCCGTACAGCGTCCCCGGGCCCATCTTCGCCTTGCCCTGCGAGTCCGCCTGCACCTGTTTCATGATCCCGTACCCGTCTACATCCGTTACGGATATATGTCAAACCCACTGAGTGGCAGGTGAAGTTGGTTATTCGGATTGTGCTCGGGTGGTCGCAATCCGGAAGTTATGGGTTTCATCCGCGACTGTGAACGTGGCTCTTCGTTCTTCACGCGGCCTTCTGACGACGAACCTGGCGCTGTGGAGAACGCCTCCACCATTTCCAGCTGAACCGGAACAGCATCAGAACAACTTGTGCTTGATCAATGACGGGAAAATCGGAGTTATTTGGAACTGAAGGTTCGATTTCGAGCCATAGACCTGCGGATGGACCGCGTAGTATTGGACCTGCATGTCGAATTTCACCGGCAGGGGCCCGAGTTTGCGCAGCTTTCCCACTTGCAAGCCCACTGGAAATGTCACCTTGTTACCGCTGGACGCTTCCCAATCCACAAACATATTGGGATTTGTTCCGACGGTCCAGCCCTTCGGCAAGGTGTAGACAAAAGCGTAGATCAAGCTCATTTGTCGTGTCCTTCGGCCGTCGCCGCCGACCGAGAACCACTGCTGCGGAAACGCATAGGTTACGAAGTTCTTGCCCATGTACCCGACCGCTGCGGCGGGTCCGACTTGCCATTTGTTCTGCCCGATCCGCGAATCCGTTGCAGTCGGAAAAATAAATGTTGGACCGGCAGCAAGCAGCCAGTTACCTACTAAACGATGGCCCGGCGATAAAGCAAGTGCAAGGGCTGTGTCGCCGAAACCTGTCACCCTGATTAGACCGTCCGCCCTGGTCCTGAAACGGCGTGTTATTGAACAGCTGTAGCACCGGGCGAGTGATCAGGTTCCAGTCGTCGGTGAGTTTGACTGACATCAGGGGCTGAAACTGAAGATTGCCCTGGCTTCGGTTTCCGCCATTCGCGGGCATCCCTAACCAAGTGTTGTTCTGCTGAAACTGCATCAGCCAGACACTCGCCAATGGATTAGCCGCCTGCTTGCTAGCCTCGGTGGCAGAATCGTTCTCAGCCACCGATTGTCCCTGAACGGTAGCGTCCAGTGTTTGCGCGATACCCGACGCTGCCTGGACAATGATGAGCGCGGCGGCGATAACGAATTTTTTGACGATCAGCTGGTTTTGGATAATCCACAGTTTCACGATTCACCTCAACGCGGGTTAGTTATGCCGCAACTTAACTGCAGCTTCACTGGTGATCGCAATCCGAGTGCCAGACGTTAGCATTTACAAGTGGATGAAAAATCGAGATTGACCCAGTCGTCTGCGTCTCAAGTCATGCCACGACAAGGGCACTGCCCGAATCTGGGCTGCGGCTCATCCCTGCCGCACCTGCACTGAATCTCACGGTCACAAATCCGGCGTTGGCTTTATTTCGGTTTATCGGACTTTTGCTAATTGGTGGGTGTGCGCTTTCGAAGGAACACCAACGGGGTTAGACACTCATGTTAATTGTTCGACGGCCGGTCTGGAACACTCGAGAGTAGTTTGTTAATGGCTACTTCCATGGCCCGATTCATCTGAGACACAACCCCAGGCACGTTGTGTCGAGGGACTGCTGCAACTTCAGAAACGGCATTGCTCCACACCGTTGCCCCGGTCGTAGCACGCGTGATTTGTGCCGACATCGCAACTTCCACCTTCACGCCTTCGTCATTGTCGATTTCTTCCAGCTTTTCCAATTTTCCGCTGAAAATGTAATCCATATCTCCATGCCCGTCATAGGGGGACACACTGGAGAAGTGACCGCTGGCGCGCAGATGGTCCACAACGGCGTTTGTCACCAGCACGCGCGGATCTGCCGCCCAGCGGTGATATTCATAAAAACCGATTTGCTCGGGAGTAGCTCGGTAAACGATTGGCCCTTGTCGTAGATAACCGGGCGACTGGAACTGTCGTACCGCTATCGAGGTCGCGATCTTTTCTTCGGCGATCGGATCGGGCGCAGGCGGCAGGTTAAGCGTGTAATAGCTCGGATATCGTGCTCTACCGCAGCCAGCCAGGACTAGCAATGAAGCCAGTACGACCGCGAGAGTTGTCGGAATTGTTCTCATGTCGATGCTCCTCTCCTGATCTCGCTTATTTCGGAACCTGCCGGTCCTGGGGCTGCTTGATGCGCACCAGACTCCAGGGCCGTTGTTTCAAGGAATTTGTGAACTGATTGAGGTTGTCGGTCGCCTCGCGTAGATTGTCTATTGTGTCGTTAATCTTGTAGTCGTTCGCTCGTACGATGACTTGCATAGACTGGAGCAAGCCTCTGGCCTGTTCTAAAGTTGCCTGCAGTTCACTGAGGTCTTGTCGAATGGGACCACGCAAATCCGTCACCGTACCATTCGCGTTTTGAATGGTGTCGTCCGCATGTTGGCTGACCCTCTCCAGTTGGTCTGTAATGCGGTCAATCTTTGGTCGCTCGTCCGCGATGAGTCGGTCGATGTTGTCGAGAATGGCTTGGACTTTTCTCTGGTTCGGCGGCCCGGTCATCGTACCCAGATTGGTGAGTAGATGATTCAAGTTGCCGCCGACTTGGTTCAGTTCTCCCTGTGCTTGCGTAATGAGCGTATTCGCGCTATCCGCGACGCCTGCAAATTTTCCGGCGATTTCGTCCAGGCTGGCCGCTTCTTGCGACGGCACGACTGAGCCTGGTGGAAGCTGTTTGGCATCAATGCTGCCCGTGGTGATCGACAAAGCAGCGCCGTTCATGATGCTTACAAAACCTAGCTTGGCCACTGACTTTTCGTTCAGCGGAGTACCTTTCTTGACTTCGAGGAGAATCTCAATCCGCGTCGGATCCGTCGTCCAGGGCCGTACGGCTGTAACTTTGCCGCAATTGATTCCTCCATAGAGAACCGACGCTCCCGGCTGAAGTCCGCCCGCATACCGCAGGTAGGTGCGGTAGGGCACTGTGTCGCCACTGAACTCTGCGTTTAACAGGAAAATTACGGTAAACGCCAGCACAGCGGCGCAGCTGAGGACAAAGGCTCCGACTTTTGCTTCCGTGCTCAAGGCTTTATCTCCTCGCTCTGCACATATCGTTCCAAATAGGCGGCAATGGCCGAAGCATGTACCGCGTTCTCTGGCACGCGGTTAAGGAATTGCTTCACGCGTGGATCCTGGCTTGCTCTGATCTCATCTCTCGTACCCACCGCGTGGCATCTGCCGTTGAATAGCATCGCGATATGGTCGGCGATGCGGAAAGCGCTGGCCATTTCATGGGTAACGACAAGCGCCGTGATATGAAACGTTTCTTTGAGAAACAAAATGAGTTCGTCCAGCTCTGCCGCCACGATAGGATCCAAGCCCGCGGAAGGCTCGTCTAACACCAGGATCTCCGGATCGAGTGCGAGCGCCCGCGCAAATGCAGCACGCTTCTTCATGCCGCCTGAAAGTTCCTGTGGGTGTAGTTTGCCGAACTCAGCCAGGCCCACAACCGCCAACTTCATCCAAACGATGAGGTCGATAGTTGTTGGACCGAGAGCAGTGTGCTCCCGCAAGTTAAGGGCGACATTGTCTTCCAGCGTTAGTGAATTGAATAGAGCGGCGCTTTGAAAGGCCACTCCGATAGAGCGGCGGACCTTCGCCAAGTCTGCTTGTGAGCAACGCGTGATGTCTGTGCCTTTGATAACGACGCTACCCGATTTCGGACGCTCAAGGCCAAGAATCTGCCGTAACAGCGTGCTCTTCCCCGATCCGCTGCCTCCCAGCAGGACCGTGACTTCGCCTGGTTCGACGTCAAGGCTCACACCGTCGAGCACACGCCGGCCATCGTATTCCACAACGAGATCGCGCACGGAAATGATGGACATTACGTTTTCCCCACAAAGTAAAAGATGGCGGTGAACACCGCGTCAGCAACGATGACCAGGAAAGTTGAGCGCACCACTGCTGTTGTTGTAGAGCGGCCAACTGCATCGGGCCCACCACGCACGCGCAATCCCTCCAGGCATCCAACTTGAGCGATAATCGTAGCGAATGCCACGCTTTTGATGAGTCCGGCAAGCACATCCCGCAGCTGGATCGAAGTCAGCACGTATCGGAAGTAGAGCGGCAGACCGAGGTGCGTGCTGAAGAACATGAATAGCCCCCCGGCGAGAATTCCAAAGAGGTTGGAAACAATACTGAGACATGGAACCGCTATCAATGCGGCCAGATACTTTGGCGCCAACACGAACTCCACGGGATCGAAGGCCATGATCTTCAGTGCATCGATCTCTTCCGTTACTTTCATGGTTCCGATTTCGGCTGCAAATGCAGAGCCCGACCGTCCGCTTACCGCGATCGCGGTCAGCAGCGGACCTAATTCGCGTGTGAAGCTGACCGCGACGAGATCGATGACAAAATGCAAGGCCCCAAACCGGCGCAGCTCGGACGCTCCTTGCATCGCCAGGATGAATCCACTACACATCGCCAGGAGCGTAACCATGGGCAGCGCGTCAAACCCGATCTCGAGCATCTGGTTAATGGCGGCATGCCACCGATGCCGGTTTCCAATCAGCGGCAACGCCTTTCGAATCCCGCGCAAGGTCGCCCACAACTGAATGTTTAAGCTCCCAACGTAGTCGAGATAGTTGAGAGTCTCTCTGCCGGTGATTTCCAACACATTCGCCATTACCCTGCCTCACGCTCAGATCGGTTTGCTCTTGGAACGCTTCCATCGAAGAGCGACAGAATGCGCGTAGATTCAAATAGCCGATATAACCCCTCGTCTAAGCCCTGTAATCGCAGCTCGGTCTTATTGCTCCGCGCGATCTTCAGCGCCTCGATTAGTGTGGCTACACCGGAACTGTCGATATGGGTAACGCCCGACAAATCGACGCTCACAATCTTTGCAGACGAAGGCAGCAGCATTGCGAGAAGACCGTCGCGGACAGCGGGGGAGGAGTCGATATCAATTCGGCCGGACAGGTAGGCCAGGGTGCCATCGTTGCTGGCAACGATGTTGATGTGCGCCTTGCCGATGCTGTCGAGGTTATCGCTCACGAATGAACCAGCCTTTCTCCGGCATGAGCCTCCGACGCGCTTTGCGTGCAAGACTTTTTGCCATCAGAAAAACTGAGGTGCAACTCGATAACCAACCCAGCAGCCATTCATTTGCATGAACGACATTCATTCGTAAGGGACAGAGCTTCGCGCCAGATGGGCAGTGCATGACTTAGCGGGGGCAGTGACCACATGCGGGCAGTAAGCTTCGCTGATAACACGAGCGCGCAGTCACTTACATCCGTAAAGACGCGGTCTGGTACTGAAGAGGCGATTACAGTGCTCGCCAATATCCCAACGGGTATCCGAGTATTGTGTCGGTGGAGACGCGCAAAACGGAAGGTCAACACTGATGCCTGAAATCTGCCGAAAGTAGCGATCAGCATTTGAGGTTGTCAGCTTCATTGCTGGCAAGATGAGGCTTGTGACAGGCTGTTTCTCTTTCCCTCTCCCCCGCAAGTCATCGGCTAGGCACGATCGGTTCCGCCAGATGGACTCCCTCTTGGTGAGGGTAATCGATATGCACGCTGCTGCCGTCTGGCCGAAGTAAGTAAAGCTTGGCACGCATCGGGCTGCGCTGCGGATGTGGATTCCTGAAGACGATAGTGAATGAATGGTCTGGCATGTTCTGTACTCCTTTCAAACTGCTGCTCAGAGCCGTGCCAATGGGAGATTTAGGGTGGGTGCTCAACAGCTACGCCTGCCCCATCCACTGGTTGCCCGAATAATCACTGCGAGCGATACTCAACCGCCGCATCTTGTTCTGCAGGGTTGTTCTTTTGAGTCCGAGACGCTCCGCAGCTCCACCATTACCAGCTATCTTTCCTGATGCGTCTCTCAAAGCATCAATGATCACCTGCCGCTCAGCTTGCCGGAACGACGATGACCGCGATACGACGGTGCTGACAGACTTCTTCAGGAGTGTGTGCGGAACATTCAATTCGTCCCCTTGCGTGAGAATCACACAGCGTTCGATAAAGTTCTCAAGTTCGCGAATGTTTCCTGGCCAATCGGCGTTAACCAAGGCCTCCATGGCGATTTTCGGGATAGACCCAATGCGCTTTTGCATGCGGCGGGAGAGGCGCGACACAAAAAAGTGGACCAGCAATGGGATGTCCTCGCGCCGTTCGCGAAGAGGTGGAATCTCGATTGGGAACACGTTGAAGCGATAGAAAAGATCCTCACGGAACTCTTGCTCACGAATCATGGCCGCAAGGTCCCGATGCGTCGCGGCAATCATCCGCACGTTTACCTGGATTGTCCTTGCGCTTCCCAAACGCTCGAACTCCTGCTCCTGCACCGCCCGCAACAATTTCGGCTGCACTTCCAGGCTGATATCGCCGATCTCGTCCAAAAACAGGGAGCCCCGATCCGCCAACTCGAATCTCCCTTTTCTTTGGATCAGGGCGCCGGTGAAGGCTCCCTTCTCGTGCCCGAAAAGTTCGCTTTCCAGAAGTCCCGAGGGAATAGCGGCGCAGTTCATGCGCACAAAGGTGCGCTCGCACCGAGAGCTGAGCTTGTGAATGGCCTGTGCGACCAACTCTTTTCCTGTGCCCGTCTCCCCGTGAAGCAGGACGGTGGAATCGGTAGGCGCAACGATTGCCACTTGTTCCAGCACCTTCTGGATGGCTGGGCTCTTGCCAATGATGCCCTGGAAGCAATACTCAGGGGTGATTCCTGATTCCAGGCACACCTGCTCGTCTTCGAGTTCGTCCCACGGTGTGGTAAGCGGCGCGTTCACCATCGTATTAATAATTGCTGTGCTCATTGGCCCTGCCCCTTTCCCCGATCTATCCATCTGCGAACGTAGGCCGGGCATTCCTTGAGAGTCATGCCGGCAGCTTCGCATCCGGCTAAGAATTCCACTGCATCGCCATCTACCAGTACTAGCTCCTTCAGGTTGAGGACGATCCGAACGGCGGTGGCTTCGAGACCGAACAGCCTCCGTAATTCGCCGACGTCTTCCGGAGCTATGCGGCCGCTCAAGGTGAAAACGATCTTTCCGTTGGAGGCCCTCTGGATTCTCAGCATCTTGACTCCTCTTTCCGACGCTGGTAGGTAATGCAATGCGTTCGCCAGACACAAGCGACTGAAAATAATGAGCTTGGCCCATCGGGCAGTCACTACTTTTAGTGAATTCGCAGTTTTTAGTGAATTTTCAGGAGCGCAGCAGCCTTTGGGAAGTATTCACCCTGGCTTACAGCGTCTAAACCGTCGGCCGGTATCCGGCTGGAAAGAAACGCGTTCGCTTCGTGTGCTGCTATTCGGTGCGGTATAGCAACAAGGGCAGATACTCACATTAGTCATTGGCACCACTATTGCTTTTACGGTCAGCGGGTCAGCAGCGCAAATGCAGAGAGAGGCGAGCCAATGAGAACCCAAGCGAATTTCGTTGAACGGCGCGAGCGCCCTCGGATTGGAGTTATGACACAGCTGGAAGACATCACCTACAGCATTCTGCGGAAGCACGGAGTGGTGAGCGGATTGGGCCGCCAGAAACCTGTAATTAAGCCGATCACACGATAAAGCTAAAGGAGAACAACAATGGCAAATCTCAGAGCCATCCTCAGCAATGACAGTCCAATTCGCGAAGAGAACCATCCTCGGACTTGGTTTCTTTACAAAGATAATGCCCTGATTGAAATTCATGTGAGACACGATCGCCACAATCATCCTTTCGTGTTCGACAAAGGTGCGGCGTGAGTCAAGATTAGATTTAGTGAGTTTAAGGATGTGCAACTAGGTTTCGCGCAAGTATTTCTTAAACTGGTGTTTGTTGATCTTGAGCAGGCGAATTTTGTATTCCAAAGCCGAAGGAGAGATACCAAGTTTCGCTGCGGCGCCTGATGGACCAGAAATCTTGCCTTCTGCTGCTGCCAGAGCCCTTTCAATAAACTCTCTTTCTTGTTCATGGATTTTACTTGCGAGCGATCCGCCTGGACCAGGGTCCGCCGAATCTCCGAGGGAGAGCCAACTACTGTCAATCCTTAGCGTGTCCGTGTCACAAAGAACGACCGAGCGTTCGACGACGTTCTGGAGTTCACGAATGTTTCCCGGCCAGGAGTAAGACTCTAGGAGTTCGAGTGACTTTTTGTCGATACTGCGGATGTTTCTTCCCGCCTTTCTCGCAAATCGATCAATAAAGTACTCAACTAGCATTGGGATGTCTTCTTTGCGTTCGCGAAGGGGAGGCACGTGGATTGGAAATACGTTCAGGCGATAGAACAGATCCTCTCGAAAGGTGCCTGCCGCAATCCCTTTTTGCAAATCGCGGTTTGTGGCCGCCAGGATGCGCACGTTTACGCGAATTGGTCGAGTGCCTCCCACGCGCTCGATTTCCCGCTCCTGCAAAACTCGTAAGAGAGCAACCTGTGTCTCCAGTGGCAGCTCTCCAACCTCATCGAGGAAGATCGTACCCCCCTCAGCCAGTTCGAATTTCCCAAGATGACGCTGCAGAGCGCCCGTGAACGCTCCCTTTTCATGCCCAAACAGTTCCGAAGCAATCAGGGATTGGGGAATCGCAGCGCAATTGACGCTGATAAAAGCTCGCGCAGCCCGTTCAGACTTCCTGTGGATGGCACGCGCTATCAACTCTTTGCCGGTGCCGGTTTGACCAGTAAGGAGAACGGTTGAGTCCGTCGGGGCGACCTTGGACACGGCCGAAAGCACTGTCTGCAAGGCCGGAGTGGCGCCAACGACCTCCTCGAACATGGAAGCCTTGTCAATCTCCTCACGGAGCACTACATTCTCGACTTGAAGTCTCTCTTCCGCCTGCTTGCGGTCGTGGATATCGGTGGCGGTTCCATACCACCTGACGATGTTTCCTTGCTCATCGCGCAACGGTACTGCACGAGACAAGAACCAACGATATTCGCCATTCTTGGCGCAACGGATGCGAACCTCATCCTCTAAGGAATCGGCGTTGTCTGGCGAGGCACGCCTCCTTGCGACGTAACCTTCAAGGTCTCTAGTATGAAATGCAGTCTTCCACCCAAAGCCTGCTGAGTCTTGTGCCGACATGCCGGTGTATTCCTGCCACCGTTTGTTCACGAATTCAAAGCATCCATCAGAGCTACTCGTCCAGGCAATTGCCGGCATGATCTCGATGACCTCCCGCAGCTGCTTTTCGCTCTGCCGGACAGCTTCTTCGGCGCGCTTGCGCTGGCTGATGTCGTTGCTGGTCACCAAGATTGCGGTGGGCGTGCCACCCTCATCTCGTTTGATCGACCACCGGGTTGCTACGACGACGTGGGTTCCATCTTTCTTGCTTTGCGACAGCTCGCCTTCCCAGCGCCCGCTGGTGAGCAACTCAGTCTCAATCTGGTCCTGAGACACTCGGAAGTTAGTCTTGAGAAGCTCCTGGGCTCCCTCGCCTACTGCTTCTTCCGCCGACCATCCATACAACATTTCTGCGCCACGATTCCAATACCGAATGACTCCGTTCATATCGCGCACGTAAATCGAGTCGTGCGTAAGAGTCAGAAGGCTGGCTTGCTCTCGCAATTCTGCATAGAGTTCCTGAAGTTGGCGGGCCGCATGGTTGAAGGCCCTCCCCAGAACCGCCAATTCGTCGTTTCCACGAACCGCAACTTCGTGGCGAAAATCGCCGCGCGCGAGGGCGCGAGCGCCGGAGGCGAGTTCGGACAAAGGAACAGTAATGCTTTGACTGAGATACCAGCCCAGCACAGCGGCCGCGAACAAGGTCAGTAAAGCGGCAATGGGAACTGCTATAAAGAGGTTACGCCGTGCCTGTCTGGTCGTTTCAAGAGCAGCGCTTTGCGACTCTGTCAGTTGCTGGTCAACTCTCTCTACCTGGGATAAGCTCAGCTCACGCAGATCCTGAATTTGATGCGCCAAGCGGAGCCGAACAGCTGTCCAATCGCCTGCATTGGCCAGTTCTTCCACCGTATCAAGCTGCGCTGGGAGAGCTGTCATTAGGGTCTGTAGTGCGCTGGAGATCGTGCCGTTCTCGTCTAGTTCAGGCCACGCCATAACGATTCTCCGGGCGCGTTCGGCATCCCCCAAAAATTTCTGGCGTAATGATGCGATATCTTTGGCAAATTTACCGGTCTCCTCGCTATTTGCCATAACCGCAACTCTGTCCCTAAAAGTGCCTATATCAACGTGGACGCGGACAACAGCCCGTAAGGTCTGGTCGGCTTGTCTAAGGCGGTCGGTGGAACCTTCCATTCGTCTGAACTGCCACACTGCCACGGCATCAGATACGATCATCAAGACGATGATGGTCACAAAGCAAGCGGCCAGACGTGTGCCAATACCGACGTCGCGTTGACGAAACCAACGCCCGACCCCGATGGTTTCTTGCTCCCTTTTTGTTCCACTCAGTGGCATTTGACGTTCGAATACGAACTTCGCTTTTCGTACCTAGCGCGCTTTCCCTACCTTTTCAAGAGATGTGTCGTTTTCTGTCACCGCAGATGTTTTGAGCATCGTCGCTAAACGGCTTTGTAACTCCTCGGCAGCCTGTGCTGCGGACTCTTTATGAGTGAGCACTGCATGAACAGCCTGAAAATAGGCGCGCGAAACCTCTGGATACATTTTGCCCGCCGGCAGAGATGGCCTCAACGCTAAGCCTTCATGCACTTGCAGAACGCGGGACACGTAAGGGTTTGGACCCACGATGTCAGCGTCCTTATATAAAGCTGGGATCGTAGGGGGTTCGCAGGACCTGCGGCAGCGTCTGGCCTGCCCCGCGGGGCTGGTGAGAAATCGGACGAGCATTGCCGCCTCGCGTGGATGACGCGAATAGCGCGAAACACCGTAGCCGTTTCCACCCAAGGTGGCTGCGAAGCCGGCGCGACCGCGGGGCAGAGGCGATATGTCAAAGTGCCCTCTGGTTGGCGAGTTGTCGGCGCGAGCTGCCACATATGCATTAGTCCAGTTGCGCATGAATGCGGTCTTTCCCGCTTGCCACAAATTGAACGCGTCCCACTCTTTGTAGGCCTTTACCCCAGGGGGCGAAATGGATCCTGCCCAACGTGCTGCCATGCTCCACGCGCGAATCGTGTTCGGGTTGTTGATGGTCACTTTGCCATTCTCGTCCAGAATCGTTCCACCACCCTCGGACACTTGCCATTCCAATGCATTGCAGGTCAATGCTTCCGACGGCGCGCCTTCCCAAACGAAGCCCCAGAAATCTTTATTGCCACTCGACCGCTCGCCAGCTTGAATCCGTCTGGACATCGTTTCGAGCTCTTCCCAGGTGTTCGGTGGCACCCTATATCCGTACTTTGCCAGCAAATCAGTGCGGTAAAACAACAAGCCCTCATTCAGGTTGTGCGGAAGAGCTATCAGTCTGCCATCGACCATATAGTTGGCAATCAGCTCCGGAAAATGTGCAGCAATATCTTCCGCGGGCACGTAGGATTTCAGGTTAACAAGACTGTCCGCCAGAAGCGCGGGCCAGATAACGTCAACAGCGTAAACGTCGGGCGTTTCTGAACGGCTGTCGAGCAGCTCGCGCCAGGTTGCGAGTTGCTCCCGAGCCCCTTCCGGAGCGGGCATGATCTGAACTCGGATACCAGTTTGTCTTGTAAACTCTTGCACCTCTGGCGTGAGTCTTGGGCCCGATGCCAGCCATCCTTGATCGATGACGGTGAGGAGGATGCCGGAAGCGCTATCACCGGCGGTGTGGCACCCTGGTGCGGTGAGAACCACGAAAACAATGATCAATCCAGGCCCGAACCAACGCTTCGCCATTCCAATGCCCGTCCTGCCCTGGTGCGGCATTTGCGATTGAAGTGTAACGCCGCGGAACTTGGTGGAGAGTTCCGCTGCCGAAATTAACGCCAGTGGCAAACGCGCGTCTCCGGCACTTGTTCCGACATAAGGAGCGAGAGTGGTACTCCCAACGTACGAGCTAATCTAACACTCTCATTTGAATAAGGGAATGTTCATCCTCTATATGTAGTTTTCATAGTACGACCGTGCCCGCTAAGAGGTACTATAGGCACCAAAGTGCGATAGGCTCCCAACATGGCAGCAAGCCACCCATCCGAAATCCCACAAGAACTCAGCGCTGAGCAGGTGAATTCGGTTCGCAGCGCGCTCGAATTGGTGCTTTCGAGCCATGCGTTCGCCGGAAGCAAGCAGTGCCAGGACTTTCTTCGCATGGTGGTAGAACGTGCGTTGACTGCTGAAGTGAATCCACTCCCTGAGCGCATGATCGGCGTGGAACTGTTTGGCCGACCCGCCGACTATGACATCGCCAATGACGCTGTCGTCCGCGTGCGAGCGGCAGAACTCCGGAAAAGGCTTGCGCAATATTACCGAGAAAGCGCGTTAAGTCCGGTTGTACAGATGGAGCTTCCGCCCGGCTCGTACGTGCCGGAGTTCCATTGGTCGCCGCAGACAAAAGTCGAAGATAGAGCTTTTGCGACTCCATCTCCGACGCCGGTGGCGCAGCCATGGCGGCTCAAGGCCGCACTAACCACCTTTGCGGTGCTGGGCATCGTCATCCTCGGTTTTGTGGTTTGGTTCCAGCTCCGCCCGAAAACTCAATCCGTGAATGCGGTCTGGCTTTCACTGGGTCTGCCCGAGGGCGTGACGTTACATCGGAACTGGCATCCTTTCGAACACATCGCGCTTTCGCCTGACGGTCAGACATTGGCGTTTGCGGCAACCGATGTATCCGGTCAAAGCTCTTTGTGGATCAGGGCCTTACGTTCTTCAGAAGCGCAACATGTCGGCCAGAGCGAAGGCGCGCTTTTGCCGTTCTGGTCGCCGGATTCACAGTTCATTGGGTTCTGGGCTGGCGGCAAGCTGAAGAAGGTTGGGGCATCGGGCGGACCCACTGAGACGATCTATAGCGTTCCGGAGATTGCGCAAGGCGCTTGGGGCGTCGATGGAAGCATACTTTTTGCTAGAGCGGTAAACAGTCCGATTGTCCGCATTGCTGCCGGGGGAGGACTTGCCACGCCTGTGACCTCCATGCTGCCTGGAGAAGTCAGTCAAATGTGGGTTCAGTTTCTGCCGGACGGCAAGCACTTCATTTATTTGGCTCGCACCAGCCTGACCAGTGATGATCCGGGAGCGAAAATCTACGCGCAGTCGCTGGATGGCGGAGCTCCGATACCGCTGCTCGCAAGCCCAAGCCGTGCCGTCGCGGTTACCGACTACTTGCTATTCGCGCGAGACCAGACTCTCTTTGCGCAACATATGGATTGGAAAACCTTGCGGAAGATCGGTGAACCGGTATTGCTGGCCAGTAACGTCGCGGCTTCCCCAGCGTATTTGGGCACTTCCGAATTCACTGCGTCTCAAAACGGAGTGCTTATCTATGGTGCGGCCAGGGGCTCATCCTTCGATCAGTTCAACTGGTACTCGCGGGACGGCACGGTCTTTGGCAGCCTCGAACCGATAATCGACTTTCAGCAGTTCACGCTCTCGCCGGACGGAAGACACTTGGCGCTGAATTCGTTTCATCAGCATGCTACCGGCAGTCTGTGGCTCGTAGACTTAGCAGCTAACACCACGACCGCTCTGGCGACTGATCCGCATGCGCAGTCAGACCCTGTTTGGTCGCCAGACTCGCGCTACGTTGCGTTCAATCTTCTTCCGAACGGTGGATCTGATCCGCCATTCCTGGTCGAGAAGATTGAAATCGGAAGCCAGCAGCCGCAGAAAGTCTATGGTGACAATGAAAGGCATTGGGTCGAAGACTGGTCTCGGGATGGGCGCTTCCTGCTGACGCACGACACTAAGACTTTTTCGATAATCCCTGTGACGGGCGAGAGCAAGCCTAAAATTCTGTATTCTTCGAGCTCTATAAAAGACGAATTTCACCTGTCTCCTGACGGGCAGCTGATAGCTTTCGGGGAGAATCGCACTGGAAGGTGGGAAGTTTTTGTCGCATTGTTTCCCTCATTTCATAACATCCAGCAGGTGTCGGAAGCCGGGGGCGCCCAGCCGCGATGGCGTGGCGACAGTCGAGAACTCTTCTTCCTTGATCTTGAAGGTAAAATGACGTCGGCGAGCGTGGAGCGCGGCTCGCCTCCGAAGATAGGAATCCCGAGAAGGCTCTTCGATACGGGACTAAAACCAGATCCTACCGTCAACCAGTACGCAGTCACCGAGGATGGAGTGAAGTTCTTGGTGCTGGAACCACGCAAGGGTTTTCTCGAAACTTATTCGGTGGTTCTTAACTGGCCCGCGACCGTGAAATAGGTTGAGCGGGATTTTGCAATGCCAGATCCGTCCTGACTTGTTATGAAGAGGTCAAGTTGAAACGTCAAAACTAAGTTCGCCAAATCGTCAGGGGAATAGAGGGTTCGCCTGAGTGGATAGCTAGGTGAGGTTCAGACGTTGATCGCTGCTGCCCGCGCTTTGACGAACCAGCTTTTTTACGATTCTCTTCCGGTCGTCCATGCCATGCCACTCGATGGCAATCTCATCGAGTGTTCGAGCGTGAGCCAGAACGAGCCCATTGGCATCCTCGACTGTGTAGAAGCCGTCATCGTCTTTCGGCGGACGGACAAAGAAGTGGGTGTTGTCCGCCATCGACGTTCCCAACTCGTAGTAGGAAACGCTGGCAAGCGGTGAGGTGTTATTGGCTGGTGGGATGCCTTGCTTCGCCCTGCGCGAGTCATTGAATTCTTTGTTGAGAACAAGAAGTTCTTGCATCAGATTCACCGGTTGCCGGCAGATTCGCGCGTGAGATATGCAGACCACGTGGAGCGTTCCGGCATTGCATTATTCGAACGCGTCTGCAAGCTAGACCTTGAGGGCATCGTCGCAAAATACAAGTTCGGTCCTTACGGGGGAGAGGATGCCCTAAGCACCTGGTACAAGATCCGCAATCGCAACTATTCGCAAATGGTCGGAAGAGATGAACTATTCGAACGTGACCGACACAAGGAGCCAGTCCCCGGTTGGCACTCGTGTGAACTGGCTTGTGCAGGATGCAAGGCACTGAGTTAACTTAGCTCGGTATCCTCCGTAAGCCTCCGTTGACTTCGTCCTCGCCGCACTCCTAACATGGCAGCCCTGAGTGCCTGCGTTACCATGATCGGTCAAACCATCTCGCATTACCGCGTCGTCGAGAAGCTCGGCGGCGGCGGGATGGGTGTGGTTTACAAGGCCGAGGACCTCAAATTGGGTCGGCACATTGCCCCTGAAGTTCCTTCCCGAAGAAGTTGCAACAGATGCGCAAATGTTAGAACGCTTCCGTCGCGAGGCCCGCGTTGCCTCTGAGTCACTCAGTGAGGACGACGGCTGAACGTAAGTCGAAAAGAGCTTAACAATCAACTGCTTCAGTTAAGGAACCAAGACAACAGGCTCGATGGATCGCGTTGAGGTCACACTCACCTGATACGTGACATCGAGCGAACCCCCGAACAGCACGCCGCCAAACTTGATTACATGTTGGCCAGCGG
>Ga0070707_100002036_pt1 | contig 19337 bp, 17 predicted proteins | sample KBSK5502metaG_FD_65468 | JGI IMG/M metagenome (GOLD analysis project Ga0070707, IMG submission 65468) | Corn, switchgrass and miscanthus rhizosphere microbial communities from Kellogg Biological Station, Michigan, USA - KBS K5-50-2 metaG | ecosystem: Host-associated > Plants > Roots >... | reverse complement strand
GCCGACGTCGGTCACGTCGTCTTCGGCAACGTGATCCACACCGAGGTGCGGGACATGTACCTGGGCCGGGTCGCCGCGATCAACGGCGGCCTCCCGGTCGAGACGCCCGCGTTCACGCTGAATCGGCTCTGCGGCAGCGGGCTGCAGGCGGTCGTGTCCGCGGCCCAGGCGATCCGGCTCGGCGACTGCGATGTCGCGGTGGCCGGCGGGGCCGAGTCGATGAGCCGGGGCCAGTACTGGGTGCCTGGCATGCGATGGGGCCAGCGCATGCAGGACGGTGCGGTCGTCGACGCGATGGTCGGCGCGCTCACCGACCCGTTCGATGCCTGCCACATGGGGGTGACCGCGGAGAACGTCGCGGCCGACTACGGCGTGTCCCGGGCCGACCAGGACGAGCTCGCCGCGGAAAGCCACCGCCGCGCGGCGGCCGCGGCCGGCGCCGGGTACTTCACCGAGCAGATCACGCCGGTAGAAGCGCCGGGACGGAAGGGAACCGTGACAGTCGACACCGACGAGCACATCCGGCCGGGCCTGACCACCGACGACCTGGCCCGGCTGCGGCCCGCGTTCGCCGCGGACGGCACTGTCACCGCGGGCAACGCGTCTGGTGTCAACGACGCGGCCGCGGCAGTCGTCCTGGCAGGCCGTGAGTTCGCCGAGGAGCAGGGCCACCGCCCGCTCGGGCGGCTGGTCGCCTACGCCCACGCCGGCGTGGAGCCGCGGATCATGGGCATGGGCCCGGTGCCCGCGGTGCGCAAGGTGCTCGACCGAGCCGGGATGAAGCTCGATGACATCGACCTGTTCGAGGTCAACGAGGCCTTCGCGGCGCAGGCGCTCGCGGTCGTCCGCGAGCTCGGCCTGCCCCCAGACCGGACCAACCCGAACGGCAGCGGCGTCTCGCTCGGCCACCCGATCGGCGCCACGGGCGCCATTCTCACGGTCAAGGCGCTGTACGAGCTGCGCCGGACCGGCGGCAGGCACGCGCTGATCACGATGTGCATCGGCGGCGGCCAGGGCATCGCCGCGATCTTCGAGCGTCCATGAACGCGCCAGCAGGAGACACAGCCCGGCGGGCAGGGGCGGACGCGTCGGAGGCTCTTGCCCCGGAGGCCGGCCTCCTGGCCCGCCTCGACCCCGCCGACTTCGGCGAGTCGGTTCTCTCCGTATTCGGCCGGGCCGCGCTGCGCCCGGCGGAGGCGGCGCGCGCCTGCGCCCGGTTCGGCACCGCGCTGGCGCAGATCTGGCCAGCCGTGATCGCCCGGCGGCTCGGGTCCCAGGCGGCGCCACCGGTGCCGGCCGACCCCCGGGACCGGCGGTTCGCCGACGCGTCCTGGGATAGTCACCCCGGCTACTTCGCCCTGCGGCAGGGGTACCTGGCCGCCCGGCGACTCGGCGAGGACCTGCTCGCGGCGGGCCGCGGGGACCCGCTGACCGACCAGAAGGCCAGGCTCGCCTTGGCGTTCGCCTTCGACGCTCTGGCCCCGACCAACTTCCTAACCACCAATCCGGGCGCGCTCAGGAGGGCGTTCGAGACCGGTGGCGCCAGCGTGCTCGCGGGGGCCGGCAACTTCCTGGACGATCTGATCAGGAACGGGGGCCGCCCGCGTCAGGTCGACACCAGCGCGTTCGAGCTCGGCCGCAACCTCGCCGCCACCCCGGGGAAGGTCGTCTTCCGCAACGACCTGATGGAGCTGATCCAGTACGCGCCGCAGACCGACCTGGTGCGCGGTGTCCCGCTGCTGGCCAGCCCGCCGTGGATCAACAAGTACTACGTCATGGATCTCGCCCCCGGGCGGAGCTTCATCGAGTGGGCGGTCCGGCACCAGCGCACCGTGTTCGCGATCTCGTACCGCAACCCGGACGCCTCGATGAGCGACGTGACCCTCGATGACTACCTGATCCACGGGCCGAGGACCGCGCTCGACGTGATCGGCGACATCACCGGCTCCGCCACGACCGACATCGTGGGCCTGTGTCTCGGCGGCGCGCTGACCGCGATGCTCGCGGCCTATCTCGCGGCCACCGGAGAGCGCCGGGTCGGCTCGCTCACGCTGCTCAACACCCTGCTGGACTACAGCGAGCCTGGCGTGCTCGGTGCGTTCTGCGACGAGCAGACCGTCTCCCGGCTGGAACAGCAGATGGCCCGCACCGGCGTCATGGAGGGCTCCGCGATGGCGCTGACGTTCGATGTGCTGCGCGCCAACGACCTGATCTTCAATTACGTGGTCTCGAACTGGCTCATGGGCCAGGACCCGCCGGCGTTCGACATCCTGGCCTGGAACGCGGACAGCACCCGGCTGCCCGCGGCCATGCACTCGTTCTATCTCCGGTCGCTGTACCTGCGCAACGAGCTGGCCCGGGGCGAGATGGAACTCGCCGGGACCGTGCTGTCCCTGGGCGACGTCACGAGCGACACCTACGTGGTGGCCGCGGTCAACGACCACATCGTGCCCTGGCCGTCGTCGTACCGGGCCACCGGCCTGCTCGGCGGGAGCGTCCGGTACGTGCTGTCCAGCGGCGGTCACATCGCGGGCATCGTCAACCCGCCCGGGCCGAAGTCCTGGTACGAGGTGGGCGAGCACTACCCGGACGACGTGGCGCAGTGGCGGGAGGCCGCGCAGCGTCACGGCGGGTCGTGGTGGGAGGACTGGGCCGCCTGGGCCGACGGCCGCGCCGGACTTCTCGGCCCGCCGCCACCTATGGGCAACGACCGCTACCCGGTGCTCGGGGAGGCGCCGGGTGATTACGTTCACGACTGACCGCCGCTTGACAAACAACGCAGGCCGCTTGACAAACCACCCGGAATGCTAGATATACTGAGCACAGATCTAGTCGAGGAGGAGATTCCGATGCCAGACGTCCGCACCGCAACCCAGGAGTTCCAGGGGCAGATCCTGGACACCATCCGCAAGAGCCAGGAGGCCGTCACCGACGCGATCCGGAGCTGGGCCGAGACCGTACAGTCCATCACCCCGTCGCTGCCAACCCCCTCCGTGCCGTTCGCTGACAAGCTGCCCAAGCCGGGTGAGCTGGTCTCCAACGCGTACGACTTCGCCGAGCAGCTGCTCGCCGCTCAGCGCAAGTTCGCCGAGGACGTGATCGCCGCCACTGCGCCGGTGCTCGTGGCGAAGGACAGCGCCGACAAGGCCGACACGGCCGCTAAGAAGGGCAGCTCGCAGGCCAAGTGATCTGCCCGGTATGCGCGGCGGGCCGTGGAAGCCACCCCGCCGCGCATCGGTGTGCTCAGTAAACTTAGCGGATGTCCTGCGGGCTGATTATGGTCGGTGAAGGGAGACAGACGGTGCCCGATCCGTGGAGCGCGCAGATGGAGGCCCTCGGCGCGTTCATCCGCAGCCAGCGGAAGCTGGCCCGGCTGTCGCTGCGGCAGCTGGCCGAGCTGACCAGCCTGTCCAACCCCTACCTCAGCCAGGTCGAGCGCGGGTTGCACCAGCCGTCCGTGCGGGTGCTCAAGCTGATCGCCGAGGCCCTCAACGTCTCCGCCGAGACCCTGCTCGTCCAGGCCGGCCTGCTCGAGGGGCAGGATCCCGAGGCGGCCGACCGCGCTGCCGAGCACGTCAGCGCCGCGATCCGCGCCGACGACCGGCTCACCGGCGAGCAGAAGGCGGCCCTCATCGCCGTTTACGACAGCATGCTCGGCGCGGACCGCGGCCGGGCCCTCTGAGCGGGTTGCTGCCGGGACGACCCCGGGGAATGCCCGGCCCGGTCGGCAGGACGCGATACGCCCGCACGGGGGACCTGCGGATCGCCTACGAGGTGCGCGGCCCCGCCGTGTCCCGGCGGCCCGTGCTGCTGCTCATCCAGGGTCTCGGCCTCGACCGGGCCGGCTGGGGGCCGGCTCTCGGCCGCCTGCGGCGCCGGTTCCGGCTCGTGCTCGTCGACAACCGCGGCAGCGGGCGCAGCGCTGCCGCAGGCCCGTTCAGCGTGGCCGACATGGCGAGCGAAGCGGTGGCCGTGCTGGACGACGCCCGGATCCGCACCGCGCACGTGCTGGGCGCGAGCCTGGGTGGCATGATCGCGCAGGAACTGGCGGTGCGGTACCCCGACCGCGTCGGTCGGCTGATCCTGGCCTGCACCACGCCGGGCTGGCCGTTCGCCTATCCGATGCCCCTGCCGTCGGTCCGGCTGATCGGCACCAGCCGGCGCCTCCCGCCGGACGAGGCGGTGCGCCGCAATGTCGAGAACGCCCTGTCGGCGGCGACCGTCGCAGAGCGCCCCGAACTCGTCCAGCAGATCATCGGCGGCCAGCCGTCCCTCTCGGAACCCGAACCGGGTGCCTGGCAGGCGCAGGCGGCGGCCGGGGGACGCTACGCCGGGAGCCTCCGGCAGCGGCGCATCCGCGCCCGCGCGCTGATCCTGCACGGAACGGCCGACCGGGTGGTCGACCCGCGCAACGCCCGGCTACTGGCCGCCCGCATCCAGCACGCCGAGCTGGTCACGTTCCCCGGCCTCGGCCACCTGTTCTTCTGGGAGGACCCCGAGGCCTTCGCCGCGACCGTGACCTCTTTCCTGGCCGGCAAGGACGATAGCGGCTGACTGTCAGTGGCCCGTTGGGTCAGCTCCGGTCGGTGCGTGCCTGGTCGGAGGTGGCCAGCGCGGCCGGGCCGGGCTCGGCGGCACGCTGCTGGGCCTGGGTGATGGCCCAGGCAGCATTGATCAGCCCGATGTGGCTGAACGCCTGCGGGAAGTTGCCGATCATCTCGCCGCTGGCCGGGTCGACCTCCTCGGCCAGCAGGCCCACGTCGTTGATCGCCGCCACCGCCCGCTCGAAGGTCGCCGTGGCCCGGTCCAGCTCGCCCGCCAGCGCCTGCGCCTGCGCCAGCCAGAACGTGCAGAGCAGGAACGTGCCCTCCTCGCCGGCCAGGCCGTCGTGGGCCAGGTACCGGTAGACCAGTCCGCGCTCGTCGGTCAGCCGGGCGGCGGTGGCGTCGATGGTCGCCTTCAGCCGCGGGTCATCGCAGGGCAGGAAGCCGGTGATCGCGAGCATCAGGTTCGAGGCGTCCAGGTCCTCGCTGCCGAAGGCCTGGGTGTAGGCGCCGGCGGCATCGCTCCAGCCTTGCTCGAGGATGGCCACGCGGATCTCGTCCCGGGCGGCGGCCCAGCCGCCGACCCGGTCCTGGGCGTTCAGCTGGGCGGCCAGCGCGATCGCCCGGTCCAGTGCGACCCAGCACATGAGCTTGGAGTACAGGAAGTCCCGGGGCTCGCCGCGGATCTCCCAGATGCCCTGGTCCTTCTCCTTCCACCGCCTGGCGGCGGTATCCGCCGCGGCGGCCAGGAAGCGCTGGGTGACCGGGTCGAGCTCGCCGAGCTGGTCGACCAGCCGCTGGGCGGCGCCGAGCAGCTCGCCGTACACGTCGATCTGGCGCTGGGTCCAGGCGCCGTTGCCGACCCGGACGGGCCGGCTGTCCCGCCAGCCGGCCAGGTGCGGCAGCTCCCGCTCGGTCAGGTCGCGTTCGCCGCCGATCCCGAACATGATCTGGAGGTCCAGCCCCCGGTGGAGCTGTGATGCGGCCGCGTCGGCCAGGAAGCCGAAGAACCTGTTCGCCTCGTCGGGGCAGGCGGCCACCCACAGCGCCTCCATGGTCAGGCTGGCGTCCCGGACCCAGGTGTAGCGGTAGTCCCAGTTGCGCTCGCCGCCGACGGTCTCCGGAAGCGAGGTGGTGGGTGCGGCGACGATCGCGCCGGTCGGCGCGAACGTCAGGGCCTGGAGCACCCGGCCCGAGTGGCGGACCAGGTCCCGCCACGGGCCCTCGTACGTCTGGTGGATCGCCGACCAGGAGCGCCATCCGGCCAGCGTGTCCTTGAGCCGGGCGGTGATCTCGTCCTCGTCCCATACGGGCAGCGGCGGCTCCCCCGCCGCCGCGTGGGCCAGCGCGAAGCCCGCCTGCTGCCCCGCTGCCAGGTGCAGCCGCGCGGTCGCGGCGGCCCCGTCGATGCGGAAGGCTGACGACGCGGAGGGCGCCGACAGCAGCAGGCGGCCGGCGCCGCCCCGGGCGGCCACGCCGCCGGGGATCGTCTCCAGGATCGGGTGGACCAGGCCGTACTCGGGCCGCGGCGCGTAGCTGACCTCGATGTCCATCTCCCCGGCCGTGCAGGCCAGCCGGCGCAGCAGCACGCCAGGGGAGGCCGCGCCCAGCTCGTGTCCCCGCTCGTTGCGGCCCACGGCCATGGCGTCGGTCAGCACCGCGGTGCCGCCCGGGGTCACGAACGTGGTCTCCAGGGCCATCGTCTGGTCGGCGTAGGCCCGGCTGGCCTGGAACCTACCGGCCGGCCGGATCGCGAAGCGCCCGCCGGCGGGGTCCAGCAGGCGGCAGAACACCGACGGCGCGTCGAAGCGCGGGAAGCACAGCCAGTCCACCGAGCCGTCCCGGCTGACCAGCGCCGCCGAGCGGCAGTCCGACAGCAGAGCGTAGTCGCCGATCGCTGAGCTTTCCATCGCGGGTTCCTTCCCGAAGGGTCGCAGGCCGCCCGCAGCTGCCCGTCGACCGGTACCGTGCGCCCGGGCTCCAGCCCGGCGTGCTCCAGGCCCAGGCCCGGCCGTGGCCGGCCAGCGGCCCACCGGGACCAGGATCTCATCGCCGGCGAGCTCGCGCCCGTCCGCCAGCTGCGCCACCACGGGCCCGTCGCTGCCGACGCGGCGGGCGGCGGTCATGCGCGCCTCCGTCACCACGGTGATGTCCTTGCCGGTCTCCGCGTGCAGCGCCGCGGCGAGTGCCGTTACCGTCCCGCCACGGCACGGAACGTTTCACTCCTCGCTGGTCACCTGGCCAATCGGGCAGTCGTGACGCGGCATCCGGACGGTTTCGGCGCGCAGCGATTCCCTGAGGCCCGCTCCGTGCCTAGCGTTGCGCGCATCCGGGGCCGTAATGCGTCCCCTCCCAGCTCCGCAGAGGAGGACCTCTCATGACCGTCTACGCCGCGCCCGGAGACCCAGGCAGCGTGGTGACCTACCGCAGCCGCTACGAGAACTTCATCGGGGGCGAGTGGACGCCGCCGGTCAAGGGCCAGTACTTCGAGAACCCGACTCCGGTCACCGGCCGGCCGTTCACCGAGGTGGCCCGGGGGACCGCTGATGACATCGAGCTGGCCCTGGATGCCGCCCACGGGGCGGCCCCTGGCTGGGGCCGGACCTCGCCCGCCGACCGGGCCGCGGTCCTGCTCAAGATCGCCGACGTCATCGAGCGCAACCTGGAGCCCCTGGCCGTGGCGGAGACCTGGGACAACGGGAAGCCGGTGCGCGAGACGCTCGCCGCCGACCTGCCGCTCGCCGTTGATCACTTCCGTTACTTCGCCGCGGCCGTCCGCGCCCAGGAGGGCTCGCTCGCCGAGCTTGACGAGGAGACCGTCGCCTATCACTTCCACGAGCCGCTCGGTGTCGTGGGCCAGATCATTCCGTGGAACTTCCCGATCCTGATGGCCACGTGGAAGCTGGCGCCCGCCCTGGCGGCGGGCAACGCCGTGGTGCTCAAGCCCGCCGAGCAGACGCCCGCGTCGATCCTCAAGGTCATCGAGCTGATCGCCGACCTGGTCCCGGCGGGCGTGGTCAACATCGTCAACGGATTCGGCGTGGAGGCGGGCAAGCCGCTGGCCTCGAGCCCGCGGGTCGCGAAGGTCGCCTTCACCGGCGAGACCACCACCGGGCGCCTGATCATGCAGTACGCCAGCCAGAACATCCGGCCGGTGACGCTGGAGCTGGGCGGCAAGAGCCCGAACATCTTCCTCGAGGACGTGGCCCGCGCGCGGGACGAGTTCTACGACAAGACGCTCGAGGGGTTCACGATGTTCGCGCTGAACCAGGGCGAGGTGTGCACCTGCCCGTCCCGGGCGCTTATCCAGGACTCGATCTACGACCGGTTCATGGCCGACGCGCTGGAGCGCACCAGGGCCGTGACGCAGGGGAACCCGCTGGACACCGCCACCATGGTCGGCGCGCAGGCCAGCAACGACCAGCTGGAGAAGATCCTCTCCTACATCGACATCGGCAGGCAGGAGGGTGCCAGGGTCCTGACCGGCGGCGGGCAGGCGCACCTCGGCGGGGACCTGGCCGGGGGGTACTACATCCAGCCGACGATCTTCGAGGGCGAGAACCGGATGCGGATCTTCCAGGAGGAGATCTTCGGCCCGGTCGTCTCGGTGACCAGGTTCGCCGACCTCGCCGACGCCGTCAAGATCGCCAACGACACGCTCTACGGCCTCGGCGCGGGCGTCTGGACGCGAGACCTGCACGCGGCCTACTACCTGGGGCGCGCCATCCAGGCCGGGCGGGTCTGGACCAACTGCTACCACCTCTACCCGGCCCACGCGGCCTTCGGCGGCTACAAGCAGTCCGGCATCGGCCGGGAGAACCACAAGATGATGCTCGATCACTACCAGCAGACGAAGAACCTGCTCGTGAGCTACTCGCCGCGCAAGCTCGGGTTCTTCTGAGCAGTCCGTGGACAGCGTGAGCCGGGTGGCGGCGACCGGGAAGGCGGCGGACCTGCTCCGCCGCCTCTCCGGCGAGCACGGGCCGCTGATGTTCCACCAGTCCGGGGGCTGCTGCGACGGCAGCTCCCCGATGTGCTACCTGCTGGGCGAGTTCGTCACCGGCCCGTCCGACGTCCTGCTGGGGTCTCTGGCCATCCCGGGAATCCTGGACCCGGTGCCGGTGTGGATGTCCGCGGCCCAGTTCGAGTACTGGCGCTACACCCACCTCACGATCGACGTGGTTCCCGGCCGGGGCGGCGGCTTCTCGCTCGAGGCGCCGCTCGGCGTCCGCTTCCTCATCCGCTCGCGGCTGCTGACCGACCAGGAACTGGGCGAGCTCGAGGAGCGATACCTGAAGCCCTCGTAGGCTAGACGACGCCCTGGCGGCCGAGTGCGCCGTCCGCGGGTCTGTCGCTGGCACGCACAGGACCTTGTCGTCCTTGCCCGTCCCGTCCCGCATTCGGGACATGGCGATGGCCCGGCAGGAGATCTGGCAGGGCGCGCGAGGCCGCGGGCACCGGGTCTTGACAGCGGCGCAACCTGGGGTCTTAGCTGACGTGACGGGGCCGGGAGTTTTCATGGCGCTTCCACTGGACGACTTCGCGACGGTCGACAGCGACTGGCTCAGTGCTGACGGGTATGGCGAGACCGGCACTGGGCTTCTCCCCGGTCCGCGGCGGGCCGGACTGTCCGCCACTCCGGCCCGGCTGGCCAAGTTTCATGCCCCGGAGATCGTCTTCGGGCCAGGTGCGCTGGCGGAACTCGGGCACTGCGCGACGAGGCTCGGCGCACGACGACCGTTCCTGGTCACCGATCCCGGGCTGATCGAGGCGGGCTGGGTGGATGAAGCCGTCGGCTACCTGCGGTCCAGCGGTCTCGAGCCCGCCGTCTGGCATGACGTCACCCCTAATCCCAAGGACCACGAGATCGAAGCCGCGTTCCAGCGGTACGGCGAGAGCGGCGGCGATGTGATCATCGGACTGGGCGGCGGCTCGTGCATCGACGCAGCCAAGGGCGTGGCAATCCTGTCGGGCAACGGCGGCCGGATCCTCGGCTACGAGGGTGTGGACAAGGTCGTGCGCCCGATCCCGCCGACCGCGATGGTGCCGTCCACGTCGGGCACGGGCGCGGATGTGTCGCAGTTCGCCGTCGTCACCGACACTGCTGCTCGGATCAAGATCACCATCATCAGCCGGACACTGGTACCGGAGATCTCCGTGATCGACCCTCGCCTGCTGATCACGATGCCGGACTGGCTCAACGCCAGCACCGGTCTTGACGCGCTGACGCACGGGGTGGAGGCGTTCGTGTCCCGCGCGCACAACCCGCTGACCGACGGGCACGCGCTGCGCGCGGTCGCGCTGATCACCCGCCACCTGCCGCAGACCGCGCAGCTGCCCGACGAGACCATCCCGCGCCTGGCCATGGCCCTGGGGTCACTGGAAGCGGGCCTGGCGTTCACCAACGCCATCCTGGGCGCCACGCACGCGATGAGCCACCAGGTCGGCGGAATGCTTGACGCGCCGCACGGCGTGGTCAACGCCGTGCTCCTGCCCCACGTCATCAGGTTCAACGCCGAGACCTACCCGGAGCGCTTCGTCACGCTCGCTGCGGCCTGCGGCATCCCCACCGTGGGCGTGCCGGCCGGCGAGGCGGCGCTGCTGCTCGCCGAACGGGTGCGCGAGCTGGCCGATGAGGTCGGCGCGCCGAAGGGACTGGCCGAGCTGGGCGTGACCGAGGAGGTGCTGCCCCACATGGCGCGGACCGCCATGAACGACGCGTGCCTGGCCACCAACCCGCGCGCGGCGGACGCGCGGGACATCGAGGCACTGTTCCGGGCGGCACTGTGAGCGACGCACGCGCACCGGGCGGAGCAGCGAACCGGGAGGTGCTGTGACCGACGGCGGTCTGGAGATCCTGACCGGCCTTCGCTCCGGGAAGCGCTCCTACTATCCCGAGTACGTCCGCTCCGCCGAGCGTTTCGAGCTCGTCGTACAGGCGCTGGATGGTATCTCGCGCGCCCTGGTGCGCACCGCGGCCGGTCCCCGCCCGCTGGTCGAGTGGGTGGTGCGGACGGCGGCAGCACACCTGAACGCCGACTGGCTGCTGTTCGTCGTGGCAGACGGGGTGCTGCCCGCAGCGCGCCCCCGGTTTCTCGCCGTGACGGGCGGCGAGCTGATCGACGACGAGAGCATGCTGCCAGCCGACGTGCGCGAGCACCTGGCAGTGCTGCGCAGCCATCCGTGGGAGGTCGAGTCTGCGGACGGCGGCGAGGGATGGGTCCGGGTGTCGATGACCCTGGATGACGAGCCCGTGGGCGGTATCGCCGCCCGGCCGACCGCCGGACTGGAGGTGGCCGCGACCGATCGTGCCATCCTGCGTGTGCTGGCCAACCAGGCCGCCGTGGCGCTCCACAACTCGTTCCTGTTCCACGCCACCACCCAGCTGCGTGGCCGCAGCGACCAGCTCTACGATGCGACGACCCGGCACGCCAGGGACCTGGCCGCCCGCAGCGCGGAGCTGGCCGAGGCGCAGCGGCTGCTCGTCGCGGCCATGCAGCGGCAGGCGCTGGACGACGAGCGGCACCGCATCGCGCGCGAGCTGCACGACAGCGTGACCCAGTCGGTGCTGTCCATCGGCATGACCATCGAGGTGTGCCGGGCGGAGCTGGACAGCATCGGCGGCCCGGCCGGCGAGATCGCCAGGCGCCTGGCGCCCGCCAAGGACCTCGCGCGGCACGCGGCCGAGCAGCTGCGGGCCGCGATCTACGCCCTGCACCACGCCGCCGACGAGGCGGCAGGCCCGCTGCCCGTGCTGCTGCAGCGGCTGTCCACGGTGCACGCGATCACCAGCCTGTACGTCAAGGTGGCGCTGGACGGAGAGCCCGTCCAGCTGCCGCCCAGCCTCGAGCAGTCGATGTTGCGATGGGCCGGAGAGGCACTGTTCAACGCGGCGGCGCACGGCAAGGCCACGCGTGCGCTTGTCCGGCTGCGGTACCAGCCCGGTGCGGTCGCGCTCAGCGTGGCCGACAACGGGAACGGCGACCCGGTCCAGCTGCGCCGCGTCCTGCGGCTGGCGTCGGCAGCGGACCTGTCCGGACGGCACCGGGGGCTGGCGAACATGCTGGCCCTGGCCGAGGAGCTGGGCGGCGCGCTGTCCATCCGCCGGTCACGGTCCGGCGGGGTCCTGGTGCGCCTGGACATCCCCCTGCCCCCGCCCACGCACGACACGACCGGCGCCTGGACGCCAGGGACTGGCGGCCGCCGCGATGGGTGAAGAGCAGCCGGGCCCGGTCGGCGGGCCGCCGGTCCGGATCGTGCTCGTCGACGACCATGCGATCCTCCGCCAGGGCCTGCGCTCGCTGCTGGAGCGCGAGCCCGACCTGCACGTCGTGGGCGAGGCCGGCTCGGCTCGCGAGGCCCTGGCCGTGGTGGAGCGGTACCACCCGGCCGTCGTGCTCCTCGACATGAAGCTGTCGCCCGCGTCGGACAACGACGGGCTGCGCCTGTGCGCGCAGCTGACCAGGCGCTATCCCATGCTCCGCGTGCTGGTGCTCTCCACGTTCGTTGACGACGCCCTCGTGGTCAGCGCCATTGAGCACGGGGCGTGCGGCTACGTGGTCAAGGACGTCGACGCCATGGAGCTGGTGCGGTCGATCCGCATGGTCGCCCGGAGCGGGAGCGCGTTCGACTCGCGCTCGGCAGCGGCCATGGTGCGGTCGATCCACTCCCCGCAGGCGCGGGCGGCACTGACCGACAGGGAGCTGAACGTGTTGCGACTGGTCGCGAACGGCCTGAGCAACCGGGGCATCGGTGCGCGCATGCACCTGTCGGAGACGACGGTCAAGTTCCATATCCGGAATATCATGCGCAAGCTCGACACGACCAGCCGCGCCGAGGCGGTCTACAAGGCCGCCAAGAACGGCGTGGACCTGACCTCCGCCGACCCTTAATCAGCGGCCAGCACGAGCCAGCCGCCGTGGTGCTCGTGCACCCAGGACCGACGGCCGATACGGTCGCCCAGGTCACCGAGCTGACGCAGGTCGAAAGAGCGGACGTGGCCGTAAGCGGCGCTTGGCTGTTCCTCAAACGGCACGGCGACCACCACCCGGCGGCGGGCGACGCGTAGTGCCTCGCCCAGCACGGCGCGCGCGTGCTCGGGGCTCAGGTGTTCCAGCAGGTGGATCACGCTCACGGTCTCGGCCCAGCCGTCGGCGACCGGGATCCGGGTTGCATCGCAGACCAGGGTGCTGACGCGCACACCTCGCGCGGCGGCGACGGCCGCCAGCAGGCGCATGGTGCCGCCGGACAGGTCGGAGGCGGTCACCGCGCTGGCGGGTCGCTCGGCCAGCAGCAGCGGCAGGAAGCCGAAGCAGGAGCCGACGTCGAGTACCCGGCCCGCCGGGATGAGCTGCAGCGCGTGCGCGTACACAGGCGCAAACGCGGCGATCGGCGTGCACTGCTCGGCGGCTGCGGCCGGCGCCTGCCAGCACTGCCGGATGCGCGCCAGGGTATTGCCGTAGAAGGTGCTCCAGGACAGCAGGGGGTCGTCGATACAGGACCGCACGACGCCCGTGAACACCCGCTCGAAGATCTCTGCCCCGGACAGCCAGCCGGGCGCGAACAGTTCGGCCTCCAGCAGCCCGGCCACGTCGTTGTCGAGCTCGTCGGGGTGCAGCCAGTGGGTCACCTGGATACGGCCTCGGCACTCGGTCAGGCGGAAGTGCCCGGTGCGGACGACGGCACCAGCGCCGTCGCCGGGCTCGCGCGCCCGCTGGGTTCGCAGCACGCTGACGAGATGGTCCGCATAACGGCCCGGCGGGCAGGGCGCGAGCGGGTCGATGGCCTGTGGCAGGGCCGAGATCGGATGCGTGTCGGTCATCGCCCGGTGGCCTCCGCCGACATCTGCTGGGCGGCGCGCTGCAGCCCGGCGAGATCCCCGACCACCTGGACGCGGTCGCAGAACTCGGCGTAGCGCGGCAGGTCGCACGCGCCCAGTCGCCACGAGTAGCTGGGCTCCGGGGTAAGCCAGATCGTCTCCCGGACCCGGCGGGTCATCTCCTGGAACGCGTCCACGTTGGCGTCGCGGCCGTTGCCGCGCCCGTCTCCGAGCACGATGAGCGTGGTCCGGCGATCAAGGGCCGGGGAGTGCTCCGACAACAGGCAGGCGAACGTCGCGCCGTAGTCGGAGCTGGCGTCGACGTCGAGCAGGCCGCCGGCGGGCAGCCCGTCGAACACCAGCCCGAGCGCGCGCTCCAGGGGGTGCTCGGCGAACAGCTCGGTGATCTCGACCGGGGCGTCGACGAACGCGAAGGAGCGGGCCTGGGTGAACAGCGACTGCATGCCGTACACCAGGTGCAGCGTGAACCTCGCCGCCGCCCGCACCGACAGCGACACGTCGGCCAGCAGCAGCAGCCGGGGCTTGTCCTCGGCCCGGCTGGTGGTAACCGGCTGGAACGGTATGCCGTCGTAGCGCATGTTCCTGCGCATCGTCCGGCCCGGGCTGACCCGGCCCCGGCAGGTGGTCCGCTGCCGGCTGGTCCGCGCGCCGCGCAGCTGGCGGGCCAGCCGCCGCAGCGCCTCCTCCAGCTCGGCCCGCTCCCGCTCGTCCACGGACTCGGTCCGGGCGCGGTCAAGGACCCGTTCCTCCACCACCGCCTCGGCCAGCCGGTCCAGGTAGCGCCCCAGCAGCTCGGGCAGGTCAGCGATGACGCCGGCCAGCTGCTGGCGCAGGAGTGCCAGCGTCTGCTGGTCGGTCTCCTCGTCGGCGGCCTCGAGCCAGCCCAGCAGCGCCTCGTGCTGCGCGACGCTCAGCGCGGTGTCGACGCGGTGCCCGGTCGCCGGGGCGAGCTGGCCGGGCAGGCCGGGATTGTGCAGCCGTTCGGTCTCCAGCTGCACCGACGCCCCCGCATCGCGCGCGCGGTCGGCGCCGTCCCGCGACAGCACGATCTGCTCCGTCACCGATGCCAGGTCGATCTTGCTGGCCTCCTGGTGCAGGCTGTAGCGCTGGGCGAGGTCCTCGGGGCGGAAGTAGTCCCTGATGTCGACGGGCTTGCCGTGGCTGTGCCCCTGCTGCGGGAGCTGCGACGGCTCGTCGGAGACCGTGAACGACTCCAGCGGGCCGGTGTCGGCCAGGTCGTCGTGCTCGTGACCCGCGCCGCGGCGCCCTGGCGGGCCCGCCACCGGGCGCAGCGAGAAGAACAGCGTGAACAGCTCGTCGAACAGCTCGTCGTCGCGCCGGTCCTTGATCAGCGTCACGCGCAGCGCAGCCCCCAGCGTCCGCCGGTCGGCCAGCACCCCCGGCTGCGCGGCGGCGAGCATGGCGTCGGCCGCTTCGGCGACCGACACGCGCACGCCGAACAGCCGCAGCAGGCGGACGAACCGGAGCAGGCTGCCTTCCACGTGGCGCTCCGGTCACCCCGGCCGTCGCCGGGTGAACGCCCCGAACGAACGGCTGCCCTGGCCGTGCCCGCCCTCGGCCCCGGCGCGGCGGGTCGGGCCGGGGCCGGGGGCGCCGTAGTAGCCCTCGTCGTGGCGCCCTGGCTGGTCCTTCGCGAGCCGGGCCGCCCGCCCGGCGTCATCGAGGTCGCGCGCGTGATCGCCGCCCTGGGCATGCCCGTGCTCATCGCCCCCGTGGTCATGGCCGCCGCCGTGCGCGTGATGCTCGCCGTGGGCGTGATTCGCGACGGGCGGCTCGCGGTTCGGGTCGAGCAGGCGCGGCAGCTCCCCGACGGCGCGCCGCAGGTCCCGCTCATACTTCAGCACGATGTTGACGGTGTCGGCGAGCACCCCCGCGTCGAGTTCGTCGACACCGAGGACGGTCAGGGTGCGCGCCCAGTCGATCGTCTCCGAGATGCTGGGGGCCTTGCGCAGTGGGAGCTCCCGCAGCCCCCGCACGACCTGCACGAGCTGCCAGGCGGCCGCCTCCGGCAGCCCGGTCCGCTTGGACCGCACGATCTCCAGCTCCCGCTCCGCGTCCGGGTAGTCCAGGAACAGGTGCAGGCACCGCCGTTTCAGCGCGGCGGACAGATCACGCGTGTTGTTGGAGGTGAGCACCACGTACGGCGGCGTGGTCGTGGTGTAGGTGCCGATCTCCGGTATAGAGACCTGGTATTCGGCGAGGCATTCCAGGAACACGGCCTCCAGGGCCTCATCGGCCCGGTCCACCTCGTCGATCAGCAGGACGGAGGGCTGGTCTCCGCGGATCGCGTCGAGCAGCGGCCGGGCGACCAGGAAGTGGTCGGAGAAGAACACGCCATCGTGCGCCTCGATCCGGGCGACCGCGGCGGGAATGTCCGGCGCGTCGGCAATGATGTCGTTGATCTTCTCCCGCAGCATCTGGGTGTACAGGAGCTGCTTGCCGTAGTCCCACTCGTACAGCGCCCGGGTCTCGTCCTGTCCCTCGTAGCACTGCAGCCGCAGCAGGCGTCGCCCGGTCGTGGTCGCCAGCGTCTTGGCCAGCTCGGTCTTGCCGACGCCGGCCGGCCCCTCCAGCAGCACCGGCTTGTTCAGGCGCGTGAGCAGAAAGACGGTTGTGGCCAGCCGACGGTCGCTGATGTACCCGGCTGCGGCAAACCGGCTGACGACGTCGTCGATCGACTGGAAGCCACCGCACGCATCGGTCGACTGGGGCACGCGTCCTCCGGTTCGCCGGGCCAGGTACTGCCCGCGGCTGCGGTCAGCCGAGCAGGTCGTCCAGGTCGCCGTTCATGCAGTGCTCGACCACCGGGCGGACCGTCTCGAAGGTGCACTCCTTGGCGTTGCCGGGGGTGCAGGCATCGCCGAGAACATGGTTGGTGATCCGGTCCACGTCGGCGGCGTCACCGATGACCCGCTTGGCATTCTCGTAGAACTTCGTCGGGCCCTGGCCGAGCCGGTTCTTGGAGTAGCTGTCCTGCGTCACGTCGGTGAACTTCTCAGGGATGCCCACGTCCCGCAGCAGCCGGATGGCCGCGGCCAGGCCCGCCTCGGCGGCCCCAACGGCGGTCATGCCGTGGGTGTCCACGCCCATCGCGGCGGCGATGTCGGCGAACCGCTGGTAGGCCACAGGCATGTTAAACGCCCACACCCGCGGCAGCGCGATCGCGTTGTTCAGGCCATGGTGCAGGTCATAGAAGGCGCTGACCGCGTGCGAGATCGAGTGGATGATGCCGAGGCCGCCCGAGTTGAACGCCTGCGCGGCGATGTACTGGGCGTACATCATGCCCTCACGCCCGGGCAGGTCCACGCCGTTCCACGTCGCCGCCCGCAGGTTCTCCGCGGTCAGCTTGATGGCATACAGCGCGTTGCCCAGCGACGGCGCGAAATTCAGCCGGGACACGTACGGCTCCGAGGCGTGCGCGAGCACGTCGAAGCCGCACTGCGCGGTGTAGTCCACCGGGCAGTCGTAGTACAGCACCGGATCATCGATGGCCAGGCTGGTCACGCTGGCGTCGTCGAACGCGACGTACTTGTGCGGACGGTCGGGGTCGGTGGTGGTGTCGGTGATGACGTAGGCCCACGAGGTCTCCGAGCCGGTGCCCGCGGTCGTGGAGACGGCGATGTGCGGCGGGTTCTTCGGGTTCTCCGACTTGTTGAAGCCCTCGAACTCGTTGACGCTGCGGCCGTCGTGCGCCACGGAGATCCGGGCGCCCTTGCACGCGTCGTGCGAGGAACCGCCGCCGATCGACACGAACGAATCGCACTCGTTCTCCTGGTACATGGCCACGGCGTCCATCACGTTGTAGTCCTTGGGGTTGGACTCCACCTTGTCGTAGACCACGACATCGAGGCCGTGCCACTTCAGCGACTCGACGATCTTGTGAACGGTGCCGCTGCCCCGCAGGCCCGAGGTCATCACCAGGATCTTCCTGAAGCCCAGGTTCTTGGCTTCGGGCCCGATCATCTCGTGCGCCCCCGGCCCCAACAGCGCCCGGGGGAACGGGTGAAATTCCTTGATCGGAAATGGCTTGAGCAGTTCGTCGACCTGCATGGCGCGCTCCTCTCCGCGTGGTCAGGCGCCCGCACCGCGGGCCCGCGGGCCGGTTCGCCATGAGCGGACCCGCCGTTGCCGGGAGGCTAAGGACCAGCCGACCGGCTGCGGAACCCAGACGCGGCGATTCCGCCCGACCGCTACCCCAATGCGCCCGGTCGGTCAGGTTCCTCACCTGCCCGATCGGGGGGGCGGGGGCCCTCACCTGGCTGACCGGACGGGGCAATGAGGGCCCAGAAGCAGGGTGACGAGGCTCCGCGCGCCACATACGGTCAGCCGCAGCAGGCGCCGCCAGGGCCGCGCATGCTCCGCGCACGGCAGCCAACCGGGCCGCCGGCCACCGGCGCGGGCTGGCACCGCACCGACCTCGCCGAGCGGAGGAAAAACCCGATGACTGCTGCCGGAACAACCTCAGACCATCAAGCCCAGCCGCCCGCCCCGGCGGAGGCGGCCGCGCCGCCGCTGGCCGGACCGCTGGCCGGCGACCCGGTCGTGATCGGGCTGCCGAGCTTCATCGTAGGCTCGATAGCGCTCGGCCTGGTGCTGGTCGGCATGGTCCCGGCCACCGCGGTCGGCGCCTCGCTGCCCATCATCCTGGCCGCGACGGCCGTAGGTCAGTTCGTCACCGCCATCTGGAGCGCGACCCTCGGCCAGAACGCGGTGGCGTCGGTGTTCGCGATCTTCGGCGGCTTCTGGCTCAGCTACGCGGTGCTGGTTCTCGGGCTGACGCACGACTGGTTCGGCGTCGGCGCGGCCGCCGTGACCTCGACCCAGGAACTCTTCCTGACCTCGTGGCTGGTCACCATCAGCATGCTCACGCTGGCCACGCTGCGGCTGCCGCTGGCCTTCACGGTCGTGTTCGCGCTGGTCGACGCCGCCCTGCTGCTGGTACTGCTCGGTACCGCCAACGCGAGCACGGGCCTGGTGACGGCAGGCGGCGCCGCCGTGTTCGCGTTCGCCGCCGTCGGCATCTACCTCTTCTTCGGTGCCCTCGCGGTCGCTACCGGCGGAAAGCCGCTCCCGCTGGGCCAACCGGTGCTGCGCTGACCGCCTGAAACCTGCCCAACCGGAGGGGGCGATGAGGGCCAGAAGCATGGTGACAGCGGCCAGGCCTCGCCGTAGCGTCACCCGCATCAGGCGGAAACCCGCGCGGCCCGTCAGCGCGGCCGCGCCATTGCCGGCACCGGAGGCCTTACATGCTGCTGGACACACTGACCGACGCGCCGGTCGCCGAACCCGAGCCGAAGGGCGCCGACATCGAGGAGGACCTGCGCGGCCTCGGCGAAGACTCCGGCCTCATCGAGGAGCTGCTGGTGGAAGAGATCTCGATCGACGGCATGTGCGGCGTCTACTGATCGCGATGAGCGTGCCCGCCGACCCGTTCGAGCCGGACCGAGGCTACCGGCTCAATCCCGACGTGGCGCTGCGCCCCGAGCCGTTCGGGGCGCTGGCCTACCACTTCGGCACCAGGAGGCTGTCTTTCCTGAAGGCGCCCGGCCTGGTCGAGCTGGTGCGCGGCCTCGGCTCACACGGCAGCGTGTCCGAGGCCCTGGCCGGCGTGGACGAGTCGCGCCGCCCTTCCTTCCTCCGGGCACTGGCCGCGCTCGCCGCGTCCGACATGATCGTGCCCCAGCCATGACCACCGTCAGCTGCGAGCCGGTGCCCGCACTGGCCGAGCAGTTCAAGCGGGGCCTGGCCGCCCCGATCTGCCTCACCTGGGAGTGGACCTACGCCTGCAACCTGTCCTGCACGCACTGCCTGTCGTCGTCGGGCCGGCGTGACCCCGCCGAGCTCGGCACCGAGCAGATGCGCGCAGTGATCGACGAGCTGCATGACATGCAGGTGTTCTACGTCAACGTCGGCGGCGGCGAGCCGACCGTGCG
>Ga0070707_100002034_pt1 | contig 19351 bp, 16 predicted proteins | sample KBSK5502metaG_FD_65468 | JGI IMG/M metagenome (GOLD analysis project Ga0070707, IMG submission 65468) | Corn, switchgrass and miscanthus rhizosphere microbial communities from Kellogg Biological Station, Michigan, USA - KBS K5-50-2 metaG | ecosystem: Host-associated > Plants > Roots >... | reverse complement strand
CCCTGGCTCTATTGTGTTTTGGGATGTATGGGGAGACGCTGCCCAACCAGGATGGGGCTCCGCTGCGGATTGTCGTGCCCTGGAAATACGGCTTTAAGAGTGCGAAGGCCATCGTGCGCATCCACTTTACGGATAAGCAGCCGGTGAATACTTGGAACAAGTCCGCGCCTAACGAGTACGGGTTTTATTCCAATGTGAATCCGAATGTGGATCATCCTCGCTGGAGCCAGGCAAAGGAACGCAGATTGGGTGAGTTTTTTAAGCGTCCTACTCTGATGTTCAATGGATACGATCAAGTGGCGAGTCTTTATAGCGGAATGGATCTGAAAAAGAATTTTTAGAGCCGGGGCTAAAGCCGGATGATTTTCACACGGCTTACGCGGCCCTGAAGGCCCGCTCATCCACGTCACTGCGGAAATGTAAGTTTGTCGTTGATCGCTGAGCAAACCCAGACAGCTTCGGTCCTGGGCCAGGGACCAACGACGAACGACCAACGACCAACGACCAAATCTATGATCCGATGGTTCAAACCTATCGTCTTCCTGGCCTGTCTTGCGCCGCTGGCGCAGCTGGGATGGAAGGCTTACAACCAGGCTCTAGGCGCAAACCCGATCGAAGTGATTACGCACTCCACGGGAGATTGGATCCTGATCTTCCTGCTCATCACGCTTGCCGTGACTCCGGTGCGCAAGCTAACCGGTCAACTCTGGCTGATTCGCTATCGCCGTATGTTCGGGCTGTTCGCTTTTTTCTACGCAATGCTGCACTTCCTGACCTACATCTGGCTGGACAAGTTCTTCGACGTCCACGAAATCCTGGCGGATGTTGCCAAGCGCCGGTTTATCACCATGGGATTCACCGGGTTCGTGCTGCTCATTCCGCTGGCGCTCACCTCTACCAAGGGCTCGATTCGCCGTCTTGGCGGCAAACGGTGGCAGGCCCTGCACCGCTTAATCTATTTCAGCGCCATTGCCGGCGTGATCCACTACGTCTGGCTGGTCAAGGCGGATATTCGCAAGCCCTTGCAGTATGCTTTCGTACTGGGAATTCTGCTCACTTATAGGATAGTCGTGTGGGCTCTCCCGAAAATCCGGGCGAAGAAGACTGCAACGCTCTCTGGACGACGAATGGAATTACCCAGAGGCTAGTCCAAGCTTCCAGTAATGGCGGCTGGGGTTTTTCGCGAGAAGTCTTTTGATAGACCTTCTTCGAGCAAGTCGAGTCCCTTTTTCGCAACAGTTTTGTCCCATACTCAGTGCCGGAAAAATCATATGACTCTGCGGAATCGCGAGGCGCCAAACCTGCAAACGGAAACTGAGGAACCTAATGCAATACACGGCAGCGGGTAACAATCCGTTCGGTGGGCTGACTTCGGTTGTCGCGCCGGCTATTCTCACCAATGACCTGTTCGGTCCTGGCACTGGGGACCAGCAACCGCCTGGCGCGAGTTGTGGATCGAACACGCGTCGTGGCGGCAGAACTTGCGGGATTCGAGCCCGGGACCTCGAACTGCAAAGACAGTTTCATGCAACTGGATCGCTTGCAGGTGCGCGCGCAACTTCTGCTGAGGGCTTTGAGGCTTTTCTACGCGTCGATCGGCCTATTTGCCGCCGCGGCTCTAGTATCGGTGATCGGCTCAATCGTGACCTACGATGGTCGGCATGTTCTCTTTCAACTAGCCGCGGGGCTCGCGCTGGGCATCTGATATTGCGGAAGAACGGGCCGCTGTTCCAGTTGGCTTAATAGCCGAGATGCATAATGCAATCAGGCTATGCGGCTTCGTTTTTCGCAGTGTAGGCTTTCAGCGATTCCTTCAATTGCATTTCCAGAATGCCGTTCACGGCTCGGAGGTCGGAGATCAAGTGGCTGAGGTCCAGGAATAAGAGGTTGTTCTGAACAATCTCATGGATGGCACCGTCCACCGCATGCGTGTCTTCCACCATCATGGGGATGGAGTAACCCTGCTTGCGTCGCAATTTCCCGTGGTCAGCGGCGGCGTGCAAGCTGTTTTCACTGATTTTGCCATGATTCGATTCGAGGCTGTCTGCCATCGCACCTATCATCTTCGGAACGTGGTCCACTCGTTGATTGTCCGATAAACGCAGCTGATCTAGCTGGGGATCAGCCTTCATACTTTCTAGTACTTTGCTCGTGATTTCCTCGACGTTCTCGCGCAGGAGACTAGCGATCCGTTTGGGCGGCAATGTCTGACGTGGCTTACGGTCCTTGAGCTTATTTTCGATAGAGCTAACAAGATTTTTGATATTGGCAGGCTTGACCAGATAGTCATCCACTTGACTGCGGATTGCTTCCAACGCAGTTTCGAATGCGGGATACCCAGTCAAAATAAAAGTGACGCAGTCCGGCTGGGTGCGCCTCATGGCGCTTACGACCGTGAAGCCATCGCCGGGCTGCCCCACGTTGAGGTCGGCAATGAGCACGTCAAAACGGTCGCTGGTGATCCGGCTTAGGGCTTCACCGACGGTGGCAGCGACGTCTACTTGATATCCATGTTTGCTTAAAACCGCCGACAACGTGATTCGGATAGCTTCTTCATCATCAACGAACAGAATGCGAACTCCCGGCATGCTGTCTCCTCGATGACCAGAGAACCTAAGATGCTCACAGTTGCTAAAGAGTGGGATTCGACTAAGGGTGGATACATTCTTATCTGTAGGAAAGTGGGCAGTGGTCAGTGGTCACTAGTTAACGCAGTCTGGGTAGTGTTGCTTTGCTGGCCACTATCCTTGCAGCACCCATTCCAGAGTCTTTTCTTGAAACTGGAAGCCATAGCGTTGCCAGGCGGTGCCAGGGGACTTTGGAAACCAGGCCGTCACGGCTAAATGGCTTTTGCAGAAAAAAGCTGCCTTCCTCCAAGGCTCCGTGAGCCCCGACCGCTTGTCCGGTGTAGCCGGACATGTACACCACCTTGATCAATGGCCGCCGCGTGGCGACTTGTCCTGCCAGCACTCGTCCATTCATTCCGGGCATGACGACATCGCGGTCAATAAGAGTTGCAGAGGGCCGGTGTGCTGCTGACTGATGTTGATGGCCTCGCTACCATTGTTGGCCTCAATCGATTTCAATAATCTGCTCGGTGTGATTATTGGTTACAGCGAGATATTGCAGAAAAATTGCAGTCGATCAACTGCTCTTCCAATCGCCTGCGCTCCGTAATATCGCGGTTCATGATGACCAATTTTTCGGTCTTGCCTTCCGCATTCCGAATGGTGCTGGCACTGGATTCTAGAAAGCGCCAGGTCCCATCCTTGTGGCGCATGCGGTATTCGATCCTGCGCCTACGCCGAAAACCAGCACTTCTTTCGCGGCTTCCTGGACCTGCGACCGATCGTCAGGATGGATTTGATCCATAGATGATGTGTTTTGTAGTTCTTCCGGCGTGTAACCCAAAATCTTCTGATAAGAAGGGCTGTTGTAGAGGCGGCGTCCGTCAGAATCCACCACCGCAATCATATCGGCGGCGTTTTCCGTGATGAGGCGAAAGAGCTCTTCGCGCTCCGCCATCTAGCGGCGAATACGGTATATCTGAAGCTGTTGGTAGACCGTGTAGATATCGAACAACAGCACCATCCCGACGAGGCCGCGTATAGCGTTGGTTATGGGAAGGGAATCGGGGGCTCTCCCCTGCGGGTTGCAGTATGGGAACTAGAAAGGAAACGATGCCTAGAGTTACCAGAATGGCTGAGGTCCAGAGCCACCATTCGCGCCGTTCAATTTTCCGTATGTGGGCATCCACGACGCCCTTAGCGACACCGTGCTCTGGAAGTGCGTTGGTTCGTAAGGATTTCATTTGTCGGTTGCCAATACTTTCCGGGCGGGTTCGGCGTGTGATGGTGATTCCTTCAACGACTGATCTGCCGGGCGCACTTCACACGCGGGACTTAAATCTTTCGGCATCGATTCCTGGTTGTGCTGAGTTTGTCATGAGAGGTTGGCAAGCAGGAGGATGTTGAAAAAGAAATCGAATGTGACTTGTTCAGAACGGGAACGCTTTCGTGGAGCGCCCGAAAGGGACCAGGACATGATTCGGTCCGGTTGCCTGGGTTCCGTTTTGGAACTTTTGCCTGAGATGTGTGTTACAAGATTAGAAATAGGACATACCTATCTCTGCAATACCTCTGATCTCAAAGGACTGCACAAGACCGGACTCTGACTATGCGAACGATAGTGTTGCCAAAACTGTTTTTGTTGTCTGGGCTCATTTGTCTTATGTTTTGTCTGGCTTGTGGATCGAACACCAATCCCTTTAATCAGGGAGGCGGGAACTTTTCCAACGCCAGCCTCACAGGCCAATACTTCTACCAGTTGACGGGAATCGATACCGCAGCAAATTTTCGAGAAGCCGGGGTCTTTACAGCAGACGGCAATGGAAACATCATTGGCGGCAGAGATGATTTTGCGGAGGGCACCACTATCACCTCCGGCTCCAGTACTGGGTCTTACAGGATTAGCAACGACGGCACCGGAGTTTTCACGATCTCAATCTCGGACGGCAGGGTTCTCCAATTGGCACTGACTCTGGTCAGCTCCTCAAAAGTTTATTTGATGGTGACCCAGACTTTTGATCTTGCTAACGGCGCGGGTATCGCCGAAAAACAGGATCCGGCTGTCTTCGCCGCGACTCCCAGCGGCACTTTCGCTTTCCGCACGCACACCGTGAGCACGGCGCAGGGACCTTCCGCTACAGTCGGTGCATTTACGATTGCCAGCGGCACAGTCTCAGGCAGTGAAGACGTGAATCGAGCCGGCGCGCTGAGCTTTCCGACGTTTACGGGTTCGTTCAACGCTCCGGACACAAGCGGCCGCGGTACGGGAACATTTACCGACAGCGCAAATGTGACTTCGACATTCATCTACTACGTTGTCGATGCCAACAACCTGCGTTTCTTCTCTACCAATACTGGAGCACCAGGACTGGGGCGAGCGGAAACCCAAACCGGGGCGCCATTTGCGAACACCTCTCTGGCCGGCGGTTATGCTTTCGGCAGCAGCGGCGATACCAATGTCTCTCTCGCTGGCGCTAAGACAGTTGGCCGCTTTACCGCTGGTGGAGATGGCACCATCAGCGCAGGAGCTTTCGACTCGGTTGAAGATGGAACCCCGTTGACCAACATTAGCTTTACCGGAACGTACAGCATGGTGGCGAATGGGCGGGTAACGGTCACGCTGAATCCATCCACCGGCACGATTCAGCAAATCTTCTGGATGGTCAGCCCGTCGCGCGCTTTCTTCCTCACCAACGATCCGAACAAAGTGGAAGACGGCACCGTCGATCTTCAGCAAGCAATTACTTTTTCGAACTCGACGATGAAGGGGCAATTCGCCGTCCTCATGGATGGCTTTGATCCCTTCAACCTTGTGGACCGGGTCGGTACATTGCAATGGGACGGAGCGGGTAATCTAACGCTGGACGAATTTATTAATCGTTCTGGAACGACTCAGACTCCAGGATTTATCGCCGGGACATACTCGGTTGCGAGCTACGGTCGAGCAACCGGCGTGATCAGCGGCTTATCCAACAACTTGGTTTTCTATCTGATTTCCGTTAGCGAAGCTTACATCTTGCAGAACGATACCGGCACTGAGATCGATGGGGTGATCAGCAAGCAGCCTTAAGGTTTGGCTGTGGTTTGAAATCGACAATCGTAAATCGACAATCGGAAATCGTAACTCCTATCCCACTTGCCACACTGTGTCCAAAACCGTCCCGTCGACCCACTTCACTATCGCCACCGGACGATCTCCAAGCTGCGGCCGTGCCGGGTTGCCTCCGCAGATGCGTTCTACTTCGGCTTTGATGTCCTGGATAGGCCGGATTGGCAAGCGTGAGCCCTTCACAGCGTCCAACAAATCCTGACGCGCCGGGTTAATGGCGATTCCGCGCTCAGTGACGACAACGTCAATCAACTCGCCTGGACCAGTGAGCGTGGTGACTTCATCCACAATCACTGGAATCCGATCACGGAATGACGGCACGGCTAGAATGGTGCATCCCGCAGTCAGACAGTTCTGCCATCCACCAATGCCGTGCAACAGACGGCCGTCAGAGTGAGTAACGACATTGCCGTTGAAATTCACATCCACTTCAGTTGCGCCCAGCACGACGGCATCCACCATGGAAGCGAAATTTCCCTTGCCGTGATAGTTGTAAGAAGTGAAGGGAGACGTCGGTACATGGCGAGGATCGCTGGCGATGGACTTCACCGCTTCCAGATCGAAGGTCTGCCCGTCGAGGATGTAATCGGTCAAGCCTTCCTGCAGCATATCGACCAGATATCGGGTAGATCCTCCGCGCACAAAGCGGGCTTTCACTCCATCTTCTTTCATCATGCGTCGCAGGAAATCCACGAAAGCTAATGCGATTCCACCGGCGCCTGCCTGAAACGAGAATCCATTGCGCATGATTCCTGCTTCCCGCAGGAAACGTGCGACGAGTTCCGCAATTCGAAGACGGTCAGGAGAACGCGTGATTTGTGTCGTACCGGAAACAATCTTCGCCGGATCGCCGATTGAGTCCACTTCCACGACGTAGTCAACGTTGTTGCCTTGAATCTGCCAAGGAATGCAAGGGAACGTCGCCAGGTTGTCCGTGACCACGATTACATTGTCGGCATAGATTGAATCGGCGAGCGCGAAGCCCAGTGAGCCACAGGCGGATTTGCCATGGGAGCCGTCGGCGTTTCCAAAAAAATCGGCGGTGGGCGCGGCAATCACGGCGACGTCGACGTGTACTTCTCCGTCCTGGATTGCCTGCCAGCGTCCGCCGTGGGATCGCAGCACGCCGAAGCCACGCATTTTGCCCTGAGTACAGTAGTCGCCGAGTGGACCATTCATCGAGCCTTCGATGTGATGGATGACGCCCGACTGCATCAGCTCAATCGCGGCTTTCTGCGATGGGAAGGATGCGCTGGGAAACCATGTGAGGTCTTTCACCCCCAGTTTTGCCGCCGCTTGTAACGCCATGAGAGCTACCTTGTCACCATCGCGCAGATGATGATGATTGGAAATCACCATGCCATCTCGCAGTCCGCATTTGCGCAAGGCAGTTTCGAGATCGGGAACGCGCTTGTCGCCGTTTTCGGGATAGTCCTTGCTCGAGCGCACCGGGGGCGCGGCTTTGCGGGCGCGAGGCTGATATTTTCCGACGCCAAGATAAGGAATCTGAGGCTTGCCGTTGACCATGGCCGGGACCATGCGTCCAACGGCATTTTGCGCCAGTTCCACCCGTTCAGTCACAGTCAAAAGTAAACCTCAGGGGCTAAAGCCCTCTTTTTCAAATCGCCGACGCGGCCCTGAAGGGCCGCTCTTCCACGTTACGGTTAAGGCCGTTCTTGTTATCCCTAATCCGTTCCCAGGTTATTGTTCCGGCCGTTTTAGTGTGGCGCGGGCGCTCCCGCCCGCGAGCGGGCTACCAATTTGCGAGCGCGCTCCACGACCGGAGCATCGATCATCTTCGAGCCCAGGCTTACGACTCCCAGTCTGCGCTGCTGCGCCTCTTCAAATGCGGCGACAATCTTCAGCGCCTTCTCGATCTCGGCTTGCGACGGAGTAAACGCATCATGAATTACCGCAATCTGAGAGGGATGAATGCATCCCATGCCTTCGAATCCTAATTCCCGCGAACTCTCAGCCCAACGGCGCAAGTCATCCACATTGCCTACGTCACCGAACACGGAATCGATGGCCTGGACTCCGGCTGCTTTTGCGGCGTTCACCACACGCGAGCGGGCGTAAAGCGATTCGCGTCCCTCCGGCGTCTTGGTCACGCCGAGGTCGGCAGTGTAATCCTCAAGGCCGATAGTTAACGCCGCTACATTCGCTGTCGCGGTTGCGATAGCAAAAACATTTTCAATGCCGAGCGCAGATTCCAGGATGGGCATAAGCCAGATGGCACGATCGATCTTGTGGCGATGCTTCAGCTCACTGATCATTCGATCTACTTCGGCGACTTGTTGCGGATGTTCCGTCTTAGGGATCAGAACGAGGTCGGGCGATTCAGAGATAACTTCCGCGAGATCTTCCAGTCCCATGGGAAGTCGGTTGATGCGCACCATGCGCTCGCAGCCGCCGAAATCGACCGCTCGCAGCGTGTTGCGAACCAGGATGCGGGCAGCATCTTTTTCGGCGGGATGAACGGAATCCTCGAGATCGAGGATAATGGCGTCCGGCCCATGCAGCCCGGCATTGGTGAAGTATTTCGGCTCGGTACCGGGAAGATACAGTCTCGATCTCCGCAGACGGTCTTGCGCCGAAGGCTGTGGCAACGGAAACTGCTCGGGCAGAGCCTTTCGCAGGGTCGGCAATCCCAACCGTTTGACCGCCGTCTCAATCCGGGCTGAGATCACAAAGGGCAGGGCGCCTTCGTCGTGGATCGCGGCTCGCGCGTGCTTCAATCCGAGAGACTCGAGCACTTGCTTTGTCTGGGCGACGATCGAATCTCCGTAGTACGGGGCGACGCGCGATTCCAGAGTGATCTCGAAGCCTCCACTATCGCGCGGTTCGAGGGCGACGTGCAGGTCGGAGCGCGTGTCCTTGCCCCAGAGACCTGCTTCGGCGGATCGCGCCTCTCCGGTTTCTGTCGAACTTTTCATTTTTTCTTTTGCGCTGATGGCGTGGCCCGGTTATTTCAGCTTTTCCAAAATCGCATCAGTCACCTGGACAGTTGACGCTGCACCTTGGCTGATCGACTTTGCACCGCCCGGAATTCGCATCATGTCATACGTCCGCACTTTGCCTTCCTTCACTACGTCCGCAATGGCTTTGCGGATGCGTTCGGCTTTCGCGCCTTCCCCAACGTGGTCGAGCATCATAGCTGCCGAAAGAATCATGGCTATAGGATTCACGATGGGCGGATTCAACTCGGCATATTTTGGGGCCGAGCCATGGGTTGGCTCAAACACTGCGACTTCATCCCCGATATTTCCCGATGCTGCGAAGCCTAAACCGCCGACTAGGCCGGCGAAGGCATCGGACAAAATGTCCCCAAAGAGGTTAGACGCTACAATCACGTTGTAATCTTCGGGATTCTTGTTCAGCCACATCAGTTGCGCATCAATATTCGTGGACCAGAGCGCGATTCCGGGATAATCCTTCGCCACTTCCTTGGCCGTTTCTTCCATCATGCCGGAAGTCTCGCGCACTACGTTGGGCTTCTCACAGATAGTCACGCCTTTGAATCCGCGCTTTTTGGCGTACTCAAATGCCGCAGTGCTGATGCGTCTGGCTGCAGGACGCGTGATGATTCGCAGGCTCACCGCGAGATCGGAGCCGGGAGTGGAAGCAAAATGTTTGAACTTGGGATGGGTGCCCAGAGCGGAGCGGACATTTTCCGGGGGGTTCGTCCATTCGACGCCGGCGTACATGCCCTCCGTATTCTGGCGGAATACGGTGGTATCTATCTGCGGCTCGTCGAAGCGCCCGTCAGTCCGCTTGCGAATGTAATTCAAAGGATTGCCGGTAAAACCGATGCATGGGCGCATGCAGATATCCAGATTGAACTTCTGCCGCATAGTCACGATCGGGCTGTAGTAGACGAATTTCTTGTCGCGCAATTCTGGCTTCAATTCGGCTTGAGCTTCTTTATTAGGTTTCGACGTGATGGCGCCGAACAAACCCAGCTTGTGTTTGGACAGCAGATCAATGGTGCGCTGCGGCAAGGCGTTGCCTTCGTTGCGCCAGCATTCCCATCCGATGTCGGCGTGAATATATTCGACGTCGAATCCTACTGTCTTCAAAACTCGCAACGCCTCGGGCAGAACTTGATTGCCGATGCCGTCCCCAGGCATGGTTACAACGGTGTGCTTCGCCATTCGTGCTGTTTTTCTCCTGAATAAAATCTGTTAGGCGAGTCCTAATCTTGTGGCGACCAGATTCTCAACTCCGCCGGCAATTACCAGCGACTGCGGGACACTTCCCAGCGGCGGGAATGCGAACTGCTGGTCGCGCCAGCGCATTACTCCCGAGGTGAAGTCGATATCAATCTCTTCGCCAGGGATAATCGTTTTTTCTTTCGCCGCGATTTCCTTGGTGAACTGTTGGCGCAAGCGCTTCACCAATTCCGGCACTTCCACACATAGAAAACCGTTATTGAAAGCGTTACGCAAATAAGTCTGCGAGAAGCTGGCTGCAATCACCAGCGGAATGCCCTTGGCTTTGAGCGCAGTGACGGCCTGCTCGCGACTGGAGCCAGTTCCGAAATTGAAGCCGCTCACGATCACGTCGCCCTTTTGGGTGCGCGATGCAAACTGCGGATCATAATTCTCCATGACCACCCTCGCCATCATTTCCGGCGTGACGTCGTCGCGGTAAGTGTAGTCTTTCCCGTAAATGGCGTCGGTATTGACGTTGTCCTGTGGCATGAACACCAATCGTCCACGCACGTGCTCTGGAAAACCGGGGAGAATATCAACTTTTTCCGCGGCGGCACCGCCGGCAAATTCGGTGTAGCTTCGGTCCGGAGAGTGATCGCTCATGTGATGCGGGCCACAAATGTATCCAGCGAGTGCGGAGGCGGCAACCACTTCCGGACTGGCGAGATAACATTTGGCATCGCGTGATCCCATTCGACCTTTGAAGTTACGATTAGTGGCGGAGATTCCGACCTCGCCAGGTTCAAGCAATCCCACTCCCAGGCCAATGCAGGGGCCGCAGCCTGCTGGCAGAGGATTCGCGCCTGCGTCCATCAATGTCTGCCAGATGCCGCGCTTTTCGGCTTCTTCCTGAACCCATTTACTGGCAGCGCCGAGATAAAACTTCACTCCGGCTGCGACTTTTTTCCCACGGAGAACATTCGCGGCCGCCTGTAAGTCCTCAACGCGAGAATTGACGCAGGAAAGCAGATACGCTTTCTGAATCGCGACCTTGTTCTTCTCCATTTCAGCGAGAGAAGCCATCACCTGCACGGTGTCAGGGCCGGAGACATGCGGAGTTACCTGGTTCAAGTCCAGCACGATGCGCGCGGAATAAACTGCATCCGGGTCTGGACGCGGCGGGTTCTTTGACCAGTTTTCGATATCTCGATCGGTAAAACGCTCGATCCCCTGCGCGGCCAGACGCTGCTTCACACCTTTCAAATAGTCGATCGTTACTTGATCCACCGGAAACCAACCGACCAGAGGTCCCCATTCGGTGGTCATATTCGAAATGGAAAGGCGAGCGTCCATGGACAGACTGGCTACGCCCGGCCCGGTAAACTCGACCGCGGCGTTCAGTACCTCGTCATGGTTGTAGAGACCGCAGAGGGTAATGATGATGTCTTTTCCGGTCGCGCCTTGCGGCAGGCTGCCTTCGAGTACGACTTGTACTGAGCGGGGAATTTGCCACCAGAATTCTCCGGTGGCCCAAACTGCGGCAGCATCGGTGCGGACGATGGGCGTGCCTATCGCGCCCAGCGCGCCGTACATATTGGAATGCGAATCTGACGCAACCACGAATGATCCAGGCACGACATATCCGCGCTCCACCATAATCTGGTGGCCGATTCCGGAGCCCGCGGGATAGAAGTCAACGCCGTGCTGTTTCGCGAATGCTTCAATCGCGCGGTACTTGGCAAGATTCGAGTCTTCCCGGTTTTGAATGTCATGATCGAGCGCGAAAACTAACTGCTTGGGATCGTGGATCTTTTTGGCGCCGATGCCTTTGACCTTGCTCATCACCGCGGAAGTGTTGTCGTGAGTCATCACGTGACGCGGACGGATGGAGACGAAATCGCCCGTCCGCAGTGGCCGCTTGGGGCCTTCCGCCAGATGTGCTTGCGCGATTTTTTCAACGATGGTCTGGCCCATAAGATTTCGGTTGTTGCTGGCTTTTACTTCCTTTCTTTTCTTCGGTTCCTTGGCTCTGCGACCGGGCTCAATCCATCGTCATTCGCCTACCCAGCGCTGAAGCGCTGGGCTAATATTGTGCCGTCCCTGCGGGACTGCAGCGTGACGGTTGGAAGCTTACCTTTCCGTCCCAAGTCCAGATGGCCAATCAACGCCGTTTGTTCGCGGCTTTTTCCTTCTCTCCAGTCGCGCTACGCTGCGCCGGCTTCTTCCGCACATCCGCTTTCATCATTCCCATCAGCTTGCTTACGGCGCCAATTTTCTCCAAGTTCCAGATCGCATCCTTAACCTTCTGCTGCGCGCTCTTGGAGAGTACGCCTTCTGCCAGTGCCGCGAATTTTTCTTCAATCTCCGTATCTGTGAGCGGATTGCGTGGATCGCCTTTGGGATAATCCAATTGCTGCGTGAACGTCCGCCCATCTTTGGTAGTGATGTTTACGATCACCCGTTGCAAAGCAGGGAATACTTTCTCAATCTCGGGATCAGCGACGACTTCGATTTTCTTCAACTGAGCCCGAATTGCCGGATCCATGATCTTTTCCATGGTGAATTGCGCGGGAGTGACTTGCCGATCGACCAGCGCCGCCGCAATCACGTAGGGAAGCGAATGGTCGGCCGTCTCCTTGGAACGCGGATCGTACTTGCTGGGGTCCGACAAAATATCGGCAGCGCGGGCCAGAGATCTGATCTGCACTTCCTGCACCTGGTCCGGCTTGAGATCGTTCTGCTTGACCAGGTCGAGCGTGGCTGAGATCGGAGTATGTGTGAGCGCTTCCGTGGGAAACGCTTTCATTCCGCACTGCGTAATGCGCCAGGATTCTCCCAGCGCATCGGTCAACAAATCCAACTTCCAATCCGGACCAAAGCACTGGCTCAGACCTTCTTTGCCATCGACCACATGTTCCGGCCCGGTATATCCCTTCTCTGCCATCAGCGCCGCGAGCACTCCGCTTTGCGTAGCCATGGGATCGACGGTGTTTTTCATCATGGTCAACTTGCCCGCAGTAACCGCGCCAAGCGTGGCGTGCCGGCTGGCAGAGATGCCAATCGCGTGCTGAATCTGCTCCCAGTCGAGGTGCAAAGCGCGGCCGGCAACGATCGGGGAAACAAAAGCCGTCAGCGTGGCGTGATGCCAGCCACGTTCGCGAATGCCTGGAAACGCGGCTTCGCAGAAACGCATTTCGAATTCATGCCCCAGGACAAGTCCCACAATCAATTCTTTGCCATCACTTTTTGCACGCTCACAACAAGCCAGCGCTGCGGGGAAAATGTCCGAGGGATGCGACGGATCCTGCTTCCAATAAATATCGTTGTAATCCATACAGCGAATCATGAGCGCATTGGCGAGCGATGCTGAGACCACATCGATCTTATTTCCCGTGCCAATGACGGTCGCCGGTCCGCGGCCAGCGATCTCATCGAGAACTTCGAGCGCAAGTTTTACATCATGCTGCTGATAGCCGCCCAGGGCGCAGCCGGCGGAATCGAGCAGAAAGCGTTTTGCCCGGTACACCGCATCCTGCGACAAATGTTTGTATTCGAGGCCGGCGGCCCAGCGCGACATCTTGGCGGTGACGGTCTCTTTGGCTACAGGCATTTCTTTCGCGGCGGACAAAGTTTCTCCTATTTCACCTTGATGTTCTTCGGATTCTTGAATGGCAGAAAGGCCATGAAGTCGGCGTGGTGCACGATGTAGGCCTCGGTAGTACGTTTAACTAAATCACCTTCGGCAGCGTGGGCGGCGATAATGTGGCAGACAGCATCGGGCACTCCGCACTCTAGCGCCAAGGCGACACCCGTAAATGGATGGCGCAGCGCTTCTCCCCGCTCGCTCTGCCGGCTCTTACCGTCCGGGCCGAGTTCGTACTCCAGCAACTTGCCGACGTCGGCGAGGATGGCGCCGGCAATCACGGTGTCCATGTCGATAGGCAAAGCGCGTCCCATAAACTCCTGCATCGCTCGCGCACTCTGACGCGCGATATGCACCACACAGCGCTTGTGCTCCATAAAAGTGATCGGACAATTCGGCACCAGCAAGGTGAACGGAATGCGATTCAGGTCGTCGGCCTTCAGCGGACTGCGTTCCAGAGCTTTGATCCAGGTTTCGGTAACCTGTGAGCGCAATTTTGCGTTCTGGATCCACTCCATCTCCGGCCACAGCCGTGCGACCGCTTCACGCATGTGATGGAACCTCCATTGGGAAACTATCTAGCTTATCGTGCAGGCTCGGGCGGCGTCGAGTGGGACAGCGGAGAAGTCAGAACTTAGTTGTCCGCATTCTGACCTGCATCTAATGGAAGCAGCGCGTTTAAGCGGCTGTATCTTCGTCCGCGCTGGTCGCTGCTTTCGGGAACAGCAGAGGTTCGAGAATGAGCTGCCGGGCTTGATCGGACGCCAACCGCTGGTCGGCGGAATAAAGCTCAACCCAGTGCTCGGATGGCCGCAGGGAAAGAACGCCGCCCTCCGGAACCGCAGTATCTGCGCTTTCCGGCTCGTACGTGTACTGGATAGTCTGGGCTGACATATCGGCGGTGACCAGGGCTGCGATGTGTGCCGCCGGGTTTGAAATGCGACAGCTCAAGTCGGAGAGCTGTTTGAACTCAGCGTCTCCGTTCAGCCGCTGGAACTCCTCCACATCCTGACGGAAGCCTTCCATCAGCTTGGTCCATGTATCTTCCGCCTTCACTTCAAACCCCTGGGAGTTTGATTGACCTGAGTTTTCGGTTGATTGAGAAGCAGCGCGACTTTCGAATTGATCCGCGATCCAGCCCATAAATAGCAACCTTTCTGGACGAGTGTGAGATGCAGGGGCGTTGCGCAGGGTAGTCTGGACCACAAGGACTAGAACTACCCAAATGGCCTGCCTAAAGCTTGCTTGATCTATTCTAGCCGCAAGGGCGGAGAGAAGTCGGTCAGAGCGAGGAAGGTGGACTCGACATTCTCCACCAGTTTGCCGTTCGCTTCGGATTTGTCGCGTACACTTTTCCACTCCGGGTCGTCCTGAAAGGATTTCCAATTAGCGGCTGCAGCTTCCCGGCTGGGATGCTCGAGGATATAGATAAGGGTATTGCTCTTTTTCGGCTCATCGATGGCCGTCCAATAAGCCACGTTTTTCATTCCATGTTTATCGAAAAGCTTTGTGGTGTGTTCGCGGAAGCGAGCCAGCAGTTCTGCCAATTTTCCCTGGGCGGCTTCATAGACGCGGAGTTCGTAGACTTTGGTTGAACCTTGATTAGGATCGTCGCTGTATCGTGAAGCGGCCCAAAGCGATGAGTGAATAAATGCCGCTGCGGGTAGTGCTTGGAGCAATGTCCGTCTTTTCATGCAGGCAGTTACCTTTCGTGAGCGTGCTCAGTGCGATCCGTGGTAGAACACACCTAATGCCCAAAATCTGGCTAAAATGGCTGCGAAGGACATGCCGATAAAGAACAGCATCCAGCGATAGGCGCGCCACTGTTCGCGGAATCCGGACATCTGCACGAAGACATCCACCACGTACGCCGCGCAATAAGCGACATTCGCCAATACCGCGAGGGCGAAGAGGAAAAGCAGGGTATCCGGCGTAAGAGTCTGTTTTGAAACCGGGAGCCTGACTAGAAAGCAGGCGCCGACTACTGCTATGAGGGCGACGTTATAGGCGACGCGCTTTGGTTCCCACCAGCGGATTGCGTCAGTTGCGTAGTCCCGCAAAGTCGTAGCATCCATAATGCGCAAAGTCTAGCTCCGGTCCGGGAAAATTTCCAGAACTGGATTCGCCTATAATTCTCTGACTTATGCCCATCCCCGCAGGAACGGAGTTCGGAGACTGCGAAATCCTGGCGCCGCTCGGTGCCGGGGCCATGGGCGAAGTGTATCGAGCCCGCGACAACAGCTTGGGCCGTGAAGTCGCGCTTAAGCTGCTGCCCGAGCAACTGGCTTCCGATCCCGACCGGCTGCGGCGTTTTGAGCAGGAAGCCCGGGCCGCGGCCGCACTCAATCATCCCAATATCGTCGCCGTATATCGCTTCGGCACGAGGAACGGAAACACGCCTTATCTGGTCACCGAACTGCTGCAGGGCCAGACGCTGCGCGAGCGGCTCAAGCAAGGAACGATCCCGGTCCGCAAGACGGTGGACTACGCCGTACAGATTGCACGCGGGCTGGCGGCAGCCCACGATCAGGGGATCGTGCATCGGGATCTAAAGCCTGAAAACATCTTTCTGACCCGCGACGGATTGGTGAAGATCCTCGATTTTGGTCTGGCTAAGCTAAGGGCACCCGCGCCCAGCGAAATGCACAGCACCATAGCCATCGCTGGGTCCACTGAGCCCGGCATGGTGCTCGGGACCGTGGGATATATGTCGCCGGAGCAGGTGCGCGGCCTGGTCGCAGACCATCGCTCCGACATTTTCAGCCTGGGCACAATCCTTTACGAAATGCTGTCCGGAAGCCGTGCTTTCCAAGGTGCGACTTCCGCCGACACTATGAGCGCGATCTTGAGGGAAGAACCAGCGGAGCTTTCGAGTTCAGTTCGTAATCTTTCACCCGCGCTAGCCCGCATCGTGCACCGTTGCCTGGAGAAGGACCCGGCGGAGAGGTTCCAGTCGGTGCGTGATTTGGCTTTCAATCTTGAGTTGCTCACGCGTGACGACGAAGGCAGTGGCTCGGCTATCGCACTTCAGGCGAAGAAACTTTCACGACGGCGATTTCCGGTTTGGGTTATAGCGGCAGTACTCGCGGCCGGAGGAGTAGGATTTCTAGCGGCGCGTTGGTTGCGGCCTCCGGCGCGAACCTCAGGTCCAGTGGTGTTGCGGCGTCTCACGGATTTCGTAGGTCTGGAAGAATTTCCCGCGCTTTCGCCGGACGGCAAGTCAGTGGCATTCACGGCGGATCTCGGTGGCATGCGCCAGGTCTGGGTCCGGCTGCTGGCGGGCGGGATGCCTCTGCAAATCACTCATGACGATAACGATCATCAATCTCCGCGATGGTCGCCGGATTCGGCTTCATTGTTCTATTACACGCCTTCACACGAGCCCAATGGTTTAGGAACGATCTGGGAAATTTCCGCCTTGGGCGGCACCGCACGTCCTATCGCTACTAGCATTGGCGGCGGCGATATCAGTCATGACGGCAAGCACATCGCCTATCTCAGGACCCAAGAGGGACAGATCGAATTGGCAATTGCCGATCGCGACGGCGCTAACGCCAAAACCCTGACCGGCCTCCCGCCTGGAGGCTATTCAAGTTTGCGATGGTCCCCCGATGGTCGCATGGTCGGATTCCAACACGGCCAAGTGTTCAATTACGACGTTTATTACGTGCCAGTGACCGGCGGACCCCCCAAGGCGGTGACACAAGACAGCAATCCTCTGGGCGGGTTTGCATGGCTCCCCGATAGCTCGGGCGTGGTGTACTCCACCTCGCGTGGCGAGACCATGCTGTACCTGCCCACTATGAATCTTTGGTCAGTGAGTCTCGCAGGCAAGGATTTGCGGCAGCTTACTTTTGGGGAGACTTCCTATATTTCGCCTGATCTGGATAGGAGTGGAAACTTAGTCGCCAGCAGGTCGCGAACTCAATTCGATATCTGGAAGTATCCGGTGGATGGCAAACCGCAAGACAACACTCGGCGGGGACTCCAGATCACGCATCAGACCGGAGCCGTACAAGCTCCTTCGGTGGGCCCTCACGATCGCGAATTGGTTTATCTCAGCGACAGCGGTGGCCATGGCAATTTGTGGATTGTGAATCTGGAAAGCGGCGCTACCCGTCAAATCACTTTCGAACAGGATCCGCGCCTTGCACTGGGGCTGCCGGTCTGGTCGCCGAATGGAGCCAACATCGCCTACGTGACTCGTAGCCGAACCAGCTGGAACGTGGACCAGTGGATGATCAACCCCGATGGGACTAATGCCCGCAAAATTTCCGAGATTGGCGGCTGGGCGGCCTGGTCGCCCGACAGCCGCTGGCTCTATTTTGCCGAACCTGCGCGCGACGGATCCTATCGAATTTTGAAAAGAGCGCCTGACAGCAACGAGAACATAGTCGTCCGGAATGAGGGCCAGCGGCCGGCCGTTGGTCCCGACGGCACCCTCTATTTTGCTCGCGAGCTGGCGAATGTAAATGGTTCTGCGGACATCGAAATGCTGCGGGCCAATCCTGAAACTGCGCCGGCGCAAGCGATGGTCCGGATAGCTGGCTCTCGACTTCCACCCTTGTCCATGGCCATGCAGCCGGTTCTCTCACCCGACGGCAAGTGGCTGGCTCTGCTGCTAACGGATGGCGGCAGCACCAATATCTGGGCCTTACCCACAGCGGGCGGCGAGATGCATCGCATCACTGATTTTGGAAATGAATCCACCCTTATAGCCCGGCGTGTCTCATGGTCATCCGATGGGCACTCCATTTATGCGGCCCTAGGAAAAAGCGAGGCGGACATCGTGCTGCTGAGCAAATTGGTCCCGTGAAGTTGTGAAGCATCCGCATGGCGCAGGCCGACGAGCATTCTACGTACACAGATAAGGTTTCATGAAACTCAAATCATCAGTCCTCCTCTGGCTCTTACTTGGAATCAGTTCGGTGCTGGCGGCACAGCAGGGCGCCGCCACCGGCGAACCACTTTTGATCCAGACTACCAGCTTGCCTAAGGCTTACCTGCGAACCCCATATCACGTCCAGGTGGAAGCCAAGGGCGGAATCCTTCCTTTGAAATGGACCATTTCCAAGGGTGCCCTTCCGCCAGGACTTACCTTGACCGACGATGGCCTTCTGACTGGCGCGCCCACCGAAGTTGGCGAATATCGTTTCACGGTGACGGTAAGTGACAGTGGAAAACCGGGGCAACAGCGCAATCGGGAACTGATGTTGCAGGTTGTCGCACCATTGCTAGTCGAATGGAGCCGTTATCCGAAAATTACCGGCCAAAGAGTGGAGGGCGCGATAAAGGTATCCAATCGGACCGGGCTGGATTTCGATTTCACCGTAATCATGTTAGCGGTGAATGAGATTGGGCGCGCCACCGCGGTGGGCTATCAGCATTTCACCCTGAAAAGAGACACCGCAGATTTTGAAATCCCCTTCGGCGAAAACTTGCCACGCGGGACATACGACCTGAACGTGGATGCAGTGGCCGAGGTGCCCGCTACCAACACCATCTACCGTGCGCGGCTGGTCCCGAAAGAAAAATTAGTTGTGCAGCAAGGACCTTGAGGATGAGTTCCGATTCGCAGGGCGATTGAAAATTGGATAGGGATGGAGCGAGCGGTGGGGAACCAAAAATTAAGAGTCCCGAGGTGATGTTAAGCTCATTCGTCTCGGCCAGTAGCTCGCTTTAGACCCTTGCCGACCTGCCATCGTCGCATCCCTTGCGGGACGCAGCGCGCGATCGTTGCTCGGGCTCCGGGCTTACCGCCAACCGGAAAAATCAGCCTAACGCCTCGGGACTCTATCCTGCCTTCAACAAATCTTCTTGTTCTCCTCGACCAGCGCTTTGCTATAGACCCTTACTAACCCTCCCTTCTTTACCTTGC
>Ga0070707_100002027_pt1 | contig 19373 bp, 23 predicted proteins | sample KBSK5502metaG_FD_65468 | JGI IMG/M metagenome (GOLD analysis project Ga0070707, IMG submission 65468) | Corn, switchgrass and miscanthus rhizosphere microbial communities from Kellogg Biological Station, Michigan, USA - KBS K5-50-2 metaG | ecosystem: Host-associated > Plants > Roots >... | reverse complement strand
GGCCAGGGTTAACGACACAGCCTGGGTCGCGGTGCACCGTTGGGCGGTGCGCAAGCCTGCGTAATGCCAATCTGCGTTATGCGAATCAGCATTATTCAAAAGAGGGCAATTGGTGGACCTAAGTTCCCACAATGCGAACCCACCCGGCGTATTCGACGGTGAGCCGATTCCACTGTCCGAGGTGGCCGACACCCGAATCGCGGAGTCCGTCGCGGCTCTTCGGAGGTTCGTCGCTGAGCACGGCTCGCTCCCGACCGCCGAGAGCTGGACGGAGGCCGCCATGCGGCCGTCTGAGAAGACAATCCGGCGCCGATTCGGCAGCTTCCGAGCGGCGATCCAGCTGGCGGCGCTGACCTGATGCTGGGCGGGGCCCGGCCCGCCCGAACTGGCCGGTGCAGGGTTCCCGTTCGGTACCGGGAGCTCTAATACGGGTATCCACGACGCGCGTCGACGCCACGTGGCGATCGACGATGCCGTGTTTCGAGGGTGCGGTGGGGCGAGAATTGCTCTCCAATGGCCCCGGCGAGTGAGAAGTTGATTTTGCTGCGACGCGAGGAGACAGGACGCTGCCAATCGGCCGGTCCCGCCGAAACGCAGCTGATTGCGATGAGGCTCCGAACCCTGCAGGTCGGCCCCGGCGAGCGAACTTTGCTCGAGCGGCTACTGCCCATCCGGGAGCTTTCGATGCTTGCAGAGGCGGATCGGAGAGCGGCCGATCCGGTCTACGGCGCCCACCGCTGGTGGGCCCGCAGACCACCCGCCATAATGCGCGCCGTTTTGTTGGCAGCCGCCTTGCCGTGGGATGCCAGCCTCACCGAGTTCTGGAACGCATTTCAGAGTGATCAGGCCCACCTTTCTGGATTACGCATCCACGATCCCTTCGCAGGGGGAGGTTGCACCCTGGTTGAAGGCGCTCGGCTTGGTGCCGCCGTGTCGGGTGGTGACCTCGATCCACTGGCGGTCGAGATCGTTAACCACGAACTTGCGCCGGCGCCGGCAAATGCGGTGGAGAGGGCAGGGTCCCAGTTGGTCGACTACTTGCGCGGCCGGTTAGGGAACCTGTATCCCGAGCAGGGCAAGTATGTGCCGCTCCACTATTTCTGGCTGCACGAGGTCACCTGCCCAGAGTGCGCAACGCAGGGTTTGCTCTATCGCAACCTGATTCTGGCCCGAGATGAGGGCCGTATCGGAGCTGTGGTCCGGGATCATGGATTAATTGTGTTCTGTCCATTGGACAGGACTATTCACCACATAGATGATCCCTCCCGACGTGAGCTTCGGCACCATGGACGAAGGATTCAGATCAACGAAGGGACCTACAACAACGGACGGTATACATGTCCTGCGTGTGGCCGACGATCAACACACCGCGACTTGCAGACAGGGGTCGCACCTCGGCGGCTTATCGCGGTTGAGGAAACCGCCGCTGGGTGTCGACGGCGCGTACGGGCACCCGTTCCCGCTGACTTTGCCGCTTTGGCTTCCGCGACTGCGATCACGACCTCTCAAATCGATTTGGACTTACCGACCGGCCGGTTAAGCCCTGACCGCCATGATGATCGTCCGTTGAGCTATGGCATCGCTACGGCGCGCCAGCTTTTCTCGGATCGACAACTGGCCGTATTAGGGAGCGCGATGGCCTGGGTACGTCAAGCCGATCTACGGCCTTCGGTGCGCCGGGCGTTGCGCCTCGCGGTGTCGAACGCACTGACTACTAACAACAAACTGTGCTCGTATGCAATGGACTATGGTCGCCTGGCACCCCTGTTCAGTGTCCGGGGCTACTCCATTCCCGCTCTTGCAGTGGAGCTCAACGCATTGCACCCCAATCAAGGACGGGGAACCATCCTGCACTGTATTGAGCACGTCGTGCGGTCGTCGACCCTCTCGGTTCAGCGCCACGTCTGGTCCGTGAGCGCGAACAAACCCGTGAAGACCACTATGACTTTCTCAAAAGCGACCGATTCTGACACTGTCACGTGCGTGCCGGCGGAGCACAGACCTCCCAACGCCGGCAAGGTCGATATGTGCCTATTCGACCCACCGTACTTTGATTACATTTCGTATGGCGAACTTTCGGAGTTCTATCGCAGCTGGCTCGGCCTCGGTGATCCACCTACCGAGCCTCTCCTGCCCGGTGGATCAGATCCAGCAGCGCGATTCGGAAAGAAAATGGGCGCCTGCCTGCGCGCCGCGACTGAGCGCCTCGCAACCGGACGCACGCTTACGTTCACATACCACTCAGCAAATCCGGATGCGTGGCGTGCGATCGGAATTGCGCTCGATGCTGCAAGCCTTGCCGTGACGGCAGTGTGGCCAGTGCGGAGCGATGGGCATATGGGCCACCACTCCCATCCCGGAAACTGTGAGTGGGACATGATCTTAGTCTGCCGAAGAAAAGCCGAAACCCGGTCGCTTCCGTTGAATGTAACTGTCGAAAGCTGGGTCGACCTCGCAGGGTCACTCCCAATAGGCGATGCCGACAAGGCAAGCATGGCGCTCGCCCTCGCAGCCGTCGGTCCCAGATTTGGGGCGTTGGATGGGGCGGATAGTAGCAAGAGCAGAACAACGAAGAGGGCATTGACGAGGTGACTGCCGAGGAGCGGCGCCAGATGATCCAGGCTCGCGGCACAGACACGGGCCGGCAGGAACGGCTCTGGGTACGCGAGGCGTGGCGCCTGTATCCGGTATTTCAGATACCGGTGGAAGCGCTGCTTCTCAACGTCGAGAACCGGCGATTCGCAGCCGAACGTGCCTTGCTCGAGGAGCAGCTTGGACACGATCTCGATCCAGAGAACAACCCGAACGACGAGAGGATCGTGGAAACCATCTTGCTGGACACCAATCTGGAGGTCGACGGCGACCGGGTGACTGGCAAGCCTGGCAAGGACTACGAGGCCTTAAAGGGAGACTGGCAACGCCGACATCAGGAAACGGCACTTTGGATTAGGCCAGACGGCCTAGTACGTAACGGCAATCGCCGGCTAGCGATGCTCAAGCGGCTGCAGCGCGAGGAAGGACTGGAGGGCTTTGAGTACGTAGACGCGGTGGTTCTCGATCCGGCCGACATCGACGAAGTCGCTCTCTTCGACATGGAGCAGCGAGAGCAGCTGACCGAAAACCTTAAGGTCCGCTACACCGACATCAATCTACTGCTCGCGATCCGCGATGCAGCTGTTGCTCGTGGCATCGACTGGTACGACCCTGACGACCTGGAGCGTGTCGCGGGCGAGCTCCAGTATGTGGTCGGCAACAATCAGCAATACGCATTAGTACAACTCAACGCCATTAAGTACATGGACGCGTATCTCGAGGACTCCGGCCAGCCAGGCCAGTACCACAAGCTGATCGGGCAGATCGAGCGATTCCGAGACGTTGGGCGCGCGATGGCTCGCATCGAGACCGAATACCCAGACGATTCGGCCGCCATGCTGCGATTGTTGTTTGCTGCGATCCGAGCGGGCCTGCCACATACCACGATCAGAGACCTTAGACGGATGTTCCGCGAGGATCGCGAGAAGCACACAGAGTTGGTGACTGCCGTCGACGCCCTCGAGCAGCAGTGGGAAGTGGCGGGTAACGAAGCCAGATTGCTCGATCCCGAGGTAATCCATCCGGTCGATGCCACTGACGAAGGGGATACTGACGAAGAGGACGTGGAGGCACCGGGCCCGAACGTCCCTAACTATCCGAAGGCCGCCATTGTTAACGCTGTCGACAACGCCATCGACGCGTTTGAGGCCTCGCGGTCCGACGACGTGATAAAGATCTTGAGTCAGATCCGTAATCGACTTGACGCGCTCACCGACCGCGAACAGCTGGCCAATGCTCTTCGTGGAGCCGAGCGCGAAGCCGTAAGAGTGGCGCTTCAGACCCTGTACGACTGGGTGGACCAGCACCGAGATCTACTCGTAGACCCACCCTCGTGATCGCAGACGGAGAAGAAGTACAGCTGAGTGTCAGCGGCGACGAAGTAGTGGTCGTCGGTCCGAGGACGCTTGACCATCGCCCAGCCCGGCTCTTCTTCCGCTCCGTTCTCGGTGCAGTAGCCACTGCGGACGGGTGGCGATGCCCAAGACGTCATGCCTCCGTGACGAGCGTGGTCGTACGAATCAACACGTTTCTAGAGGGCCAAGGATTCCGCGTTTCACGAATAGGCCAGGCAGATAGGGAGGTCGAGAGGGAACTTGAACGCCGTCGGAGCTTCTCCCGTACCCGCGACGCGGCATCTTCGTGGAAAGCGGGCGACCGGATCATTGACATCGAATCTGTTAAGAGGCAACTCTCGGAGTTCGGGTGGGTTGACTTGAGACCCATGCGTCCCCATCAGGAGCAGGGCCTAGCACATGCATTGGTCGCTGCGAACGCAGCTAATTTTTCCGTTCCCGGATCAGGCAAGACCCTAACTGCACTTGCGGTGGCTGCGACCCATCTAGCCACTGGCAACATCGACCTCATTCTCGTAATCGGCCCTTTGGCGTGCTTCGCTCCGTGGGAGCATGAAGTGACTGCCGCGCTGGGCTCCCGATTGCGAACCAAGAGGGTGCGGGGCCCGGCGGGAGTTCGGCGCCTGACCTATTCCCAAGTCCGTCCAGGCACGCTGCTCCTAGCCAGCTTTGGAAGTGCGGCTGCCGATCGGGCCGCCCTCGTCGAGCTCTGCCGAGCCCACAACGTGATGTTGATAGTCGACGAGTCCCATCGCATCAAGCGCTTCCGAGGCGGACTCTGGGCGACCGCACTGGTCCAGGTGGCGGCCGAGGCACGCGTGAGGATGATCCTCTCTGGCACGCCTATGCCGCAGAACGGGCGCGACTTATACAGCCAGCTAAACGTCTTGTGGCCGCGTGGTGAAATTACCGGCGGGCGGGATAGCTTCGCAGCTCGCGTCGACACTAACTTCCAGTCTGTGCTGAAAGAAATTCATCCATTTGTCGGTCGTACGCCTAAGTCCGCATTGGGGTTGTTGCCATACGAGGTCAACTACCACCAAGTGCCGCTAGGGACCCTTCAGGCAGAGATATACCACCTGGTTGCCAGTGGATTGCGACGGCGAATCGAAGGTGCTGAGAGTTGGCAGGACAAGATCGAGGCGCTTCGGCGTGCCCGTCCGATTCGCCTTCTCCAAGCCGCCGCTAACCCAGACCTGTTCAACAGCGCGGACAATTTCTACCGCCTCCCTCGCTCGGGTGTGGACAATCCAACACTTATGGATCGGTTGGCCAACTACCGCGTACACGAGACTCCTGCCAAGTCCGAGGCCGCCCTCCAATTGGTGACTGACATAGCTGAAATGGGCGGTAAGGTCGTGTGTTGGAGCAACTTTGTAGCGAATCTGGATCAGTTCTCTGGTCTGGTGCGAAAGCGTCTCGCGTTGACCTGTTTTCAGATTGACGGCCGCATTCCCACAGGCGATGAACCCATGGATGATCAACCCAATGGTGGACGCGCCAATCCAAATGACACCGACACTCGCGAGCGCATCATCGACCGTTTCCTGGGGACGAAGGGCCCTGCTGTTCTTGTAACCAACCCTGCGTCCTGCTCCGAATCGATCTCCCTACATCGCGGGTGCCACCATGCCATCTACCTTGATCGCACTTATGACTGCGCCCAGTTCTTGCAGTCCATCGATCGAGTGCATCGCTTGGGCCTGCCACCCGACGTCACGGTGCAAATTCACATTCTTCTGGCTCGCATCGGGGATCAGCCCACGATCGATCAACTAGTCGACGCGTCGTTGCGTTCCAAGGAGCAAGTGATGCGCGGCCTTCTCGAAGGTGCCGAATTGCACCCGATCGGAGAGAGTGTTGATCCAATCGAAGACGCCGATGGAACCACGCAAGATCTCGGAGCGCTGCTGCGATATCTCCTCGGAGAGGATCTGGTCGGCTAAGAGATCGTGGCGGTCCGATCATCTTGGTTCACCGCAATTCGAATGCGGCGACTTGCGACCGTGATCCGGACACTTCCGTCTCGAGCGCCTGGCCTGGAGTGGGAATCGTCACGTCTCCACGTGTGGCGAAACTGCGGAGGGCCAATAGATGAAGTTCCAGCCTTGCTAGAGGTTCTGATACGAGCTGAACTGATCGAGAGGCAGCAAGGGCGCATTCGCCTCTCCGCCGCAGGTCAGCGCCTGCGGACACGGTCTACCCCGGAGGGCCCACGTCAGCTTAGCTTGGCGCTTCTTCGAGCTGGATATTTCTTTGACCAAGCTCGCCGCCTCCTTGACATGGGAACTATTGCTGCGGACGGAAGCCTGACGTGCAACGCTAGTGAAGCCCGGAGATCATCTCCGCAGCTCTTTGGGGTTTTGCAGTATTGGCCTGGCGTAATAGTCCAGCCAAGCCTAAAGGTGCCTGTTGAGCTGCTTCGCGAGCTTGAGGCGGTGTGGTCCCTGCTTCCGCCAGCCGTACCGGACGACACCGGGGCGGACGTGCTTCGCAAAACGATTGGGAATCGAGGCGAGCTCTACTCCTACCAGTTTGAGCGGCTCCGCGCCACCGTGGCATCTAACATCGTTTGGGTCGCCCGTGACGACGACGACCTTGGCTTCGACATAGAGGATCGGACTGCCCCCCGCAGACGCATTGAAGTCAAGGCCAGTGGCGACCGCTTAGTGCGCTTTTTCATGTCATCTAATGAATGGGCTCGAGCGCAGGAGGATCCGGATCGATACGAGATCCATTTCTGGGGTGGACTTGATCTCAGTATCACGCCTTCAGAAGAATTCTCTAAGCTGCGATCCTCGGGCTTTCCTCGGATATTTCTAAACTTCGCAGCCGCCATATCGAACGGCCAATTGGTAGCCGCCCCGGCAAAGTGGTTGGTAACTGAACCAAGCCCCCCAACCTAGAAGGCAGCCCGTCTATCCACCGGGTCACTCCATGCGTCGCTGGACGTCAGCCAATGCATCCAGCCGACGTTGAGCGGCACTTTGGGTCGGGTTAAGGCTTCCAGGCGAAGACATTGGTCGCTGATGGCAGCCCGCACTCAGCAAGTGCGCGATCCGTCCACTCGGGCTCCCCGTCGTACAGCCGGGCCCATTCCTCCGCCTCGAGTTGTGACCCAGGTGTTAGAGGCAGAACAACGCATTCGCGGACTCGGACCGGCTCAATTAGGCGCCGCAACGCTATTCGGCCATCGGGTTGGCGACAAGTTTCGGCTTTGAATACGCCTTGCGTTTGACACGCGCCGCTAGTAACGACAACACCGTCGAGTCCCTTAACCGATTGCAGCTCCTGCTGCACGGCATCCGCCAACGCGGTCAGCTTGTTGGACAGATCCGATCTGGCGAACGAACTGAATTGCCACAACCCATCCCTTACGTCCACTCTCAACCAGGATGCCCCAGCACGAACACCCTGACGTGCTTTCGCGTGCAACACCGTAGCGATGCGAGGCCAACCACTCGACGACTGCGCCGGACCGCGGAATATCGCCCCGTCAGCCTTGCGACCCGGAATCAATCTGATGGTCCCAGATGGATGGATGACCGTGCGTTCCTCGTCCTCGGCTGCGACTTGGGCAGCCGCCACCGTCAGAATCGCCGCCCACTCGGCCAGTTCAACTGGAGAGAGCTTGCGGTTCAGCTCGCCGTCGAAGGCGATGTCATATGCCATTTGAATTCTGGTTAGGTGCGTGGTCACCTCGTCCGCAAACGCCATCCCGGCGCGGCTCAGATCGTCGAGCATGATTACCTTCGCCTCAACCGCCAAGACGATCGGCCCAGCCCGGAACACCACGTCGACGGGCGTTTTCCTATCCGCAGCCGGAGTCTCCAGCGTCACCTTGTGGCCTGCCATCTTTGCCAGGCCTGCCACCTCGAGTTGCACCCCAGCGTGCAAGCGCCGGTGCCCTTCTAGGTTTCTCCGTAGGTCTTGACGAACTCTCGCGATCCCAGGCACGTTCTCGAGGAGCTTTAGCCGCAACGCTAGCTCCACAAGCTCCGCGAATGCCGCTGCATGAGCCGAGCTCCAAGCGACTTCCGGTGGTACGGCCCCCTCGCGCCGGCGGACTCTGCCAGGCCAGTCACTCCCAAGCGTCTTTTCAAGAACGTCCATGGCCCACAGGCCAGTCTCTATGCCCGCTGGCGATCTGTTCGATCTCCGCATTAGGTGGCGCCACATCGACCAATCTGGCCGAGAGCCCATTGTGGCCAGATCCAAGTCACTCTCGTCCGTCATGGGGTGGGAGATCTTCAGCCGAACCTCTAGGCGAACGGGTCGTAGCTATCGCGCGCCGGCAGCGTGATCGAGACGTTCATTACCGCCTCGAAGACGAGATGCGGAAGAGCGTCAATAGCTCGGTTCATCGTCAGCTCCAAGGTGACCGCTACTGGCGAGCTGTCCACATCAAGAGCGCGAGTCCACGGTACCGGGTGATAGCGAGCAAGCATCGAAAGGCCAAAGAGAAGGAGCCACCACGTCATTAGCGCTGAGGGCGGCGGCCGGGCATCAACCAGAGCTGGCCTGATCCATCTCCATCCCCGGTAGCGGTACTGCGCAACCTTCGAATCCAGATCGGCTTCGTCGCCGATCCAAATGACGTCAACGCCCGGCCCCTTAGGGGTGACGCTGGTCGGGAGGGTCGGAAACGATTGCGCCACCACGGGATTGACTCCAATCTGCTTGGCATTCGGATATGGCTTGAGAAGCAGAGCTAAATCCTTCTCGCCGACCCGCTCCTCTTCGATCACCAACGAAATCGGGGTCTGCGAAGGTGATCTCACTGGTCCCGCGTGCCGAAGGAACAATGGCAGCGCCTTCGGCCAGTCGGTGGACCTCGCCAGTTCGATGCTTATCTCCGGCAAAGAATGGATCAACGCTCCAAGCTGAACCGGCTGACCAATGGCGGCAGAGGCGATCGACGCCGCCACGGTCTCGAATTGCCCCGCCGCCTTACCACCAGCCTGGGGTCCCACCTTTGCCTCAAGAATATCGGCTGGAATGTTTCGATCAAGCGTGAGACCGTGGGTCTGGTGTTCTGCTCCGCCCCGTGCCGCGACGATCGCACGACCGGCTTGGCTCAGCGCATAGAAGAGCGGCAAGGGTCGCGCGGCATATCCGACTGTCGCCGCGGCCCGGATCAGCTCTTCAAATTGCTCCATTGACGATCGGTACGTGTCGGCAGCGCGCAGATCTCCGATCGCTGCGCCCGGAGGAGCGGATCGAGTCATGCGAAGCCAGTCCCAGAAGACGGTCATGCCTCTAATGATCGCGCTTTCCGAACGGCCCCCAATGTTCGCACGTCCGCGACGGATGTACCTCGCACGAGACAGCTGAGAGTGTGCTAATCGGCTTCGAAATCAAGACTCAGGGTGCCGCGCTGATCAACTTGGCGTCACAGATAGCTGCTATGCAGCCATGTGTCGTCATAGTTTTCTACGGCGGTCAGGGCGCGGGGAACTGGCGCAGCAGGTTGTACATGCGGGCATTCAAGGCCAACCGCTACGACGTGGCGCGCGTCGAGCTTTACGCCGGCGACGAGATCGCGCCGTTCGCGACCACCGGCCAACCGTGAAGCTGACCGCGACCCCAAATCTGGAGTCTAGCCACGGCTCCGGGCCTCGATCTCTGCGCTGAATCTGGTCATCGTGTCGATCAGGTCTCGGACGACCTCTTGCAGGGCATCGAACTCCCCCTGAAGCACTCGGATCTGAACAGTAGGCCGACCCTCGGTTGGCGCCAGAGAGTAGGCACCGGACAGATCGGCGCGCATGTCCTGCACTCGCTGCGCCATCGACTCAAGGCCGATGAGGATGCGCAGCAGGTATCCGTGGACCGTAGTTGGCGTCGGTCTTTCAGCGCTCACGTGGTTCTACCTGCGCCCATTGTGAGCGGTGCCCTGGATTGGAGGCGGCATGCACCTTGCGGCGCACGACTACGGGATGACGTGGGCCTCGACAGCGTCTGTGTAGTCCATCTCAACTTCGACGGGGCCACCCTTGGTGATCAGCTCATCCATCACCTTTCGGCCAGGGTCTTCCTTGACTTTGAGCGTCACGACGACCTTGGGGTTCACCTCCATGGTTGCCTGGAACAGGTAGTAACCCTCCTTCGGAAAGTGGCGGGCGTCGACAGAATGAACGTGATACTTGGGCACGGTGGTGGCCTCCTCAGACTTAGTTGACGTCACCGGCCCATTCTGAGCGGACCCGTGGACATTGACTAAGCGATGCGGGCCTAGAATCCGATCATGGTTGAGGAGATCATTGAATACCTGCGGCGCTCCGGCTGGGTGCAACAGTCGGTGGAGGCGGTGCTGCCCGACGTACCACGCTGGGAGCGGCACCTGCACAGCCGGGGCGTGGATGCCATCCCCGCCTTACCGTCGCGCTCGTGGTCGGCTGCCAACTCCCGTGCACACAACGAACTTGTGCTGCTGATGATGCAGGCCCACAAAGACCGCGACAAGTCGCGTGAGCACGAGCACCGCAACCTCACCCGCATCCGACCGTACAAGTCCTGACGGCTGGCAGCGATGGAGGCGGCGTGGTCGAGCATTTGGCCGCAGGCCATCGCCTTAATCGTCGCGCTGCTGGCAGCCTGGGTCGTGTACCGCCTACAGCGACGCGAGGAGCGCGAAGGGGTCCTGTCGGCTCTCATCGCTGAGCTTCAAATGCATGAGGCATGGGTCGGCAACAAGGGGTACCCGAAGGACTCGTGGGGCAACTCCGCCCATGAGTGGTGGGGCGGCATGCAGCCGGGAAAGGTTGATAACGTCGTGTACAAACTCTCGACAGTCGCAACGGACAGCGCCATCCAAGTCGGGCCGTCGCTGTTCATCAACCGGGCGCTTGTGCGTGCGCTGGTGAACTATCGGCAACGCGCTCAGCAACTCAACCAAATGATCGACGACATGGCGGCGTTCCGCGCCACGGCGGAACTTTGGCTGCCGCCACCGCACGATAAGCCTGAGAGGGAGCGGTGGGACCAGCTGTCCGACCGGCTCAATGGACTCGCAGGGCTCGTGCACGAAGGCGGTATCGGTGACCTAAAGAGCGATGGAGCGAACCGCCATTACCACGTGGTGCGTGGCGCCCTGCGGGCCGAGCGGACCACAACTTGGTGGCGACGGTGGCTTTGGTTCTGGATCGGCCTCACGAGCAGCACCAAGGACGAGCCGGAGCCGAGTTGGTGACGGCATGAGTGCCGCCCGACGCGTTGACTTTGGTGCCGAGCGCAATCGCGATCATCGTCGCCGTGACCGTGCCCTGGTTTATGTTCCGGTTGGCGCTGAAGCAGGACTGGCTCCGACGTCTATACGACGGTCGCAACGATGGTCTTGCTTGCCTGCTCCAACGAACCGACCGACACTCGTGTCCAGGTGGGCGTTGATGAGGACGACCTGCCGATTAACAGCGACAGCCGGCGCGTAATGACTCAACGTGAGGCGCAGGAGTATTTCGTCGAGCACTCGCAGATCCGAAAACTTTCAAAAGAGGACTAGCGCTGACCACTCGGCAGGTTCGAGAATCAGCATCGATTGGCGGCCCGTCAGGACGGCGGCTTGACCCCATAAGCGGTCAGACGTTGGCGGGCAGTCTGGCGCTCGACATCGGTGAACAGTTCAAAGAACTTCGGCCGGAGAACCTCGTACTCGATTGATAGGTCCAGCCGGCCAGCCTTCCGCAGCTTCAGAAAGCCGTCGCTGACCTCCTTGTCGGCCAGAAGCTTGCGAGCTGCACCAACCCCGCCTTTGCGCCGAACTAGCGCAAGGAATCGATGCGCCCAGTAGCCGGTCTCCTTGCCCGCGGACTCGTAGGTATGGATCATGGCGTAGTCGAACTCGCGCTCAGCCTGACTGCGTTCTGGGACCACGGTCATCGTTCCCACAGGTTACGCGCCAACAGTTAACTCCGGCGCCCGATAATGCCAGTCATCTACGGCCGGCGCACCACGCTTTCGGGGAAATTCTATTGGCGAGGTAGAAACTGAGGGCTATGGCCCTGCCACACACCAAGAGAAAGACTGAGCGGAACGCCGGTCGAACACGCGGATGCGCCGATTGGAGATGGGATTAATGGCCCGGGTGCTCAGGTCGGAGAAAGAGCCAACCGAGCCGGCTTACCCAGACCTCGTGCTGATGTCGGCGCAAAACTACGCTGATGCCCTCAGGGAGGACCGGCATCGATTTTCAGATGTCGGACGGGCCGCCTGCGATCGACTCGTGATGACCATCGAAGCTGGTATCGAACGGCGCGCCGAGCTTCGACCCGGCGACATGGCCTTCAACGCCCGTTCGCTGGATGGCATTACCGCAGAGGACCGCGTCAAGTTCGTGAACCAATTCGTGCTCGGGACCGGATGGGATGGGGCTCCGATCCTCGTCATGGGCACGGAGGCCGCCGAGGATTACAAGGCGGGTAATGCCGAGGAGCTCGCCTTCCATTGCTTGTACGTCGTACTTCAGCTCGCTGGTGGCTCGATCGCAATCCTTCAAGCAATGGCGGCTGGGTCGACTTGGGGAACCAAGGTTGCGGACTGGACCCTTCCGAGACGGCGCTACGACTTCGAGCCGAACGATCTCCTGCAACTCAACATGGGACGGCCACGAACCTGGCGGATCCTCGCCGAGGTCGCCTCGGGATCGACCGACCGGGCTGCGTGGAACAACCCTATTTGACGACCCGCGTCGAGGCGTCGGCTTGGGCGCGCTCACATATCAGATCGAACGAAGCGCCCATTCCGCCCTCCAGGCGACGTTGGGCACGCCGCCAACACCGTCACGGCTCAATTTCTTGGCCACTGAGGTCATCCCCCGTCTCCGGTTGAGCGCCTCTACTCTGCTACTTCACGGATTTGGCGGAAGTCGCTGGAAGGAATGGTGGCCAGCGGACGAACGCCTAATCCAGGCCTTCGTCAGTCAGCCGGCTTCCATCCCCTTCACGTGGGAGCACAAGGTTGGTGGACAGTCCCTCGAGTTCCTCGAAGCCGACGGACGGCGCGTGATCTACTCGCGAGCGCTCAACGGCGCCATTCCGCGCGCGTACAAGGAGCTTGTCATCGGCCTCGTCCACAACCCGATGCCACCTTGGCCTCCTGCTCTTTCTTCACCGAGTCCGCCGAATTGAAGATGGCTCGCAGGCTTCCGGCGCCGTGTTGACTTAGGCGCGCGCGCGAGTCGGAAATCTATGTCGGGCTGCGAACAGATACGAATAGGCCCCAATCTCCTTGCGGTCGGCGTCGGCCAATCCGGTTATACCGAGCCCAATCGCAATTAAGCCAGCAACTGGGTCTCCACGACCGAGGAGCCAAAGGCAGCCGGCGACACCAAGGCCAAAGGACGCTGGCCGCCTCCAGGCGCGCCTGGCTCGATCGAGCAAATCCTTCCGTTGCTCGGACATCTCATTCCGCCTGTCCGCCTGAAGTCGGTTTTGTTCGGCAGGCGGAAGAGCTGTCATCTCTCGCATGAATCGGCGGAGTGCGTTGATGTATGCGCGGTACGCGGAGTAGTTCTCCCGCCGAAATCCGAGCACCTCGTCAATTGGCACGGCAGATAGGTCAACGCCGACGTGCTCGACGTCCATCTGCATCACGTGGCTCTCGTTTGTGATGCCGGGGAGCTGCAGGAGTTCGACAAGGCCGCGAACGAGGGCCGGGCGGTCAGTGCACGGCGATAGTCCAATGTTGTAGGCGCTTGGCCCTCGAGGTGCCAGGATCTGAGCGAGCAGCACAAGGATCACGCCTCGCACCCCGCGGTGCATAGGAATACTGAGACCGTCCTCCGATTCACGCGCGAGCTTGCGCTTCACGAGCTCGTCGAAGACCATCTCAGCCAGGTCCGGCGCCGCAACCCAACCTAGTCGAGACATCGACAACTCCTCAAAGGGACTCTCGTCAGCGCCAACGCGGTCCAATGCGCCGCTGGCGAGTAGATCTACCAGGTTGGTAGCAAGCTCCTCGGCTGCAGCACGGTCAATGAAGGTCTCGGGTTGCAGCTCTCGAAGTAACCCGTTTTGGCTGAGTCCTGCTGCGATCGCGGGATCGACTCGAAGTGGCTTCCCTTGAAGGTAGTTCGGTACAAGGACAGCGAGGCCATCGAAAAAAAGCACGAGGTTCTTAATCGCGTCCGGGTCGCTCCACACGGGCCCCGGGTAGTAGAACGCCCAGTCCTCAAGATTGGAAGCCGGTTTCCCGGAGCTGTCCACCGCTTCAGATCTTGTGGAGTGTCGTCGACCCGCCGCGGGAGGATTGCGGGCCTCGACATCCTTCTTTGGCACCAGCCTATGTTCCGCCTACCGCGCGTCCCTGACAATGTCCAATGGTCAATCTGATTCGCGCAATCCTCGGGAGAGCGCATCCGCGATCTTTATGGCTGATCGCGGCGTAATTGGATCCCCTCGTGCCGCGAGAGTCATGGTTGGTGGGGAGAGATGTGCGATTCGGCCGAGCGCGGCGAACGAAAGACCCTGCTCTGCGCAGGCCTGCTCAAGAGCCTTCGCGTCTAGTCTGACCCGGAGGCCTCCTGGTGATCGGTCCGTATCTGAGATTAGGCGGCGAAGCAACTGCGCACTCACAGCGCGCAGCGTACGTCCTGCCTTGATGGCCGCTTGGTCAGCTACGATCGTACGGATGTTCGATCGGGCTCGCGCGATTGCCCAGGTCGCGGCTGGCAATTGCGCCTGCGCTGGCTGCCGTGGTGAGCTTACCGACGCCGTCCTGAGTCGAGGTAATTGGAGCTTCTGCCGCATATGCCGCTGCGCCTGGAAGATCTCTGCAATAGATGGTCAGACCTATGCGACCGCAATCCATTCCCCCGCCCATGCCATAGAAAAAAGGGAAGCCGATCCTCACCGCTGACCCCCTAATCAAGGGAGACCGCGCGACTAGCGAGAACTGGCGGCGCTACCCGTCAGATTGACGTGCCGAACAAGCGCGCCCGATACTCGCGTGCATGGCCGAAGCTATCTCTAATCCAGTTCCGCGGGTGGATCTTCCCACCGGTCCGGTAACCCTGAAACCACTCGACGAACTGGCCGCCCAACTTAACCAGCTGGCCGCAGAAGCGAAGCAAATCCTCCAGAGCTCGGAGGCGCCGATCGCCAACGCCAAACTAAAGGTGGAAGAGGCTGGCGAGCTGCTGATGGCCCACAAGACAGAGTGGGACATTACGGCGGTCACCAATCAGGTGACTGCGGCGACACAGCTTCAGGCGGAACTCTCCCAACTCAACCAGCAGATCCAAGAACTCGCCAGCCGGCCTCATTCCGGCCTGGGTGGATTCCTCCACTCGCTAACCGATGGACACCGTGAGCACGAGCTCGAGGCTCAGCGGTTCAAGGTTCTCGACCAGCTCCACGCGTTGATAAATACATTCGTCGAGCAGGCGCCGGTGAAGACGATCCCTGAAGCGGATGCTCTCCGGGCCGATGCCCAGGTACAACTCGCTCAGGCGAAATCGCTTATCGATGAGCAGCACGCCAAAATCGAGGCGGGCAAAGCCGTCGCCGATGAGATCCAGCGGCGACAAGCTGCAATGAAGGTGATGGGCTTCGATTCCCTTTACACCGCCGCCTGGCTCCAAACACACGGCCCGGCGCGTGTCTCGAGCCCACTTGCCCTCAAGCCAAAAGAAGAGGCATACGTGTCGGTGCCGGCGGTTCTCGCTCGGCAGACGACCCGTACTAGATATTCAGGCGGCAGCCAGGGATTCAGCTTTCCTATCGGTCATACGGGCATCCGCTACCGAGTCGGATCCTTCAGCGGTCATCCGATCCAAAGCAGCTCGATCACCGATATCGACGAGGGCACGCTGGTGCTGTCGAACATGCGAATTGCCTTCATCGGGAAGCTCAAGTCGGTCGTGACGCAACTGCCAAAGCTCGTGCACATCGAGTCATACAACGACGCCCTGGCGGTCTTCCAGGAGGGCCGGGAGAATCCCAACTTCTACAAGATCAGCGCTCCGCAGTACTTCCTGTTCTACGTGAACTGGATCCTCGACCACAACGGTTGAAGCTGCCGGTCGAAGCGGGCCCAGCCTCTTGGCGGCGGAGCTAACCGGCCTTTTGGATCAGACCCAAATCAACCAGATCCTCTGAGTCGATCCACCAGCTCAGGTCGGTTGGCGTGGCTGAGATATCAATCTGGTACGTCTTAGCGTCAATCGCACCAACCTCGACCACCTCACGCGGATCAACATCCTCTCGCGCCCGCGTCGGATAGCCCGTGGGATAGCTGTGGAGCATCCTTCCGGCGGCCTGAATGGCTTTGTCGCGATACCGTTTCAGGTTCTGCGCCCCGATCACGTTGCCCTCGTAGTAGATGCGGATCAGGCCGGTGTTCAGTGGCACCCCAACGATGGCGGAGCCCCGAGCCAGCGCTGTGCAGAGCCTGGATTCCGGATGCGGCACATAGAGATTCAGGCTCAGTGGGGTGGCATCGTGAGGTCGCACTGTTAGGAGCCTATCGGATATTGCGTGGGCTTAGGACTCGGCCTCCACAAGCGAGGCCAGACCTCCCTGGTCGCCAAGGCCAGCGTCTCACGAGGACGCGACCGAACTGCCGGTAATAGGTGGTTAAGCAACCGAATGAAGCAACCGACCACTGGTGAGCGGCTCATAGACAGACACCGAAGCACCCGGTAACCGACCGGTCAGCAAAATCTCTTCCCAGCTGCTCTTCTTGTTGCTCTCAAGAGTCTCCGCATGAACGGGGTCTCTTTCGATCCAGACCTTATGGCCCAGAACCATGTCCAGCATCTTCGACACCGCGCGCCAGTCTTCCTCCTGCATCTCCGCCCACAGCCACCGGAGATCGTTTGACCAGCGACCATCCGGGTAACGCGAACGGATAGACAACAGCTGGCGTATCGCTTCGCGCAACTCGCTCATTACAACCAAGAGAGGCGCCTGTCGACAGATCCGGTAGGCCCTCAAATGGTCGTCACGGATGCTTGGGTCGGATCCAAGGCGCTCCTCTAGCTTGAAGATTCCTTTCGACAGATCGAACTTGTCCGTTAGCACCCTTTCAGTGAAGAGGGCCAGAAGTTTGGCTAGGTTGTCTCTCTCAAGATCCCGCATCCGCAAAGCCACTTCGAGCTTCGTATTCGTCTCGCGCAGATGCATAAGCTGGTTGAACAGTGCCTTACGAACGGTCTCGTAGGCGAGCGGTTTACTTTTCGACCGCGACGACACGGTTTCGACGAAGTCGAAGAACGAGCCCTTTAGCTCAGCCACAGACGCTACCACCCGAAACTTCAAGTAGCCCTGGAAGTGGCTTCGCATCTCGGAACGCTCTTCGGGGGCCAGCTCACCGAAGAAGGTCCGCTCTTCGATCTGACTCCGGTCCGGCACGCGGTTGAGAAACTCTTGGAACGCCGGCAAGTACAGGTCATGGCCGACCTTGTCTTGAATGGCCATGGGGAAGTGGATTTGCGCCAGTTTCGTGTGGGCGCCGAAATTAGAAGTCTTCAACAGCCGGACGTCGGAGTTAACAAAGACTCGAAGGTAAAGCTGCCTGTTTCCCAGAAAGACTTGGGCAGCCGCCTTGTGCTGGCCATCGAACAGCATCACGTGCGCAGGTTGATCAGCCAGCTGTAGGTGGGCGAGGCTCGGCAATAACTGCGGATTCCCTCTGTAGAACTCTTCGATGAACGGGTCTAGATCAACTATGGATCTTGGATTGATGCTTCCATCGTGGTAGACGTATTCGATTGGTACTAGGGCTGTGAACGACTCGATGCTTGGATTGTTCAGGTCGCGCTCAAGGGGAAACTCGCGCGTGATCATCTGCTCGGACGTCTCGAAGGTGCAAATGAAGACCCGATCCCCGGTCGGCTTTACCTCGGTTCGGCCGACTATCGACTTCTTAGCCCCACCGTGAGCCTCAAGCGCCTTGCCAACCGTGAATGTGTCGTCATCGCCTCCCTGGTGGCGGTGCGTTTCCCGGGCGCGCTGAAAGCGGGACAAATAACGCAAGAGGTCGAGGTCGCGATTGCCCTTGCCCCGATTGCAGGTAGCGTGCGTTAGGCCCCAATTGTTCTTGTTGTCCTGCCCTCCACGGTCGAGTGCTTTGATGTGATCGACATCGACCGGCTGGCTCAAGTCGATGGGACGTTCATCGATGTAGCAGATGCCGTGCTGGTAGTCGAACAACTCATGGACTAGGGCATCGCGGTCCTGCTTGGATAGCTTTTCAAAGCCGGGTGTGGTCATGAGACTTCCCTCAATCGAGGTTTGGTCGAAGGTGCTGCGCTTCGCCGTGTTCCGAGCGCCTTGATGTCCGACGCCGACACATAGCGTCTCGCCAAGGCTGGCCGCCGAGTCTCCTTGAGCACAGCCCAACGCTTTGGACCTGCATTCCCAAATGAGATGGACCGTGGCAGTGTGCAAACGTTGGCCAGGGTGATTAGCGCCAACCTCGTCTTCATGTCTCGCACGAACGACCAGTCTTCTTCCTCATAGTCCGTGCGAGAGGAGGCTGCTCCCAGGAGCCGGTTCCAGTCTTCTTCGACAACTTCGTTGAACATCAAAGCCCTCGCTACTCGAGCCAGTCCACAGATGTCGCCGCCGCGGGCCTTAATGAAAACGATGTCGCCTCTGGCGACTTCTTCGAAGGGCGGCCGGCCGGACCGTAGTCCGTGAACGTCTAGCGTCTTCACGCCGAACAGGACTCTCGAAATCGCTGGCTCGTTAAGGATGATCAGATGCACTCCCCGGCGCCGATTTTCAAAGCCGTCGAGGTAGTCACCCCAGAATGGATGAACGCGCATGCGGGCGGCCGCTTGCCTTATGACTCCCCGCGAGCGATCAAGCTCGGTCCTCAAATGGCTTGAGTCTTCATACACGCCGAAATGCGGGCTCGGGCCCGACCTCGATCGGCCGAGCGAAGCCGCGGAATGAGCTTATTTGGCCGCCACAGCCTCCGCCGCATCCCGAGAACCTACACCGGCGCAGCGGCTGGCGCTGACGGCTCGACGCGAACCACCCGACCGGCCGATACGAACACGAAGGAAACCGCGACCGGTGTCCGGCCTGTGATCGCCCGGACCAGCTCTGCATATGAGTCGCCCTGGATCCGATAGCGGTCCATCCGGCCCTCCAGCTCGTCCTCGCGAAGGTCGTCCGTCTTGTAGTCGACAATCTCATACCCTTCCGGAGTCTGGAAGAGGAGGTCGATGAACCCCTCGAGCACCTGGCCGCCACTCGGAGCTCCGACCGGAACCTCACGCCAAAGCCGCCCACTTGCCACTGCCCGTCGAACGGGCTCGCTCTCGCAGGCCCTCTTGGCCAGACGCGCCACTTCCTCAGCTCGCTTTGGGATCCCCTCGGCCGCAGCCTGCGCGCGGGCGAGGGTGTCCAGCCCTTCCTGCGAAGCCAAGTCGACGACCTGAAGGACGGCGTGCACTGCTCGGCCGACCGAGGTTCCGCC
>Ga0070707_100002022_pt1 | contig 19410 bp, 21 predicted proteins | sample KBSK5502metaG_FD_65468 | JGI IMG/M metagenome (GOLD analysis project Ga0070707, IMG submission 65468) | Corn, switchgrass and miscanthus rhizosphere microbial communities from Kellogg Biological Station, Michigan, USA - KBS K5-50-2 metaG | ecosystem: Host-associated > Plants > Roots >... | reverse complement strand
GTCAGCCGGAGCCAGTCTCCGGCCAGACAAACCCCCGATCTACAAGCAGAGGGTCCGGCCATAAACCGCCCACGGCAACTCAACCGCCATAGGGTCTAAGCCCGGCTCCGCCTGGTCTTAGCTTCCGGCCTTGGTGGTTCTGCTCGACGCTCGGTTCAACCTTTGCTGCGTTAGCCGCCTGACTCCCACCGCGATTAGCACACCGAGTGCGGCGCCGGCGATTACGTCGAGGGGATAGTGCACGCCGACATACACACGCGAGAATGCGACTGCGGCCGCGAGCACATACAGGAACGGGGCCAAGCGGGGGAAGGCGAACGACAGCATCGTTGCCGCGGCGAAGCTCGTTGCTGCATGGCCGGACGGAAACGATGCGTCATGCGGGACCGGCACGAGCGTCTTCGGTTCCGGATAACGCACAGGTGGGCGCGGGCGCTCGATCAGCGCTTTGAGCCCGGTCGCCGACCAGTCTGAAAGCGCAACTGCGATCACCGTCAGCGCAAACACGCCCCAGCGGCGGTAGGCCACGGCGACCACCAGCGCGATCACGATCCACAGCAGCCCGAATTTGCCCGCATACGACAGCCCTTCGAAGACCGGATCGAGCCAGCCCGCGCGATGGTGGACCACCCAGCGCTCGAGGTGGCGATCGAGAGAGATCAGGCCGGAACGATCTGCTTCGTCTGCTCGATCAGCGCGCGCAGGTCGAACGGCTTGCCGACGAAGCCCTGCGCGCCACGCTCGGCCGCCTCACTGCCGACATCGAGCTGGCCGCTGAACATGACGACCGGTATCGAGCCGACACCGTGCCGCTCCTGCACACGCCGCAACATCTCCCAACCATCGACCTGCGGCATCATCACATCGAGCAGGATCAGATCGGGTGCCTCCTCTTCGAGTGCGGCGAGCCCCTCCTCCCCGTTCGCCGCTTCGCGAACGGCATAGCCCTCCAGCTCGAGGTTGATGCGCACGACCTCGCGGACCTGCGGATCGTCGTCGACGACCAGCACGAGCGGGCCGCGCGCCGGTTTTCCGGGTCCCGAACGCTCGAGGAACGCGTCGAGGTCACCACGCTTGTAGCGACGATGTCCCCCGGGGGTGTAGAAGGCCGGGACCCGTCCGACGTCGGACCATTTTCTGAGCGTGCTCTGCGCGACGCCCAGGAACTTCGCGGCCTGGCCGAGCGTCAGCCAATCGCTCTCGCCCGCAGCAGCCCGCCGCCGATCGTTGGAGTCTCGCAACGCCACCCACGCGAATCTACCCAAATGTGCGCCTTCTTTAACACCTGGCGGAGCTTTCAAGGAGTTACGGTCGAGCCTTCCCGTCCGCCGGTCGGAATCTGGAGGGTTCGGTCGAACGTGACCGTCCGGCCCGGTCGAGGATTGTCCTGAATCGCCTGGCCCAGCGCGACCCCGAGCGCAAAGACCACCCCCACCACGAGGACGCGGATGCTCCACCGGATCGTCTCCTGGCGCCGTCTCAGCCGGCGGCGTTCGTTGCGATCGACCGGGGTCAGCGCGGTCACGGCTTGTAATCGACAGCGCCACGCTGGTAGAGGTGGAAGGCGGCGTCCTCCACCAGCGCGAGCGTTCGAGGCCAACCCGGCGTGGCCGCGTGTTCGGAAACCACGTCGCGAACCCACCGCTCCGCGCGGTCGTACACGGCCACCAGCTCCTCAAGCGTGAAGGTCTGCCCGATGCGTCGGCGGAGCTCACCCGTCACGACTTCGAGCTGCATGGCCAAGCGGTCAGCGGCCACGGGATCACGGGACGCCGCCTCGAAGCGGCGGTAGCCGTCCTCCCACTCTCGTCTGGCGACGTCGACCACTACCGACACGGGCGCAGAACCTATCCGTTACCGAGCGCAGCAAACCAGCGGCCACGCCGGCTCGAGCTCGGCGAGGATCCGCTCACCCAACTCGTAGCCCGGGCGGGCGAGTGCGAACGCCACGTGCGCGTGCAGACACTTGAGGCTTCCGGCGCCGGCCCGCGCACCGCCCACGCCGAGGTCGAGCTCGGGCCGCAACTCTCTCTGTTCGGCGTGCGCGCGCTCCAGGCTCGCGGCCAGACGGGGATCCTCGACTGCAGCTCGGGTCCAGCGCTCGACGCCTCCGGCCGCCTCGAGCCTGGACACGGCGGCGACGAGCTGAGGACACGTGAGCCAAAACGTCGTCGGAAAAGGCTCGCCACTATCGTCGAACGCATACTGCTCAGCCACCGCAGGATGCCCGAACGGACAGCGCGCGACCACGCGCCTGAAGGCTCGCGGAGGCCTGCCTAGCTGGCGTTCTACAGCCGCGCGATCTTCGTCATCTTTCGCGAGCGAAGCGATGCCGAAACCCTACCCCGCTGGAAATGCAGAGCATTTTCAGCGGTTTGGATGCTGCTTCTTCCAGGCCTCGATGCCCTTGACGATGAACAGGTGCTCGCCGGGGCGGATGAAACCCAGCCTCCGCGCCTCGCGTGCGAGCGCGTCGCTGCTCGCCGAGAACTGAAGTCGGTCCTGCAGGGCCCGCTTCTCACTGGCCAGCCGGCCCACTTCGGCACGCCTCGCCGCGAATTCGTGGCGCCGCTCGAGCCAGCTTCTGAGCGGGTGGTAGTACGCATAGCCGATCGCGAGGACCAGCAGGACGGCAAGCCACCGGCGCGCGAGCGAGGCGAGGGGTGGACGACGTTTAGCCCGCGCGGCCATGAGCGCACGATTCGCTGCAGCCGAGCGCGCTCCTTTTCGGTCAGAGAACGACGTCGACCTTGATGACGTTGGTCGAGCCGGGGATGTTGACCGCCGTGCCGGCGGTGATCACCACGGTGTCGCCCGACTCGATCAGCCCCGCCTCCTTCGCCGCGTGGAGCGAACGGTTCCAGAGATCCTCGACGTCCTTGCATTCGGGGATCCAGATCGGGGTCACACCCCACTCGATCGCCATCTGGTGCACCGACCACTGCTTGTGGGTGAGCGCGACGATCGGGCGGCGAGGACGCAGCCTCGCGACCGCCGAAGCCGTTCGCCCGGTGAACGTTGGAACGAGCATCGCCTTCGCGCCCAGCGCCTCTGCCAGGTCACAGGCCGCGTTCGACATCGCGTTCCCGATCGTCGGGTCCTCGGTTGCCTCGGGAATCTGATGGCGGTAGCCGAGGCTCGGCTCGACCGCGCGGGCGATGCGGTCCATCGTCTGCACCGCCTGGACCGGGTAGTCCCCCATGGCGGTCTCGCCCGAGAGCATGATCGCAGAGGTTCCGTCGAGGACCGCATTCGCGACGTCGCTGGCCTCGGCCCGTGTCGGTTCGGGGTGATGGATCATCGACTCGAGCATCTGCGTCGCGGTGATCACGGGCTTCCCGCGCTCGAGGGACTTGGAGATGATCCGCTTCTGAACGAGCGGCACGAGCTCCGGGCCGATCTCGACACCGAGATCGCCGCGCGCGACCATGACCGCGTCCGCCTCGGCGAGCACATCGTCCAGCGCGTCGACGGCCTCGGCCTTCTCGATCTTCGCGATCACGTGAGCGGTCGATCCCTCCTGCTCGATCAGCGCCTTCAGGTCGCGGACGTCGGCGGCGGAGCGCACGAACGAGAGCGCGATGAAGTCGCAGCCGAGCTCCAGCGCGAACTCGAGGTCCTCGAGGTCCTTCCGCGTCAACGAGGGAATCGGAATCGGGACGCCGGGAAGATTCACGCCCTTCTGCGACGTCACCGTGCCACCCACGACGACCGCGCACCGGGCACGCCCCGACTCCACCGACTCGACTCGGAGGCGAATCATCCCGTCCGCGATCAGCACCTCGTGCCCCTGTCGCAAGACCTCGCCGATGGCAGCCGGCGCAATCGGCAGCTCGCCGTTCCGAAGGCCGTCGCCGCCCGTCACCACCGTCACGTCAGATCCCTGGATCAAGTTCAGCGGCTCGTCCAGGCCCCCGACGCGGAACTTCGGCCCCTGGAGGTCCCCGATCAGCGCGAGCGGCCGGCCGGTCTCCTCCTGAACGTCGCGGACGAGCTTGGCCCTGGCCGCATGATCTTCATGCGTCCCGTGGGAGAGATTGAGCCGGGCCGCGTCCATCCCCGCCTCGACGAGCTCTCGCACCTTCTCGGGCGTCGAACAGGCAGGTCCGATCGTCGCGACGATCTTCGTCCTACGCGGCGTGACCGAGGCCATGCACGCAGGGTAGCGGCGGAATGCGTCAGCGTCGGGCTCTGGGAAATGTCGACCACCCTGGATAGACGGCGGCGTCGCCCAACTCTTCCTCGATCCGGAGCAGCTGGTTGTACTTCGCGACCCGGTCCGTCCGCGAGGGTGCGCCCGTCTTGATCTGACCCGCTCCCGTCGCGACGACCAGGTCGGCGATCGTCGTGTCCTCCGTCTCGCCGGACCGGTGCGAGACAACCGCTCCGTAGCCGGCCGCGCGTGCGAGCTCGATCGCATCGAGCGACTCGGTCAGCGTTCCGATCTGATTCACCTTGACGAGGATCGCATTCGCGACGCCCTCGTCGATGCCGCGCCGGAACCGTTCGACGTTCGTCACGAAGAGGTCGTCGCCGACGAGCTGCAGCAGGTCGCCGAGCCGTTCCGTCATCGTCTTCCAGTCGCCCCACTCGTCCTCCGCGAGGCCGTCCTCGATCGAGACGACCGGATACCGATCGGCGAGCTCGGCGTAGAGCTCGACCAACTGGTCGGCAGTCATGACCTGGTCCTGGCGCTCGAGGTGATAGGCGCCGTCCCGGTAGAACTCGGTCGACGCGGGATCGAGCGCGATCGCGACCCGGTCGCGATGGCCCGCTCGCTCGGCGGCCTCGAGCACCGCCTCGATTGCCGCCTCGCTCGAGTCGAGCTCCGGAGCGAAACCACCCTCGTCGCCAACTCCGGTCGACAGCCCGCGCTCGTGCAGAACGTCCTTGAGCGCGTGGAACGTCTCGGCGCCGATCCTCAAGCCTTCTGCAAACGAGTCCGCGCCTACGGGAACAACCATGAACTCCTGCAGGTCGAGCGAGTTCTGGGCGTGCGCGCCGCCGTTGATCACGTTCATCATCGGCACCGGCAACACGTGAGCGCCGGCCCCGCCGATCCAGCGAAACAACGAGACGCCGGCGTGCACCGCCCCGGCCTTGGCCGAGGCCAGCGAGACGCCGAGAATCGCGTTGGCACCGAGCCGAGACTTGTTCTCCGTCCCGTCGAGCTCGATCAGCCTCGCGTCGAGAGCGCGCTGGTCCTCGGCGTCCAGCCCGGCGACGGCGGGCGCGATCTCGAGCTCGACGTTGCGAACGGCGTCGAGCACGCTCTTGCCTCCGTAGAAGCGCGCATCGCCGTCGCGCAGCTCGACGGCCTCGAACCGTCCGGTGGACGCGCCTGACGGCACGGCCGCGCGACCGGTCGCGCCCGACTCGAGCACGACATCCACCTCGACCGTCGGGTTCCCGCGCGAGTCGAGGATCTGGCGCCCGTGCACGCGTGCGATCGAGGTGGCGCTCATTCGAAATCCTCCTTGGCCCGATCGAAATATCGGTCCTGCTCTTCCAGCGGCAGTGCGGCGAACGACTTTCCTTCGTCGGCCGCGGAGCGCTCTGCACGTTCGACACGCTCGACAAAGCGGCGCGACATCGCACGTAGGGCCAGCTCGGGGTCGACGTTCAGCCGCCGCGCAACGTTGACCGCCGCGAAGAGCACGTCTCCCATTTCCGCGAACACCTGTGCCGGAGGCTCTGTCTCCGGAACGAGCTCGTCGGCCTCGGCGAGCGCCTCCTTCAGCTCGCGCACCTCGTCGTCCAGATCCGCGAGCGCGCCGGCTGTGTCCGGATACTCGAAGTCGACCGCGGCGGCACGCCGCTGAACTTTGCGCGCGTAGAGCAACGCAGGGAGCGAGTCCGGCACGTCGTGGAAGATTCCTGCGCGACCTTCCAGGTCGCGCTTGCTGGACTCCCACGTACGGCGGACCTGACCTGGTGAGTCGAGCTCATCTCCGCCGAACACATGAGGGTGACGTCGCACCAACTTCTCGTGCACGCCGCGCGCGATGTCCTCTAACCCCGGCTGGCCCTTCTCCGCCAGGAGGAGGGCAAGGAAGTACACCTGGAACAACAGGTCGCCGAGCTCGTCCGCGAGCTTCGCGTCGTCTCTGCCGAGCGCAGCGTCGGCGACCTCGTAGGCCTCCTCCAGCGTGTGCGGGACGATCGTCCGCTCGGTCTGTTCGCGATCCCAGGGACACTCGCGGCGCAGCCGCTCGGTCAGCTCCTGGAGGTCGACGAGCGCCTCGGCGAGGCCCACTTACTGCGTCGTCGTGGTGGTCGAGCCCGTGAGAGTCGCGCAGGGATCAGGGTTGGGCTGGTACCCGATCTGGTACTTGATGCCCGACTTGCAGAAGCTCTTCTTCTTGTCGTCCACCCACTTGGTCATCGCGTCGTTCTTGCGCTGCTGCTCGAGCTGTTGCTTGATCGACGCCTGGACCTTGCTGAGGGACGTCGTCTGCGCGGCCTTGACGGCGGAGAGCGCCTGGATGATGTGGTAGCCGTACTGCGTGTGGATCGGGGGTGAGAGCTCGCCCGTCTTCAAGCTGAAGGCCGTCTTGTCGAACGCCGGGACGGTCTGTCCCTTGGAGATGGTCAGCTTCCCGCCGTTCGAGGCGGAGCCGGGATCCTTCGAATACTTCTTCGCCAGCTTGGCGAAGTTCGCGCCGGCCTTGAGCTGTGCGTAGAGGCTGTCGGCGAGAGCCTTCTTCGCCACGAGGATGTGTCGCACGTCGCGCGTCTGGGGCTGCCCGTACTGCGACCTGTGTGAGTTGTAGTAGGCCTTGACCTCGTCACTCGAGACCTTGACGCTTCCCGTCACCTTCTTGAAGAGCTCTTCCGAGATCAGCTGGGCCTTGACCTCTTCCTTGGCCTGGTCCTCGGTCAGCCCTTGCTGCTTGAGCGTCTTCAGGTAGCGCTGGTCGCTGTTGCCGTAGAACTGCTTCTTCAGCTGCGCGATGCGCTTGTTGACCTTGTCGTCGGTGATCTTGATTCCCATTGCTTCGGCCTCTTGCTCGAACTCGGCCCGCTGGATCAGGAACGTGACCGCCTGGCCCTTGAGCTGTTCGTACTCGGTGCTCCCGGGCTTCGGGAACGGACGCTTCTGCGACTCGTAGCTCTTCTGCGCGCGGTTCATCAGCGACTGGAACTGGTCCTTCGTGACGGCCTTCGAGCCCACGACGGCGGCGTCGTTGGAGTTCAGGGTCGCAGTCGAGGAACCACCACAGCCCGCGACGACGAACACGAGGAAGCAAAACGCGAGAAGAATGGATCGTTTCATGGAAAATGCGCCATTTGCAGCGGATTCGTCACGCTGCCTGGCGCGCGGCCAGTATAGCATCGACCAGTCGGAGCGCCTGCGGGAACCCCTCCTCCCGCAGGGAAACCTCACGGTTCGCGATCGTGTAGACGGCCGTGTCGACCCGCCGGCGCAGGTCGCGCAGCTCTTCGGAGCCGAGCACCATCTGGCCGACACTGGCCTTGCCGCCCCGGAAGACGAAGTAGTCGGCGCCGGCGCGCGCGAGCTTCAGCTTCGCCTCCTGGATCAGGAACAGATTCTCAACGGGCTCGGGCAGCGGCCCGAAGCGGTCCTCGGTCGCGGCCTGTAGCTCGCGCAGCTCGTCCTCGGACTCGCTGAGAGCCAGGCGGCGGTGGAGGTCGATCTTGAGCGCTTCGGACGCGATGTAGTCCGGCGGGACGTATGCATCGACCCGTGCGTCGACGCGGACGGGGCGTGCGGCGATGCGCCGCTCGCCTGAGAGCTCGGCAACGGCCTCTGCGAGCATCTCCACGTAGAGCTCGAAGCCGAGCGCCGCGACGTGGCCCGATTGCTCGTCGCCCAGGAGGTTCCCCGCGCCGCGGATCTCGAGATCCCGCATCGCGATCGCGAAGCCGGCGCCGAGCTCGGTGTGGTCCGCGAGCGTGGCGAGCCGTGCGCGTGCCTCCGGAGTCAGCTCAGACATGTCCGGGTAGAACAGGAATGCGTGGGCCGTGACGTCGGAGCGGCCGACCCGGCCCCGAATCTGGTAGAGCTGCGAGAGCCCGAGTTGGTCGGCGCGCTCGACGATCAAGGTGTTCGCCTGCGGGATGTCGAGGCCCGACTCGATGATCGTCGTCGAGACCAGCACGTCGGCATCGCCGCGCAGGAAGGCGTGCATCTTCTCCTCGAGCTCGCGCTCTCGCATCTGGCCGTGCGCGGCGAGGAAGCGCAGGCTCGGTGTGAGCTGTTGCAGCTTCTCGAGCGCCTCGTCGATCGACTCGACGCGGTTGTGGAGATAAAACGCCTGTCCGCCCCGATCCACCTCTCGCTCGAGGGCGAGCTTGATCGCTTCCTCGTCGTACTCGCTCACGGTCGTGCGGATCGGACGACGACCTTCCGGCGGCGTCTCGATGATCGAGATGTCGCGCAGGCCTGAGAGCGACATGTGCAGCGTGCGGGGAATCGGGGTTGCGCTCAAGGTGAGCACGTCGACCTCGAGCCGCAGCGCGCGCAGCAGCTCCTTCTGGGCGACGCCGAAGCGTTGCTCCTCGTCGAGGATGACGAGTCCGAGCTCCTTGGGGATGACGTCGCGGCTGAGGACCCGGTGCGTGCCGATCAGGACGTCGACCTTGCCGGCCTGGAAGTCCGCGAGCACCTGCTTCACCTCTCGCGGCGGCCGGAAGCGCGAGATCATCTCGACACGAACCGGAAAGTCGCGGTAGCGCTCGCGGAACGTGTGCCAGTGCTGCTCGGCGAGAATGGTCGTCGGCGCGAGCATGAGCGTCTGCTTGCCGTTCACGGCAACTGCGAAAGCTGCGCGAATCGCCACCTCGGTCTTGCCGAAGCCGACGTCGCCGCACACGAGCCTGTCCATCGGGCGCGGCGCCTCCAGGTCTTCCTTCACGGCCTCGATTGCAGCCTGCTGGTCCGGCGTCTCCCGATAGGGAAACTCCGCCTCCAGCCGCTCGAGGTATTCGTGGCGGAGGTCGTACGCCACGCCGGGTGCCTGCTGTCGCTGCGCGTAGAGCGCGAGCAGCTCCCCGGCCAGCTCACGCACTGACTCCCGCGCGCGGGTCTTGAGGTTGTCCCAGGCCTTGCCACCGAGCTTCGAGAGCGCCGGCGCGGAGGTGTCGGCGCCGATGTAGCGCGACACCTTCCCCAACTGCTCGTGCGGGACGTACAGCCGGTCGTCTCCCCGGAACCCGAGGAAAAGGTAGTCGCGCGTGACGCCGGCGACCTCCTTCGTCTCGAAGCCGAGCAGCTTCCCGACGCCGTGGTCCTCGTGGACGACGAAGTCGCCGCTGCGCAGGTCCGCGAACGACTGGAGCGCGCGCCCGCCGACACGCCGCTCGCGGGGGGGCCGCTTGCGGAAGACCTGTGTGTCGGGCAACAGGACGAGGCCGAGGTCCCGCCAGACCAAACCGCGTCGCGCAGGCGTGACGGCGAACGTGAGCCCCGGATCTCGCGGCAGCTCTTCTCCCGCTGCAATGACACGCGCCTCGATGCGCCGAAGGAGGTTCTGCTGCCGCAGCGCCTCGCCGAGATGCGGGAAGGCGACGACGACGCGCTGTCCGGAACGCACGAACGCCGACAGCTCGTTCTCCGCTTCGGCCAGCCCACGAGCGACGAGCGCCGGCCGCTGCGCCTCGAAGGCGAACGGCTGCCCCGCGGGAAGCGTGTCGAGCAGCGCAGCCTTGCCGAACGGGACCGGCTCCAGCCCCTCTTCCTCCCAGACCGTCCGGACCTCGCCGGCCTGCCACACGAGATCGGGACCGCCCGGCACGGGCCGCACCAGATCGGTCGGAATCGGAGCCGCGGCACCGTCATCCCGGAGAGTCGGCTCGACGAGGTCCAGGCGACGCTCGACGGCCGGATAGACGACGGCCGCCTCGACGGGGTGAAGCGCGCGTTGCGTGAACGGCGAGAACGCGCGCATCTGCTCGATCTCGTCTCCCCAGAACTCGATGCGGAGCGGCTCCCGTCCGGTCGTGGGAAAGACGTCGACGAGACCACCGCGGACCGCGAACTGCCCGCGCTCGTCTGCGCGCTCGACTCGTTCGTAGCCCGCGAGCGCGAGCGTCTCGGCGAGCTGCTCGAGGCTGAGCTCTTCGCCCGGCGCGATGCGGATCGGCTGCGGCCGGGTGTTCGGCGGCGGCATCGCCTCAGCCAGCGCCGCGGCCGAAGCGGCAACGAGCCCGCCTGCGGCAAGAACGTCGAGGGCGCGAGCCCGCTCGCCGACGAGGTGTGGCGCGGGATCCAGGCCGGAGCCCCAGTGCACGCCCCGGCTCGGCAGCATCGCGACGCGTTCGTCGCCGAGGAACCACGCGGCCCCCTCCGCCGCGTCACGCGCGTCCTGATCCTCGGGTGCGAGCAGAACGAGCGGGCGCTCGAGCTCCTCGTAAAGGGAGGCGAGCAGCAGCGGCAGCGCCGGCTCGGAAACGCGCGCGGGGGCGGGGAACGCCTCGGCGTAGCCTTTGAGGCGTTCGGTCGCGCGGAGCTCCGCTACGAACGGGTGCAGAATCGAGGTCGAAGGGTCCATGACGAAAGGCCGAACCCGCGGGTTCGGCGCTTGTCATGGTACCCCCACATGGATGGTCGTCCCGCCGCGGAGCGTGAGCTGGTTCCGCTCCGCCGAAACCGGGACTTCGTCCTGCTCCAGGTCGGCCAGGCGCTCTCCACCGTCGGCTCGGAGGCATCCGGGATCGCCTACACGCTGCTCGTGCTCGCGCTCACCGGGTCACCGGCAAAAGCGGGGCTCGCCGCGTTCGCGCGCCTCGTGCCCTACGCACTGTTTGCGCTCCCCGCCGGCGTCGCTTCGGACCGCTTCAACCGCAAGTGGCTGATGATCTGGGCCGACGTCGTGCGGGTGGTCGCGCTCGGTTCGCTGGGTGTCAGCGCCGCCACCGGAAACGTCGCGTTCCCCCAGATCCTCATCGTCGCGTTCGTCGAAGGGACGATGTTCGTCATCTTCAACATCGCGGAGATCGGTGCGGTCCGCTCTGTGGTTCCGGCGCCGCAGCTCCAACGGGCCTTTGCGACCGAGCAGGCTCGGATGTCGAGTGTCTATCTCGCCGGCCCGCCTCTGGGCGGCGCTCTCTTCGGGTTGGCGCGGTCGCTCCCGTTTCTGGCGGACGCCGTCTCATACGCGTTCTCGACGGGAACGCTGCTGGCGATGCGAGCGCCGTTCCAGGAGGCGCGGGAGCAGAGCGAGACCGCCGGCCCCTTGACGCAGATCAGGGAAGGGCTCGCCTGGCTCTGGGGCCACGCATTTCTCCGCACCTGCGCACTGCTCTTCGTGGGAGGGAACTTCCTCTTCGGCGCGCTTGAGCTGCTGCTGATCGTCGCCTCGAAGCGCCAGGGCCTCTCCGCCGCGGCGATCGGCGGGCTCGTGGCGGCAACCGGAGCCTTTTCATTGTTCGGCTCGATCGCCGCGCCCCGCTTCTTGCGCCTGCTCCCGATGCGGGCCGTGCTCGTCCTGTCGGCGTGGCTGGCGCTCGGGCTCGTCGCATTCGTGATCGACCCCAACGTCTTCGTGCTCGTTGCCGGCACAGCTCCGTTGATCTTCTTCAACCCGACCGTCAACTCGATGGTGATCGGCTATCGCGTGGCGCTCGTGCCCGACCGGTTGCAGGGACGAGTGAACAGTGTGGCCAGGTCGCTTGCCCTGCTCGCCTATCCCGTCGGTCCGGTCGCTGCGGGTCTGCTCCTCGCCTCGTACTCGGCCAAGGCCACCGCAGCTTTCGTGCTCGCCGGCTTCGTCATCCTGGCGATCGCGACCACGGTGAACCGCTCCATCCGCGGAGCGCCGAGCTTCGACGAGGTGATCGCCGCCGCTAGTTGAACTCCGCCTGCGCGCGTTCGAGCCCCTCGGCGTCGAGCTTCTCGACCGCGTCTGCCGCGCGTGCGACGAGCGTGTCCGGGTCCTCCTCGGCGGTGAAGTTCGAAAGCACGTAGTCGGCGGGCTTGCGCGGATCGCCTCGCCCCGGACGGCCGACGCCGACCCGCAGGCGCAGGAACTCCGGAGTCTTGAGATGCGCGGCGATCGAGCGCAGCCCGTTGTGGCCTGCGAGACCCCCGCCGCTACGGGCTTGCAGTCTTCCCGGTTCGAGGTCGATCTCGTCGTGCACGACGAGGATCGCGTCGGGCTCGAGCTTGAAGAAGTGCGCGGCCGCACCGACGGATCGCCCAGATTCGTTCATGAACGTCTCGGGCTTCAGCAGCGCGACTCGATGGCCGTCGATGCGGATCTCCGCGAGCCGACCGGAGAACTTGCTCTTCCAGGATGCGCCGTGGCGGCGCGCGAGCTCCTCGACGACCATCCAGCCGACGTTGTGCCGATTGCCGGCGTATTCGCGACCCGGATTACCGAGGCCGACGACGAGCAGCTCGAGCGACGAGGCCCGGTCGCCTCGCCGCCACGGGAGCCGCATTAGTTGTCGGGCTGTTCGCCCGAGCCCGCGTCCGCGGCTGGAGCCTCGCCTTCGGCAGCGCCCTCGGCCGCCTCGCCCTCCGGCGCCTCGCCCTCCGGCAGCTCCTCGCCCTCCGCGAGCTCCTCCGGCTCCGGCTCGACTTCGCGCGCCGGCAGGCCGACGCTCGCGAGCACGGTCTCCTCCGGATCGTCGAGATAGGTGACACCCTCGATCGGCCTGAGGTCGGCGAGGCGGAGCGTGTCGCCGATCGCCATGCCGCTGACGTCGAGGTCGATGTGCTCGGGAATCTCCATCGGCAGGGCTTCGACGGTGATCTCGCGTTGCACCTGCGAGAGCACACCGCCTTCCTTCACTCCGGCCGGCTCTCCGACGAGCTGGACGTTGACGCTCGCCTGGATCGGCTGGTCGAGCCGCACCTCATGGAGATCGATGTGCGAGATGTGGCCTCTGATCGGATCCTGCTGGTAGTCCTTGAGGATCGAGGCGTGGGTCGTCGACTGCCCCTCGAGGACGACGTCGAGAATCGCGTGGAGCCCTCCAGCGCCGGTCAGCACGCGCCGGAGCTCGCGCTCGGGCACGGCGATCGCGTACGAGCTCTTGCCCTTGCCGTAGAGGACGCCGGGGATGAACCCCTGCTTGCGCAGGCGCCGCGCGTCGGCGGAACCGCGCGCCTCGCGCTCCTTGACCGTCAGCTTGATTCGTTCGCCAGCCATTTTCGGCGGCGAATGCTAGCTACTTCTTCACGTGGAGGTTGATCCCGAGCAGGATCAGCGGCCACAGGAAAACGGCGAAGATCGCCGACAGCACGCCCCGCCAGCCGTTGACGTGCCGGAAATAGTGGTGCGACGCGGCGATCGCCACGCCGACCCCGACGTAGACGAGGGTGAAGAGACGACGGCGCATAGCGGAGTCCTAACCCTCGTGGCGGATTCAAAACCGAAATGCACGCCCTAGCCAGGCTCCAGCTACGTGCGAGCTAGAACAACGCGTTCATATCGCCGAAGATCGCGGAGACGGAGTCGTCGGCGAAGACATTGTGGATCGTCTCGGCGAGGATGTCGGCGACCGTCAGCACGGTGACCCGCTCAGGCTTCGTCAGCGGGTCGATCGGAACGGTATCCGTGACGATGACGCTGTCGAGTGCGCTCGCCTCGATGCGCTCGATCGCCGGCGGCGAAAAGATGCCGTGCGTCGCGCAGGCGAAGACTCTCTTCGCTCCGCGCTGCTTCAGGAACTCGGCGCCGGCCACGAGTGTCCCGGCGGTGTCGGCCATGTCATCGGTCATCACGGCGCACTTGCCCTCGATGTCGCCGATGACGTTCGTGACCCGCGCGACGTTGTGCGCGGGCCGGTCCTTCTGCAGCACAGCGAGGTCGCCGCCGATCATCTCGGCGAACTTGCTGGCGAGCCGGGTGCGGCCCGTGTCGGGCGCCACTGCGACGACCTCCTCATCGAGGCCCAGGTCGCGTACGTACTGGGCCAACATCGGCAGGGCGGTCATGTGGTCGACGGGAACCTCGAAGAAGCCTTGCACCTGCCCGGCATGGAGGTCCATGGTCAGGACGCGGTCGGCGCCCGCCGACTGGATCATCTCCGCGACGAGCTTCGCGGTGATCGGCTCGCGCGGCCGTGACTTCTTGTCCTGGCGGGAGTACGGATAGAGCGGCAGCACGGCTGTGATGCGCTTCGCCGAAGCGAGCTTCGCGGCGTCGATCATGATCAGCAGCTCCATCAGATGCTGGTCGACGGGCGGCGAGCTCGTCTGGACGATGAAGACGTCGGCCCCGCGGATCGACTCCTCGTACCGGCAGTACGTCTCGCCGCTGGCGAACGTTCGCAGCGACACGTCGCCGACCTGGATGCCGAGCTTTTCGGCAATGCGCTGCGCGAGCTCGGGATGCGAGCGGCCCGAGAACAGCATGAGCCGCTTGGACGGCCCGCGCTCGATCCAGTGTTCCGGCTTGACCTCGGCCTTGGTCTCTGCGACCTCGAGCCCAGGCAGGCGAGTCAGCTCAGTCGTTGCGCTTTCCACGGAGATAGCCCTCTTTCGTGATCTGCTTCGGCGGGAAACCAGCGAGCGATTCGGGAGGGACATCTTCTGTTATGTACGAACCGCCTGCAATCCATGCGTCGTCCCCGACCTCCACCGGCGCCTCGAACCCATTGTGAATGCCGGTGTGGACGTTCCGCCCGATCTTCGTCCTCTCCTTGGGCCGGCCGGGCTGGTGCGGGTAATTCGCGGTGATGTTCCCGGCGGCGATGTTGGAATCCTCGCCGATCTCGGCGTCACCGATGTAGGAGAGGTGCGGGACCTTCGTCCCGGCGCCGATCTCGGAGTTCTTGATCTCGACGAACGTCCCCGCCTTGGCGCCGGCCCCAAGCCTCGTGCCGGGCCGGAGGTAGCAGAACGGGCCGACCTTGGCGCCGGCTCCGATCTCGGCGTCGTCGGCGACGACGTGCGGTCCGACCTCGGCGCCGGTCGCCACGCGGGTGTGCCCTCGCAGCACCGTGAAGGGATGGATCGTCGAGTCGGGCTCCAGCTCGACGTCGGGATCGATCCAGGTCGTCTGGGGGTCGACGATGGTGACACCTGCGAGCATGTGTTCTCTGTTCACGCGCGCGCGTAGGTAAGCGGCTGCGTCGGCCAGCTCAACGCGAGTGTTCACTCCTCCCACTTCATCGGCATCCGGGGCCTTGAACACGACGACCTCCTCTCCTGCTTCGACCAGCAGCCGCACTGCGTCCGTGAGATAGAGCTCGCCCTGGGCGTTCGCCGGCTCGATCCGTTCGAGCACGGGCCAGAGCTCGTCGGCCGCGAAGACGTAGATCGACGAATTGACCTCTCCGATCGCCCGTTGGGCCTGGTCCGCATCCGCATTCTCCACGATCGCTTTCAGGCGGCCCTCATCATCCCGAACGATGCGGCCGTAGGCGAGCGCGTCCGGCGGCTCGAACGACAGCACGGTCGCGCTCGCTGTCGCAGAGCGGTGCTCTGCGACCAACTGTTCGAGCAGCTTCGAGGTGATGCGCGGATGGTCGCCCGATACCACGAGCAGCGTTTTCGCGTCGCCGACGCTCTGGCGAGCGGCGCGGAGCGAGTCGCCGGTGCCGAGCGGCCGTTCTTGGACCGCCACCTCGACGCCGTCCAGCGCGTCGGCTGCTTCAGGCGAGAGCACGACGACGAGCGGATCTGCACCGAGCGGACGAACCGCCTCGACGACCCAGTCGACGAGGCGCCGTCCGAGCAGCGGGTGCAAGTGCTTCGGGGTTGCGGACTTCATCCGCGTGCCGAGGCCGGCCGCCATGACGACTGCCGCGAGGTCATTCCGGGCCATCAGTGCCCCTTCCAGTAGTGCCGTCGAGCTTCTGGGTCGCGAGCACCAAGCCAGAGGCCGCACTCGACCGCAGCAAGGCTGGTCTGCCTTGCTAAGGGCGAGGGTGGACTCTGGCGCCGCGTCATCGCGGGCCAGAAGCCGACATGTATTGCTGGCAGGGGCACGAGCCCCTGCCAGTAATGCCGTCGAACGACATGTATTGCTGGCAGGGGCACGAGCCCTTCCAGTAGCTCGTTCTGGTGTCGTCGCGCGCGCATGGTCGAGGGCCCTTGCCCTTCGAGGGGCCGCGAGTCGTAGAGGTGACCAGCTCGCTCGCGGGCCCTTTACTGTACGGATCCGGCGACAACGGCTACACCGCTGCCGGGCTCGCAACAGTCGTAACCCACGGCGTAATCCGGCGCGTAGAGTCCTGCGCATGACCGACATGCGCGCGCTTCTGCAGCGGACGGCCGAGCTCGCGTCGGACTTTCTCGAGTCCCTCGACGATCGGCCGATCTTCCCGACGGCGTCCCCCGCCGAGTTGCGCGAAGCCCTGGGCGGGCCGCTGCCTGACGAGCCCACCGACGCTGAGGACGTCCTGGAGAACCTTGCAGCCGCAGCCGACCGCGGAATCGTGGCAATCCCGAGCGGCCGCTATTTCGGCTTCGTGATCGGCGGCGGCCTCCCCGCAGCTTTGGCCGCCGACTGGTTGACGTCTGCCTGGGACCAGAACGCGGGTCTGTACGCCTGCGGTCCGGCCGCGTCGGTCGTCGAGCAAGTCGTGCGCGAATGGGTGACCGACCTTCTCGGACTGCCGGACGATGCTTCCATCGGGCTCGTGACCGGAACGCAGATGGGCAGCATCACCGCGCTTGCAGCAGCACGCTTCCGGGTGCTCGAGCACGCGGGCTGGGATGTCACACGTGATGGTCTCGCCGGCGGTCCACAGATCCGCGTCCTCGTCGGTGCGCAGCGGCACGTGACGATCGACCGCGCGCTCCGCCTGCTCGGGCTCGGCACCCCGGAGGTCGTCGCCGCCGACGATCAGGGACGGATGAACGTCGCTGCATTGCGCGAAGCCATGCGCGACGGAGGGGGACCGACGATCGTCTGCGCGCAGGCGGGAGAAGTGAACACGGGCGCCTTCGATCCATTCGGCGAGATCGCCGACCTGGCGGCCGAGCATGGCGCCTGGCTGCACGTCGACGGCGCGTTCGGGCTCTGGGCCGCCGCCAGCCCGAAGCTCCGGCCTCTCGTGCGCGGCGTCGAGCGGGCGGACTCGTGGATCACGGACGCACACAAGTGGCTGAACGTTCCTTACGACTCGGCACTCGTCCTCTGCGCCGATCCTGAAGCGCATCGCGCCGCGATGACCGTCAGCGCTTCGTACCTGATCCAGGACGACACGCGCGCGGTGCGCGACCAGGTCGACTGGGTGCCCGAGTTCTCGCGGCGCGCACGGGGCTTCGCGGTCTATGCCGCGTTGCGCTCACTCGGACGAAGTGGGCTCGCGGAGCTCGTCGAGCGCAGCTGTGAATGCGCGCGGCGCTTCGCGGACGGAGTCGCTGAGCTCGAAGGAGTCGAGGTGTTGAACGACGTCGTCCTCAATCAGGTGCTGTTCCGATTCGAAACCGACGAACGGACCGACCGCATCCTGCGCGAAGTGCAGGACGCGGGCGAAGTCTGGATGAGCGGAACGACGTGGGCTGGGCGCCGAGCCATTCGCATCTCCGTCTCGAACTGGCAGACGACGGACGAGGAGATCGATCTCGCCCTCGAGGCGTTCGGAACCGCGAGTCAGTTACCGGCCCACGCGCCGGCCCGGTAGACCTGGCCCTCGAGGCGGCGTCCGAGCAACTCTTCCAGCCAGGCCGAAGTCTCGATCAGCGCGTCGAGGTTCACACCGGTCTCGACGCCGTCTCCGTCCAGCAGGTAGACGAGATCCTCGGTCGCGATGTTCCCTGTGGCGCGCGGTGCGTAGGGGCAGCCGCCGAGGCCGCCGCACGAGGCGTCGAGCAACGACGCTCCTGCTTCGAGCGCGGCAACGGCATTCGCATAACCGGTGTTGCGCGTGTTGTGCAGATGCACCCCCGGAGCGTGGGTGCGCTCGACGAGGTCGCGCACCTGGTGCGGCGTCGCGACGCCGATCGTGTCCGCCAGGACAACCTCCGCGTTCGGGAAGTGCGAGGCGAGCTCCACGACCACACCGGGGTCGACGCGACCCTCGAACGGACAGCCGAACGCGACGCTGATCGTCAACGTGACCGGCAGCTCGCCACGGTCGATGACACTAGCGGCGGCGGCCGCGGCCTCCTCGACGGATTGATTCGCGTTCCGTCTGCTGAAGCTGTCGGTGGCCGCAAGCGTGAAGTTGACCCGGTCGAGCCCGGTCGCGACCAAACGGTCGTAACCCTTCAGGTTCAACGCCAGACCCGAATACTCGGTTCCAACGCGACGCTCGATCGCGGCGACGACCTCTTCGGCACCGGCCATCTGCGGCACGGCGTCCGCACGAACGAAGCTCGCAGCCTCGACGCGCGGCAACCCTGCGGCGGCAAGCCTGTTGACGAGCTCTGCCCGAACCGCCGGCGCGAGCGTCTCGGGCTCGTTCTGGAGACCGTCGCGCGGTCCCACATCGCAAATCGTCACCCGCACGACGAGGCTACTTCGGCTGCTCGAGCTGTTTCAGGATCTCCCCCACCTCCGTCGCCAGGTCCTGTGCGAGCTGGACTTCCGCGTCGTCGAAGCGACGTCCCTTCTCGCCGTACACCTCGACGAGCCCCCAGGCGCCGTCTGACGCCTCGATTGCCACCATCAACAGCGCGTCGTAACCGAGCTCCCGCAGCAGCCTCACCTCATTCGGGTCGGGGTCCGGGTCGTTCTGCGAGACGGTCTGCGGCCGCCGCTCCTCGATCACCGCGCGGGTGAGTGGATAATCCGGGATCAGATAGCCGTGCCCGAGCCGCTCCGGCTTGCCGCTCTTCTGATGCTGGATCAGGTCGACGAGCAGCTCGCCGATCACGCGCGAGATCGTGCACGCGGGCGCGTCGAGGAGCTCGACGTAGGCGTGCGCAGTCGCGCCGAGCAGACCGGGAACGGTCTTCTCAGCGCGAAGCTTCTCTGTGGCGGCCGCTAGCCGGCCGGACTGGTCGACACTCACCAGTCGATCTTACGGACGGCCTACTCGTCGAAGCCGGAGGCGTCGACCTTCTCGGGTTCGATCAGGACCTTGACCCGGGTCTCCTCCGGGTTCCGCCACGGATATTCGTCCTTCCCGAGGTACTTCTTCGCCAGCTTGTCGATCTGCGCGTCGGCACCCTCTTCCGTCAGCTCGGCGCGGCCGCTCACGGCAACCCATTTGAACGAGTTGTGGGGATCCACCATCAGCACCGAGGCACGCGGATCGTGCTTCAGATGCTTCGGCTTCGCGCGGCCGAGCGCCGTGTTGAACGACACCTTGTCGCCCTCCACGTCGACCCAGACGATCGTGGCGTGCGGCGACCCGTCCTCCCGCAGTGTGGTCACGCCCCCGACGTACGGGCTCTCGTCCAGGAACTTGCGCGCCTTCTCTTTGAGCTTGGCCATCCCTCACCTCCGGTTGTTTTGACCGACAACGACCCGACGCGCTAGCGTCTTCCCCGATGGCCACGCTCCTACTCGTCGGCACGAAAAAGGGGCTGTTCCTCCTCCG